>JAAOEI010000863.1_pt1 | contig 11357 bp, 8 predicted proteins | sample 7059261 | NCBI WGS metagenome assembly JAAOEI01 (sample SAMN14008812, study PRJNA610033) | viral metagenome | isolation source: viral particles filtered from seawater | place: China: Hangzhou Bay, Yangshan Deep Water Harbour | collected 2017-10-31
ACAATCGCCAGATTGGCGTTGTCTACGGCTGTGCCGGTCGGGTCACTCGCTTGCGACGTGCTACTGACGATGCGGTATTCCCCGCAAATTTCTATATTGGTGTCCGCTGTCGAGCCGGATGTGCCGTTGCACCCACTGGTTGTGAAGCTGGCCGAAACGGTCCACGTCCCGCCACTCGCTCGCTCCAGCGCACTGGCCCGAATGAATAAATGCTCCGCGTTGGGGATGTCAGCCATAGTGATGCTGCCAGGGTCCGCCGCATCATTCGCCAGCACATAGGGGGAATTCGGTCCAGAATGGGCGAAGACGGTGCTGCTACCGCCCTTGGTAAACTCTTTCGTGACCATCGCCCTCGCCGTAATCGAGGCATGCGTCGCGGTAATCGTATCGACGCCAGAGGTGAGCGTCGTGGCGAGGACGCTATAGGCCAGGCAGGTTGTCGCTCCTGCGCCAGACGAGCCTTGTGCGTTCGTATAGCACTGGATCAACTTCCACGTATTCGACTGCGAATCCGTTACCGCTGACACCAGCCCGTGCGCCCCGTCTACCGTGTCGGTATTGTCGCCACCAAACCAGACAAACGCGACATTCCCCGCGTCGAGGTTGGCTGTCGATACCGTGCAGGCGAGAGATGTCCCTGCTGACTTGCTTTGCGTGGTACAGGCCCCGTCTCCATTGCCCCAGGCCGCCCACCCTGCTGACGGGAGCAGCAGCAGTAGCATCCACACCAGACTTATGAATAGGCGTGGCGTCATCGGTAGCTCGCGCTCACATTCACATCATTTACAGTGGTAAAATCGAAGTACAGCCCAGTCGCAAATGGAATCTGCGGGCAGACCTGAAACGGGATAAACACCGCCGTCGTGATGTTCCAGGTGAACAGGGCCGTGCCTGTCCCTGCGGAGACAGCATCGTTGACGCTAATGGTCCCTGCGGTGGGTGCCGCATCGTTCTGTGAAATCAGGATGCAATGCAGGGTGCCGGTGCCCGTCTTAATTAACGCATCGGCTGTTTTCAGCCCAGAGGCCGTCCAATCGTCCTGCTTGCCGACGCCATCAATGCCCGTTGCCATAATGGCTTCGACAGTGGCCCCCGTGCCCGTGACGACTGTCGTGGTGGCATGGTAATACGGGTAATCCTTTGAGAATTGCTGACACGACCCTATCGCCTTCGTCGTGCCACTGAGGACAATGGCGCAGATTGCCTCGCCATGCGTCGTGGTGTTCTCCATGTCGCCGTAGAAGGTGACGGTGGCGGTCACTGCGCCAGTCCCCGTCACGCTCGCCATCGGGGTTTTGCCTCCACTGAACACCGTGGTCGTGGCGCTGGTGGTGTTGGTCGTCACGCCGGTCATGAGGGTGGAAGTGCGGACAGCCCCGCCGCTCACCCTGAGCAGGCTGTTGGGTTGGTCTTCACCAGAGAATGTCGTGCCTAATGTGACTTTCTTGTTCCCGCTCGTGTCACACTTATCGTCGCGCAGGTTTGCGCCTTCCGAATAAGTGCCCGTCGTCTCCACGACACAGCCCGCCTCACCGAATGACGGCCACATGATAGCAAGGCCCAGTAAGAGCCAAATGTATCCTCGTGCGTTGGTCAGCATGCTCACCCCTCCTTCTTATAAGCTCCGGTATTTCGCCCTAAGTTCCGCTAAGGTCCAGTGCCCCTTGTCGATGCCGACCAGTACCAAGGATTTGAACGCTTTCCCACCTGGGGAATCCAGAAACCCCTGCAACCCTGCATCCTGTTCAGCGTTTAGTTCCGGCCCAGTCTTGAGCCGCCAGCACGTAGCTGCATCCATAGGGTTTGTGTCCCAAGCGTCACTGAAGACATGGTTAGGAGATGGGCGTTGAGCCACGCGCACCAAGTCAGTGCTCACAGGCGTCGCATCCGACAACTCAATATATGCGCCAGACGGTTTGCGATAGGCTTTCATCGGCTACCTCTCATACGAGATGTTGATGACCCCAGTATCAAATGTGTTGGCCCCGCCTTGTGTCGTCACTCGGAGACGGTCGAGTTCCGCAGATAATGACTTCGAGATGCTCCCCGTCGTTACTACGTCCCCATCGCTGCGAGAGAGGCTCACGCGACCCACCCAGGAAAACGTAGCGGCATCCAGCAATTCCCATGTCACGATCCCATGGAAGGTCGCTGTGGCGGCAGGAGTCCCTTCCGTCACGCCGAGGCCATCGGTAAAGTTAGAGGCCGTCACGCCCCCGTCGTTGAGTGTCACCGTGGACCCTAAATAGCCTGACGTTTCGTATCCCCCAGCATCCCCTATCTGAGAAATCAGATTCGACGTACCATTCGTAGACACTCCAGCAAACCGCATCGTCACCCGCCGCACTCCTGGCGGGATCGAGGTAAACCCGATCTCTGTCCCAGACGTAGCGGCCACCTGCGTCCCGAGCGCAATCTTATTGTGATTGGGCGTGAGCGCCGTGGTCGTGCTCGTCATGGCGGTGACTTGCGCCTGCGAGGCGAATGGCACCAGATTGGTCGGAGTCACTTTTTTCGCCGCCGCCGCACTCGCGTCATACGTCAGCACAAAGTCAGCCGTTTTATCTGGGCTGGTGTCCTCCGTAATGTCGCTCACCACTTTCAATATGTTAGCGAGCGTCATCTTGCGCCCGCTGTTGGCGGACACATCGCTCAGCAAGAGCAAGTCCCCGCTGGCAGGGGCCGTTTCAGCGGTCGCCCCGTCCGTAATCGTTTCAACCAACGTATCAGCGTTCGCATCGTCCAGGCAGGTTTCCGAGAAGGCGGATATTGTCACTGAGCCTGGGGTTAGCTCCACGACCGCTGTTGGGTTGCCAGAGCTGTCGAACGAGAGATATTTCGATGCCCGCTCGACCGACGACGGCAAGAGGCCAACCGCGGTGGCGTCCCCGTCTGGCTGCCTGAGTGACCGCCCGATTAAATCTTCGACGCGCTGAACCAACATCGTCACGTAATCGAGCTGCGCTTCGACATTCTCGGCAGGGAACGCGCTGGCATCTTGCAGGTCCAAGGCTTGAGTACGAGCAGGGTCACGGTAGATGGTGATGCGCTCCGTTGACGCAGGCGGCGTGATAAAGTCAACGCTGCCTCCACTGGAGTAGTGGCCTAAAGCATCGGTGGTCCCGCTGATCGTGTAATGCGTGGTCAGCGTCTTGGTCGTCTGGACCCCTGTGGCAATGACCGTCGAGAGCACGATCAGGTCGGCCTGGGCATGGAACGGGAACGAGACAGCGAAGGCAGTCGAGACTCCATTCCCAGTATACGAAACTCTATTTAATGTTGACGATATAGTCATTTGTTCACCATTAAATATTCCGCTGCCCTAACCAATGATTCGTACTTGTCTTTAAACCGGCCTAGCCCGTTATTACAATTCCCGCACAATATTCCACGAACTCGCCCGGTCTCATGATCATGGTCTACCGCGAACACGCCCTTTCTCCCTGGGTCAGTCGATTGGCATATAGCGCACGCCAGACCTTGCGAGACCCAGATAGCTTCATATTGCGCTATCGACAGACCGTACAATCTTCTAAGTAGACCAGCACGATATCTTTCTGGATATTTTCTCCTTCTATATGCTTCACCTGTCCGCCCTTTCTCACGGTACTTCTCTATATTCTTTGCATACAAAGCTCTCCCTCTTATCCTTGAGCATTCTGTGCAGGAACCATTTATTGTCCTAATGACAAGATGCCCACGAATACACGGCTTAATAGGGACGAACTTTTTAAGCCCTTGGGCGATGGCTTCACCCCTAGTCATTGGAGTCGCTCCGTTGCCGGTATAGGAGACGCGGTTTGAAGTGGATGAGATTGTCAAGGGATCACCTCACGCAAGGTTGTACCATTTTGTGCTGGTTCACGCAATTTACTGGCCATAGGCTTCCCTGACTTCTTCGATGGCATGTTGCGTCACGGACGGGTCCAGGCCGAGCAAGAGTTGATTGGCCGCATAGTCACGGCTACGCTTATAGACCACCTCATACACTCGGCGCTGGACGATAGGCGGCTGCTTGTCCCAATCTGCCGTCGTCACGATGGGCTTCAAGACATAGTAAGCCAATTGCCCTGACATCGTGGCAAAGACATCGCGTTGCTGCGGGGTCAATTCCACATAATCCAACTTGCCAGCCTTGACGCCAGGTAGCGTGTCCAGCTTCTTGGGAATATCCGGCGTAGCAAACCCCAGCCGTGCTGCTTCCGTGCGAACCTTATCATCGCTGATGGCCGACACGGAGAACGGACTGCCGAACCAGAGCCGTTCTGGGGATTGAATGGGCTGGCCAAAGAGATCACGCTGTGGTATCAACCCTTCGCGCATTCCTGGCACCCGTGCAATCATGGCATCGCGCATCGAGTGCATTTCCCGTTGAAGTGGATCTAGTTCAGCGGCAGTCTGACCGAGAATGCCAGGCACCAGACTCGATGCCAACATTTCAAAGTAGTTCTGCCCGTTACGGCTGGGGTCTTGGAGCACGCCCACAAAGTTGGTCATGCCGGTCATGAAGGTCTGATTCGTGACGTTCTGGGCAAACGCAAAGGCCAACATGGTGCCCCACTGGTCACGCTCTTCACCGGTCATGTACTTATGAAACTCGTAGCCATCGACGGCCATACCGATCAACGGCCCAATCGGAGCCATGCGAAGGTAGCCGTCATAGTATTCATTGCCGATTTTCACGGCATATGGCTTCCACCCTGCCGCTCGTTCCGTTTTGCGCACCCCTTTGTCGGGGGTGCCGTTGCCCGTAATGGTGCCGTCACTGGCGGCGGACATCACCAGTGCCGCCAGGATGCCCCCGACTGTCACTTCGGCCATTGCCCGCTGCTTCCGTGCCCCACCAGCCTCGTAATCGTCGCGCCATTCCCTGACTGCCCAGCGCGCCCCTGGGGTCATGCGCAGCGTTTCCTTGAAGATGTTGCCAGGGGTGGTGATGAACGGAAACATCCATTCGAGTCCCACCATCTTGACGAGCCGCTGGAACTGTTTGCCCTTTTCACCAAGCGGTCTATTGAACGTGTAGCGTTCTCCCGCCTCCTTGGCCGATTGAATCATCTCTTGGGTTGGATTCTGCACGAGATCCACGATGCGGCCAAAGAACGCCTGCGAGCCGAACGGATGCCCTTCCTGCATCGCCAGCTTCGTCGCATCAGCATACGCTTGCCCATGTTCATTGACGGCCCGTAACAGTGCATCGGATGCACGCAATGGCCTGAATGGCAACCGCACCAATTCGCCGACTTTGCCTGGAATGGCTTGACGTTCTTGATCGAGTTTGCCTGCCGCTTCTTCGCCGACGCCACTGCGGAGTACCGCGCCTGCGGTTTTGGCACCAGCCCGTAGCCCAGCCACCATGCCAATTGCCCTGGCTGGGATTTCGGAGAACAACACGCGGTCCTCCGCACGGCTCATGGCTCCGTAGGCAGCGGTAATGGCCTCGATGGGGAGGCGCAAAAGCGAGAAGGCAGCGGTTGACAGAAAATTGATTTCATTGGTCCGCAAACCTGATACTAGCCCAGCCTTCCAGGCTTCCACCACCATCTCCCAGTTCGTTGCTTTGGTAGCACGGCGTGAGAATGCCACCACTTGTGCGGGGTTGTCGTACTCACCCAGCAGATCAATCAACTTTTTGACGTTCTTCTCGCCGCCATAGGCATTGATCGCGTCGATGATTTTCTGCGACCGCTCGGCTTCACGTTGCGTGGATTTCAGCGCGTTCAAGGCACGACCTACATCGGCACGCTGGCCAAGGAACGTCGCCTGCACCGTGGAGGTGCGCTCGACCTGTGCTAAGAATGAGGCCAGATCCTCAGTGGTCATCTTGTCGCCCTTGGTCGCCAAGGTAGCGCGGGTTCGCATCAAATCTTCCGTGAAAGCCAGCGCCAATTCTTTGCGTGCGAGCAATTGGGCGGTCGTCGATGGGCCAGCCTGCTGCCCCGACAGAAATGCGGCGGCTTTCTCTGGCGAGGTTTGCAAGAGATCACCTAATACCTTGGCGGCATCCTGTTGGCTCTGCGCCCAGGCACGCGGGCTTTGCTGCTTATCCTTAATCTTGGATTCGTAGATCGTGGACAGTTGTGACAAGGCTTGCGCGGCCTCTTCGGTGGTCTGGATGTAGTTGTAGTTGATATGCGTGGGCCGTGACGGCTCATTCGGCATCTGCGGGATCTCGGCAAACGGCTGGTCAAAGAACGCCCGCGCTTGAATTTGCTGTTCTGGCGTCAAGGGTGGCGTGCGGAACTCACGTAGCGCAGGTTTGGTTGATGCAGCAGGTTGTGCTGATTCCTGCTTGGCAGATACCTGCTCTTGCACTAGTTCTTGACCACCTAACGCTCTCTTAATATCACTGAGACGTGCTGAAAATAATTCATTAAACCTTGGCATCGCAGCGCGTTTTTCTGGATGCTTGATCCACACAGCGAGCCCATCAGCCAACAACTCCTGGCTCTTATTGAAATGACGCCGCATTTTGCTGTCAGCGATTTCAAGCGCACCACCCTTGAAGTCCTTACGTATATTCCTCAGTTCTTCGCGGAGGTCTGCGTATGCAGGGCCTTTAATTTCTCCTGTCATCTGCCACTTATTTAGTAGGGCGTGCCCGATTTCGTGCAGCGTGACATCATCTTTTGAAGCGCCATATTTAGCGATAAACTCACCGTCTGGCATGTCGGTTATGTAGATAGACCCAGATTCTCTACTAAATTCTGGATCGCCTGAAGTTTTTTCTATTGGGACACCAAGGGCTTTTGCGAACGATTCAATGCGCTGCGCCTGCGTCTGCGCACTGGGCGGTTGCTCGACATGGCTCTTGTACGCATCCGGCATCCGTCCATCCAGCGCGTCCTGCCACACACGAGAATCCTTGATGGCGCCTTGCACGACCTGTTCAGGGTGGATGCCGGTCTTGACGTAGGTGTACGTCAACGGCTTGGCACTTGTCCACGACGGCAACACCGCCTTCGCCACACCCAGTACGATGGCATTATCGAGTAACGCTTGCGGTTCAGGGGCATGGCCTTCCAACCGTGCGCTCACTTCGGTCAAGGTCGCCAGTTCGGCCACAGTCGGGAGAATCGTTTTGGCGGCACCAGGCAGCGATGAGGTTGCCACTGTGGCGGCTTTCCCGACGCCTGCCGTGGCCGCGCCGGTCATCCAACCTTTGGCGGTTTCCCACATGGTGCCTGTCACACGGTCAGCGAATTCCTTGCGGGTGCCGATTTCATTGGCCTCCAACGAATCTACGAACACCTTGCGCAATCCCATCGGCATGGCAAAGGCCCCACCAACTGCCGTGATCGGGCTGGCCGGTCCACCACCAATCACGCCGCCTGCAATCATGGCGGGGATGTCCGAGACGGTGCCGGTCAGATTCGCCGCTGCCCGTAGATACCACGGGGTCTCGCTGTCAATCGCTAGGCTGGGCAACCGTCCATCGTCTTTCATCATCTCCTGACCCAAACCTAGCGAACTCCATTCGTAGCCCGTGACAATAGCTTCCTTGAGCGTCTTCGGGCGGTCTCTCGGCATCAGGTTGCGCGTGCCGATGGAGACCAGTGGTGTCTGGTTGAAGTCTGGCTTCTGGAACACGCGGTCTTTCACGTAGGCTTCAATCTCAGCTTCGGTATAGCCCTCCCGTTTGGCTTCAGCAGACTTCTTAGCCAAGTGCGCGTTGATCTCATCGGCGGTATAGCCAGACTGCAAGGCTTCTTCCATCGGCGTCACGGCTTCACCCCAAAGATTTCGTCCAGCGTCCGCTTCGGCTGTGCCGATTCCAACGTCTCAGACTTACCGAGTGTCGTCTTCTGATACTTGCGCAAGAACTCAGGCCGCCCCACATACTCAGGGCTGCGCGGGTCAAACAACACACGCGGATTCTTCTGCTCTTTGCGGTACTGCTGGATCAGCGCGTCTACATCCTGGCTGAACATATAGAACTGCTCTGGCGTCGTGGGGTCCGCGTATATGCCGAACGGCCCAGGCTTGGTAATTTGTGGTTCAATGTGCTTAAAGAACTCTGCTTTCTCGCGTCCAAACACGCTGCCTTCTGGAGACCGCGCTTCTACCACCTCTTTGCGAAGGTTCTGCATGTCGGTAAATGATAGTTGGATATTCTCATATTCTTTATAGATCGGTTCCATATCAACAATCTTGTTCGGATCATTATCTGGCAGATGAATCCGCTTAAACAGCCTATTCATCACCACAGGATTCGTGCGCTGCGGATGCGTCGGGTCTTCCTTGGACCGAGAATGAATCAGATTGACCAGCCCTAGCGCCTTCTGCGGGTCCAGCTTGGCCAAATCTGAGTTGAGCACGTCCTGCGGGGTCAGCATCTTGTTTTGCGTGGGGTTCTGGTCATGTGCCGCCAATTTCTCGACGAGCCCAGCCTCCGTGACCCGCACCGCTTCCAGCCGCCGACGATTCGCCTCGGCATCAGCCTGTGCCGACGACACGGTTTGCGCGTGGATGGCGGTATCGGCAGCTTGTAACAGCGCAATCTTCTGTTCCCCGCTGATCTTGCTATCCCATTCACCAATCATCAGCGAATGCTTCGCCTGCTGCGGAGAATCGCGCATCATGCCGCGTACCGTGCTGGAGGAAATCTGCTCCGTCACGCCGCGTTTGATCTGCTCACGCAACCCTGCGTTCATGCCTGGGCGGTAGAATATCCCGCTCGGGTCATCCACGGCGGCTAACGTGTCGCGCAAGACGGCTTCGTGCTGGGACGGGTCAGTTTGCACCGTGCCCTGCGCCGTGTTAATCATCTTGATGGCTTGCTGCTGCGCATACGTCCCAGCCATGCGGGACTGCGCCTGCGCAAAATGCAGCGTAAAGTGCGTGATCAGATCGGCAGCCCCCCGCTCAAACGCCGCCTTGGCGGTTGGGTCTTGGATGCCTTCACGGTACGTATCGAGTGCCCACTTGAGACTTCCTCCATCGCCTTCACCGGACTGGCCGAAGAGGAACCGATGCCCCACGCCGGTATCGCTCGCCTCGGCTTTGGACTCGGCTTCTAACGCTTTGATAGTGTAGTCAGATCGGAGCTGTTGCAGCGCCACATGCACGTCGGTCACTTGCCTCTGCGATTCAGCGAGTTGGATCTGCCGATGTGCGTAGCCAAGATCTTGCCCTGCGGCTTGCACGCCATGCCCAAGCTGTTGCAGCCCTGGCCCGCCAAAGTCGTCGGCGTTAGCCTGCCGCGTGGGGATATTGCCGCTTGCGGCGTACTGCTGTTCGTAGCCTTGAATCCTCGGCATTACGATGCTCCCATCGTGTAACTATCGCCAATCCTGCGCGACCCGCTCGCGTACGTGGCCCCAGCCCGTCCCACGCCGGTCAGCACTTCACTGGCCGCACGGTAGTAGCCTTGCTCCTGTGCGGTGTCGCCCTGCATGCGGTCCAGCTCTGCGCTGGAATGGTAGCCCATTGCTTGCAACGTGCCACGATACTTGACCGTTTCAATGTCGAGTTGTGCCATCGCGGCACTGCTGCCAAGCGCATCCAAGGCCGAGCCTTCCACGGTCAGACCGGAGGCTCCGAACCCCGCCGCCATCGACCCTTGCACCTGCCTGGATACGCGCCCGATGCGTGCCGCTTCGGCGTTGGCCTGCTGCGTGGCCACCAGGGCATTGCGTTCGTTGAGCGCAGCGTTAAACTGCGACGCCTGTTTCTGCGCGTTGGCCTGCTGGACCGCCCCATAGGCCGACACTGCCGCGCCCGCCAACATGATGAACGGAATCGCTACCGCCATCGTACCCTCGCATAGAGATCCATTGTATCCCCTTGTGGCGTGTATCCTGGCATCGTACCTTCGTACGTAAAGCCGAGCCGCTTGGCCCAAGCCACGGCTTTGTCAGAGCGTGGGTCCACCGTAATCTCCACTCGTCGTACCGGATAGTCGTTCAAGAACCGCTTCACCGCCCGATGGACCCCCATGATGTGTTGCGGCAACGCCGTGGAGAGCATCGACCAGGCTTGTGCGCGTCCGTTCCAGATGGGGAACACTCCTGCGCACGCAATCACCTGGTCCCCCACAAATCCAGTAAAGCATGGTCCCGCAGCTTTGAGCATTCGTCCATACTCCAAATCCTTGCCGAGCCACGCTTCGGCGGTCGTCTCGGTCAGCCACTCCAGGTGCCACGGCTCAAACGGCACCACGTCTAGAGGGCGTCTTGCGTGTGCAGCCTCGGCAGAATCGCGAGAATCTCGCCGGGCTGTGTCGTCGAGAACCGCCAGCATACGTAATTCTCCGTCGTATAATCACCGTCCCAGGTGAAGTCGTCTTTGTCGCCGGTAAACAGCGGCGGGGGACTACCCATGAGGTCAGCCGCACTCCTGAACGGCAGCGCGTCCATATTGTCAAATGAGGGGCCGACCTGCAACCCCAAGGTTTCGTACAGCCGGAACACTACTTTATGCGACCGCTGGATCTTGCCCTGTGCGGTGCCATCCTGTGCGCCCACATCGAACCGGAAGCATTGCCCATCGCTGCTATAGCCATGCCCGACATGCACCACCGAGGCCGCATGGGTCAGCGTGATCGACCCTGTGGCGCTCACCACGACATCGGGATGCGTGGCCCCATCGACCAGCAGTTGCACGGTTTCGCCTGCCAAATGGTAGAGGCCGGTAATCGTCGTCACGGGACTGCCATCGTAGGTCAAGCCGCAATCCACGTAAAAGGCATCCTCATGGGCGTTGCCTTGCTCCCACGGTGCTGTGAGATATTCGTTGTACCGCACCGTCCTGCCGTTGATGTAGCGTTTCACGATGAGCCAGAGCTGGTCATATGATTCGTCGGACGACGGCACCACGCAGCACGACTCGACTTCCGCCGCCGCCGTATGGCCTGCGTTGCTGAAGCCACCCAGTACATGCCGATGCCAGCCCGTCACCTTCTCGTCCTTGCTGTAGGTATTGCCGAGCAGCACGCCGTCTTCCCGCACCGCCCAGATGATAGGAATGGTCTTGCGTTGGTACGCCAATTCCACAATGCCTGAGCGTGCCACCGTCGAGAGTCCCGCGTCCGGCGTGGCGGGGTCGTAGTCCCCTTTGGTGATGTGCTCGGCCAGCACGGTCATGTCCATCGCCTGCAACAGATTGTCATAGTATTGGTACTGGGCTTCCCGCACACGCCGCTTGCCGGACTCCACGAAGATGATCGACGCACCGGCCTTGACTGGCTGAATCTGGGCGCTGCCGTAGGGCGTGGACATTTTGGCATCGACGTTGGTGGGCGTAATGGCTTCCGTGTTGGTCGAGGGTGAAATCAGCCATTCGCCTTCCAGCGTGCCCACGATCAAGCCGTTGCCGCTGCCGCGCATCCACCGGATCGCTTGCACATCGTCTTCATT
>JAAOEI010000864.1_pt1 | contig 11348 bp, 13 predicted proteins | sample 7059261 | NCBI WGS metagenome assembly JAAOEI01 (sample SAMN14008812, study PRJNA610033) | viral metagenome | isolation source: viral particles filtered from seawater | place: China: Hangzhou Bay, Yangshan Deep Water Harbour | collected 2017-10-31
GCCTTCCATGGCCACTGGACGTATCAGTGCTGTGGCGAAAACACAATCATGCATTGACTGTGGGCGTATGGCTCGGAACAATCTTCTCATTGCTGGAGATTCTCCCTGGGTAACTCCCAACACGTCGCCCCGACTCAACAAAGACGAAGTAGCCTCGTCGATCTCTGGATAGTCGTATAATTTTGTTGTCGGATCTATCTCTAACAGTTGGCTCAGTCCTCGATTGGCCAACACGTCCACTTTGAGATGTTCTAGATCCTCCACTTCGTTTTTGTCCAACAGTATCTGATTGGTTTGTGATATTAAAGATTTTGGTAATTGCCTTGTAAACATTAAGATGCCTCCACAGTGTTTTGATATACATTTTTTCTTGCCTTTCAGTTTGTTTTCTATTCTTTTTGCCTCGACGGGATCAACTCCCAACTGTTCGTAAGTGAACTTCCTGGGCAGGCGTCCCCGGTACCCTAATCTCTTTGCCGCTTCACGCCTCGCAGACTTGTCTTGATACAAAACATAGTTTGATATACGAGCAGACTTGCCTGGCCATTTTTTGAATATGCGATTCATTACCTCTTCCTGACGATAGTGTGGATAGTCAATGTCCACATCGGGTAAATCATCTCGCTTGGGATTGAGGAATCGTGCCACAGGAATGTCCCACTGTATGGGGTCAACATCTGTGATGCCCATAAGGTAACACACCAGACTGGAACCAGCCGAGCCTCGAGTCATGTGGGGAATGTCTTGAGTAAGATCAAGAATATCACGGATTTGGAGAAAGTAATCCACAAACCGGAGATCAAGAATGATCTCAAACTCCTCTGCGAGTCTGTGTTGGTATTCTGGTGTTGGGGGACAGGTACGTGTGAAACGTTCAGTGAGTTTGCCTATGAGTTCTATCGCCTTTACGTCTTCCATTGTCTTTTGCCTTGTTGCCTTAGTAAGCCTGAGAGTTGCCTCAAACAGTAAACATATTTATCTGTGACACACAACCAAATTAAATTTTTTGACTATTGACAGAATTAGCATCATCAATTACAATTAAATACAAGTAATGTTAGATAATTGTTTAATACTTTCGTCAAATCATTTAAACGCAGGCATACACGATATATGGCGTTATGCAGTGATCAATATGAGCAATCATGAGGATACTCACAGAGTGGGATTCATGATGAACCAACTTGTATTGAATTTTAGACCAGACTCTATAGGAAAAATTTATGGCATAAAGGCTCCTATACCTACAAACATTCCTGTGTACTGTGGTGGACCAGTTTCAACTGATAAGATCACAATCATTCATTCTAAAGATTATTCCAATTCAAATACAAGTGATGTAAATGATATTTCGAGTGTCACTTTCGATGACCAAATCTTTATCGATATTGCAGAAGACAGAGGTCCAAAAAATTGGAAGATGATGTTAGGATTCTGTGCATGGCTTCCAGGACAACTCGAAGCAGAGATGAAAAGAAAAGGTTCATGGCTCATATCTGACTTAGATAAATTGATGTGGGGCAAGTACAAAAAGAAACTTAAGATGTGGACAAGAATTGTTGAAAAAAATAGTAAACATCAAGCAAGCCAGTTTTTAGAATCTATTTCAAAATAAAGGTAAATTTACTATATGAAAGTATCAGTAATTGGATTAGGAAAATTAGGAATGCCTGTGGCAGAAACAATGGCATCCCCGCATGAAGTAAATGGTTTCGACACAAACACAAAAATTACCTCTACGAAAGTTAACATCAAATCAAATATACAAGACACAGTTGCAGATGCAGAAATAATTTTCATCGCTGTGCCTACACCACATGACAAAGCGTATGGTGGAGAATTACCAAGTTCAAATTTACCTGTGCGAGATTTTGATTACACTGCACTCAAAAAAGTATTAGTAGAACTAAAGAACTGTGTGACTGAGAAACAACTCATAGTAAACATATCAACTGTATTACCAGGTACACTGAGACCAATGATAAAAGAATTAGAACTTACCGGACAGTTCATTTACAATCCTTATCTGATTGCAATGGGCACAGTGTCCGCAGACTTTTTAGATCCGGATTTATTAATCGTTGGAAATGAGAACGGCAAAGAAGACGACAATGTCCACAAACTGATAGACTTTTATAAAACACTTGTAAAAATGGAAATACATTTGCAAAGACCTTTCATCAGTGTCGGTACATACGAAGACGCAGAATGTACAAAAATTTTCCACAACACTTACATATCTGCAAAGATAGGAATTGCAAATATGATCCAAGATGTCACACACAGATTGGGCAACAGCGATCCTGATAAGATTTCAACTGCACTGCAACATGCAGACAGAGTGGTTGGAAAAAGATACATGATGCCAGGAATGGGTGACGGTGGTCCATGCCATCCAAGAGATAACATTGCACTGAGTTACCTCGCAAACAAACTAAAACTTCCATATGACATTTTCAAAGACATCATCCGCATGCGGGAACAACAAACAATCAACATCGCCGAGATGGTAAGTCAAATGGGATTGCCTGTGTGCATACTTGGTAAATCATTCAAACCCGAAACAGATCTCACAGACGGTTCGACCGCACTGCTATTGGGTTACTACTTGGAACAGTTAGGCTTCGATGTGTGCTATGAAGAACCAAGAGACCTTAGACGATACTGTTTCGTGTTGTGTCATGACAAAGATTACAGCGACTATGATTTCAACAACGATTCAGTTGTGATAGATGTGTATAGAAAATTTAAAACTGATAGACAGGATTTATCTGTGCTGTACTATGGCAAGACGAAGGTTGTGAACAATCAACCTGTGCTCGCAAAACAATAACTAATCTCTTACTGCTAAAAAAACTTTCTTTTTAAAAGGCTCGTTGTCTATGGAGTGAGATATAGGACCGAACTCTCTTATACCGCCCATTTTTTGTATGTCCTTGTCATTCCATTTTTTTCTAATGCCTTTGTAATTGTCAAGCACAGTGATATCGTCAAGATTACCTTCGCGTGGATCGGCTTGTAAATATTCTATGTCTCTAGTTTGGAACCATTCAAGGCTTGTGTCAGGATAACCAATTCCTAATATAACCAATGGTTGGAATTTAGTTTCATCAGCAATGTTCAACATGCGTCTCCAATCTTCAACTGTGTGTTTATTGAAATATAAGTTTGTATTGAAACCTGTTCGGTATCCTAACTGTGCCGCACTAAAAGACACGATACCCATTGCTAGTCCAATGTCCCTATTCCTATTGATTTCCATTCTGTGTTCAAAGCCACTGGACACTGTATCTCTATTTTGACTTATCCCGTCGGAATCATGTTCAAAGTCTGTGGGTTCGGCCTCTCCAAAAATGAATAATGCGTTTGCGCCAGCCGTCCTGCATCATTGCCGAATCTGTGAGAACCCCAAATATAGTCATCGTAAATTTTTTCTCGCAACGATTTATTAGTAACCACACACACTCCGTATCTTGCTTCGTCTTGTTTGGATGGTGAGTTGGTTGCCAGATAAGTCCAATGATCAATGTGCTCCTGCGGAATTGTTTTAGATAGGTCCCAATTACGTTGACATTTTCTAACTGTTTGGACTGCTTCCTTTTCTTTATCTAAGTTATTCATTATATTGTTTTACTCCTAAATCGTTTGATTATTTAAATGTTCGCTCCATGTCATTTTCCAAACAAGGAATTCTTGAGGTGTTCCTATAAAATGATAATCAATGTTGCTATCACTGGTGACGGCATAATGTAATTTGCCTTGTGCCTGTAAATCTTTCAAATACTCTTTTGTAGAAATGTATGAATCAATTTGCCATTGCGGATCTTCATCCGATAAGTGTGAATCATGAAACCAACATGATTCAATGTAGTGTGTGAATAAATCTTTTTGCATTGGTGGATTGACACTGGTGATTGGACCAAAACTTACTGTGTATCCCGATCCATCGAATGTAAGTTTGCTTGGTTCGAAGTCATAGGTAAAATCTATGTCATCTAAGTCACCGCTTCCGCTCCAAGTTGTAACTTTTACTTCATCATCTTCCATTACTTTATCCATTTCAGGTTGTGTGGTCTATCAACACTTTTGCCTGTGTTTACATCATGACTCCATGGTCCAAACTCGATCACATCTTTATCTATATCGTGTACTATCCCAGGCATAGAAAAACAATCAACTTCTCCTTCGACTTTATCGTCGGGGTGGCTAGTCATGTACTGAGTGTCTCTGTTCTGATACCATTTCAAAGATTCATCTGCATAACCTATACCCAATGATTGAATGATAGTAGTATCCATTCCGGAGTGCGGACACACCCATTCAGGATCACTCTTACCAATTTTGTAATTGGGATCTGCATCTGGATGACAGGGTTCCCTATGCCCCAACAATTCTATCCACGCATCATAGCTATGGGGTTGTTGGAAATGATTTTTACAATATCCTGTTTGATATCCCATGTGTGCGGCTGTGAGTGCAACCATGCCTGAGCTAATTCCTATCGATGTCAAGCAATTGGTCCACATTCTAGAAAATGGTTGTGAATGCTTCAGTGAATTGTCTACCCAAGCATTTCTGTTGGTGTCTGGAATTTTCCTTGCCCAAAATATAACTGCATGTGCATCTATTTGTGGATTCCTATATTGAACATCATCGTCGACAACAAATCCCCAACTGTGTTCCAAATACATTTCTCTAATCTTTTCTCTGTTGGTAAGAACATACAAATCAAAATAGGCTTCATCTTGTTTGGTGGGAGAATTCAGAGCCACGTCAACAAGATACTCTATGTCTTGCTCCGGCATGGTTTTTGAATGGTCCCAATTGCGTTGGCACTTTCTAGTCTGCTTTACAGCGTCAAGATTTTGTTGAAACCATGCTTTGTCTTTGGGCATACAATTAATTATTTTATTTTTTACACACTCCACAATGACTGAGGCAAACAGCATTATCTCCATTAGACCAACTGTCTGGTAATATTCTTTGCCACCATTCCGATGACATTATTTCTGACGGACTGTGATGATATAAACTGTTCCAGTGCAGAGGCAAGTGTGACACTGATTGTTGGTACCAATGCCTGGTGCTCTGGCTTATATAAAACGGAAACGATGCTGTGAAACAGCAAGGCCATAGAGTGCCATCAACATTTATTTGTGGGCATGGGTGATGCCAATCAGCATCAGGAATATCCAAACATCGTGGCATGACTGTATACCCTTTGTATTTTTCAATTTTTTCTTGATAGTCTGTGACCAATCTTTGTTTGTCTAATGCATTCTCTTTGTGTTGCGAATTTAAATTCACAGGCTGTGAACTGGCCATCACAATCGATTTGTCAAAAAGATCATCTTGTGTGAAACGCTGTCTAAGATCGAAGCTGTCGAATCCCCACTCTTCGGCCAAACGCCTGCCTTCGTCTATCTGATGTTTGTTGTGTGGAAACTCTATCCATTGCCACTGTGCCTTGCCACCTTCCTCTATGAATGTTTGGAATCTAGTCTTTACTTTGTTCCAATCAACACCTCGGCGATATATGTGATTGGTGTCTTCCAATCCGTCCATGGCAAATGATATTTCCGCACCCATGTGTGCCAACTGCTTGAAATGTTCTAACCTACCAAGTCCCCCATTGGTGCTCATGTCTAGTTTGCAATCAGGAAACACATCTTTGACTGCTTGTAGCACTCCAACTATATCAGGATGGGCCATAGGATCTCCCATGTTACCGCAAAATTGTATGTGTCTTAATTCTTCGAACATGCTGATATGTGTCTTCCAATCATCCAAAGGATAGTATTTGTTCATATGAGGATGTACACCATTCAATTGCCATTCGGTGTCAGTGCCATAATCCCAATCCTCTATACCTTGTATAGGACGCCATCTGTTACAGTCTATACAACCTGCTTGACACAGTGAAGTGATTTCAACCTGTAACCAGCGTGTGCTGTAGGTTTTGTTTTGCATATGATTACTTAATTAAAGGTTGGGCACAATGCTGTGCCATTGATTGCCACGCACTTTGTCGTACACAGATAACCATTTCCTTGCTTCTTGTATTTTTGATTTGTGTTTGTCTTCCGGTAACTGTTTTTGAATTGCAGGAATTATTTTTTGAAGGTCATAAGTTTTTGATTGATGTCTTGCCGCCAAATCATAGTAACGGTCTTTGCGTTTCTGTGATGCCAGGCATGGTTGCCAATGATCAGGAGACCAAACCACATTGACTAAAAATTCGAACATGCCTTTGTCTTTGCTCCACAACACCAAGTCTTCCATTTCTCCCACGTTCATCAACTGCACAGTAGAACTCACAAAGACTTTTGTGTTAGGCATGGCTATCATCCTATCAACATTTTTTTCTAGTTTGTTCCAATTGTTTGGCCATCTGATGTATTCATTGAGAGAACCGAACCCATCGATGCTTAAACTCAATTGAACTCGTTTGAATCTAGACAAAGATTCTTGCAAGGACTGTGTGAATGTGTGTGCATTGGTGTTCACAAATATTTCAGGTTCCGTGGTGATGACACTCAGTTTGTCCAGGAACTTTTGCAGATACTTGTTCACTGTTGGCTCTCCACCTCTAAATTTTATTGTGTTTACCTTGCTGGACATGTGCACCACTTCATCGAACCGTTCTTCGTTGTCGTACCACGGCTCATGCACTATACCCGATTGTGTTTGTCTGTTGAAGTGCCATTTCAATATTTCGTGTGATCTGGATATGTCATTGAACTCCTTGTTCTTCAACCTTTCCTGTTCAAGCACTGAGGAGTTCATTGGTGAACACATGATGCATCCTTGATTACAGAGATTGCCGAACTTGATCTCAACATCATGCACCTTGAATTCGTGTTGCAGAGGGAATCTCATGCCAGCTTCCCTCGTGCCTTCGATGCCTGCCTTGTGTTCTTGCACACAGTCGATACACCCAACTCCCCATTGTCCTTGTTTCATTTCGGATGACAGTTCTTTGTAGAACTCACTCAGTGCGTAGTCACTCAGTGGCTGTCGGTTGATGTTGAACACCTGTTGGTTGGGTTTGTGTTCTATTTGATAATCCAGTTTCCATGCACAGCATGGTCGTATGTTGCCATACACATCAATTGAGATGTGTGCGAAAGGCCATCTACATGTTACTTCTTTGAGGTCAGCCATGGTCCTAGATGTTTGTCCACCCATTGTTTCCAACAGTCGCTGTGCCAGTGTATGGCATCTGCCTGCCAGAGTTTGATCTGTTCCGCACTGTGATTCATCTGCAACCATGGTTTGAATGCATACAGTTCTTCATCGAACAACCACAGATCTTTCCATCTCTGCCTGAAGGTGTTGACATACACTGCGGATCCACTCCATTCCGAAGCATCATGAACCAGCCAAAGTGTGCAACGGATGCCTTTGTTCCTGCATATCTCTTGGATGTGATCGATCTGACTGCAATACTTGACGATGGCATGATCACTGAGGGACTCATACACGGCACGGAAGTACAGATAATCGATCAATATCTCGTGTGCCCTGTCCGTGCCGGGCATACAGGAAATCAAACCATCCAGTTTTTTGCTCACCCAACCACGTTCTTGATCGCTCAACTGTCCGCCACGCATCTCGGATGCCATTTCCGATGCGGTGTAGGAATCTGCTGGCTTGGTGTTATCGAACCATGTGTGATAGTAATCCACTGCCTCGGTGGTGCTCACTGAAGATCTATATTTTCTGCCGTCTTCTGGCCAACCCGTCCTGCCTTCTCGGGTGGCTATGGTGTATCTATCTTGGATGGCCGTTCCGGGCAGTGCATGATCATGCAGTTCCGGAGTGATCTCTATGTCCAACTTGTGCGGTGTGTTCAGTTCCACTATCACATGATCGATGTCCCATTCTTCCGTGGCCCTCAGCAGTTTGTAGGCATAGTTCTCAATGGAGTATGAAGCGGCACCCATGTTGATCACACGATCATTTCTACCCTGTTGGTGCAACCAGGATTCCAGCAGTCCAGGCCATGAGTCCTCGAAGGATTTGGTGCTCCTGTCTCCGGAATGTCCGCCTTCGGTGTGTGATGAACCCAGGCAAAGTATGGTTTGCATGTGTATATGTTAGCACACATCACACACAACAGTCAATGGTATTGGCCCATTTAAATACATGCGATGTCTGAAAAACCTTTCTGTGTGTTTCCATTTGTTAACCAGTACATATCCACCCAGGGTTGGACTTCACTGTGCTGTGACTCCACCACACACAGGGACCGCAAAGATTGGGGCAAATTCGACTGGCACAATTCCCATCTGGTGGCCGCACGTCGCATGTTCGGCAAGGGTAAATGGCCCAAGGCCTGTGAAAGATGCAAGGCCACAGAAGAATCTGGCGGCACATCACTGCGTATGAACATGAATCACAAGTTTCATGAATGGGTGGATCGATATCGCAACGATCCGATGGATCGACCACCACCGCCGGTGTCATTCGACATAAGATTGGGGAATCATTGCAATCTGCGTTGCACCATGTGTGATCCGGAAAGCAGTGACATGATCGGCAAGGCACTCACACAGTACCAAAAGGACACGGGACGCACATGGTTGGAGAACCATCCACCATCGGACATCATCACCGAACGCCGTGCTGTGGATCAGGTGTTGGCCAATCCCGAACACGTGAGATGCATACAACTCAGTGGTGGAGAACCCTTCATCATGCCCAACGCACTGCACATCATACGCACCATGGTGGAGAATGGACATGCAGAACACATCGATCTGCACATCACCACCAACGGCACCGTGCTCAAACCACAGTGGGTGGATGAATGGTTCAAACACTATCGCACCGTACACATGGTGCTGAGCATCGATGCCACCGGAGAACGTGCAGAGTATGTGAGATACGGCCATCGCTGGGACACCAGCAACCGTCGCATCAAGGCCATGAACGAGGCCTGCAAACCCCATGACAAGCACTGTGCATGGAGCCACAGTGAGTGAGATAGAATCAGTGTTCCGTTGGAGCATGGAGTCAGGACTGGACATGCCGGAATATCACACTGTGTTCACTCCACAGTGGATGCATCCGGGTAGGGTGCCGGACTCGGTCAAGGAACCCGCTGTGAGATTCATCGATTCACTGAGCACAGCCGATCAGGCATATACACAGTTGGACTCTGTGCGTAACATCATGCTGAATCATGTGCCCGATGATCCCGAACAGGCGCTCAAGGAACAACAGGAACACATCCGATTCTTCAATCACACACTGCCCCGCAGATGGCGTGATGCAGTGCCCGAACTTGCCCACTGGGATCCCGAGCCGTAGCGCCGCCGCAAAAGAGCATAGCGATTGCCGTAGATTTGCGACAGATTTGGCCCCCTTTGGCCTCTTGAGTTGCACAGAGTCGTGCAGAGATCTATATATACATGTATCCACAATGGCATGCGACATATGTAACTGCGATGATCATCCTAATAGACCATGTGCAAACTGTTCAAACTGCATAGGACACTACACACAGACCGCTGACTATGACGAAGTACACTATGACTTTTCGGATGACCGACCCACCAAACCACACTATGTGTACTGTGCCAAGACTGGTGCAGTAAGAGAAGTCACACGCACAGTGGCGGATGAACAGACAGTGCGTGACGCATACGGCTTGTAGACCTGGGTCCTGCAACCAAAAAAATTGCCCGTGCAAAAAATTGTATATGTGTAATCTAAATGAGGTGGTGATTCCTTACCTATGGGTTCTGGTGAAATTCAATTTGTGGGGCTAGCCAAATCAAAAAACCACATTTGTAGCGTATTCGCTAAAGCCCCGCCTCTGGTGAAATCAGAATGGTCGACATGGTGAGAGGCCCGAAGGGCCAGGGTAATAATATATTACCCCACACTGTCAAGACTGTGTGTGTCGGAGTCTATTCAGTGTGCCTGTGGTCTACTAATATGATGCCCCGGTCACCCAAGTGATAGCAGTCCATACCGTATGTGTCCCACAGTGCGTCCATGTCTGCTTCTGTGCGTATGTGTATCCTCTTGAATGCATCGAACTTCTGCTCTGCGATCACTGAGTCACCTGTGTAGATGCCTGTGTTCCAATCCGGCTTTAGTTGCGGAGTCTTTGTGTGTTTGCGTTTCATATTGTAATAGTATATGGATTACCGAGAATGTCAACCAATGGTGTGTGCCAGGGAGGTCAGTGTTTGGTTGAGGATATGAGGGGGTTCAGACCCCCTACCATTCGGGGCCGCAGGCCCCTCGGGTAATAAAACATTACCCATCGCCCGGGGATTGGTGGTGCCGACAGGATTCGAACCTGTGGCCTTCGGTTCCGCAAACCGACGTTCTGTCCCCTGAACTACGACACCATCAATCCTCTTGCGGGAACAGTTCTAACTGTAGGGGATCCTTCTCATGCCGATCGGCACGGGCCTCCACCCTCTCCGCAAAGGCATCATCCTCCGCCACCATCCTCTCGATGATCGCGTCCATGAGTTTGAACTGTCGCATGAGTTCCTTGGGAGTCTGTTTAGGGAACATTGATCTGGCTTCTCTTACAAGTAGCCAACGGCCCCCATAGTAAGCCACAGCAAGTGACCCCACGGCTATTATAGTGTGAGTGATTACATCCATGTTCTTATAGTAGCACGAATCAAGGAGTTGTCAAACCTATCAGTATGGTGGGGCCAGGATGGCCCATGGTGGTTGACAGAATGTGGAAATGGTGGTAAAATACCACTCTTTTAAAGGTGCATACAAAGGTCAAAAGGGTGCGAATCGCATAGGGTTCAGAATCAAAAAGGTAATGGTACGGGAGACATAGTAAAAATACTTTCTGCCCTACAGATGCCTGCACAGTGGTTATTAAAAATAAACCATATAATAATCATTCTTTATTAAATTATTCTTATTAATAGACACCACTGTAATAAAAATGATTTATTAATCACTTGTATGTGGTTCGCAAGCCACCCTTGAGGATGAGATGTTCTCTGTCCACCATCAGTGCCAGTTGTGTGATGGCCTCGGCACCATCCAAGTATATGTGTATCCTATCGATAGTGATAGTGGGTGCTGAGTCATAGGATGCATCAAAGCGGATGTCATATTGCATGAGTGCCCTATCCATTATGTCCATTAATGGCTTGAGTTGTATATACGGAACATCCACATCATCTGTGATGCAATAGCAAGTCCTCGGCACCAGAGTGAGCCTATGCTGAGCAAAGTCATAGGCAATTGAACCTTCACGCCTGTTGCGATTCATTGAATTGATCCATTGTGTGCATTGACGTTGCCAAAGGTGTTGCCATTGAGTCATACAAGTATATACGTCTCGGGGAAGCCAA
>JAAOEI010000865.1_pt1 | contig 11345 bp, 15 predicted proteins | sample 7059261 | NCBI WGS metagenome assembly JAAOEI01 (sample SAMN14008812, study PRJNA610033) | viral metagenome | isolation source: viral particles filtered from seawater | place: China: Hangzhou Bay, Yangshan Deep Water Harbour | collected 2017-10-31
GGTATCTTCCAAAGACCGGAGTAAAACTCCATCTTTTTTTTTGATTATGGGTTATATTTATTCTATTTATTTTACTGAAGATAATAGATTTGTAGCTTTGTGGTATGGAAATAATTTCAAAGCGTCTAGACCAAGTTATAGAGATCCTTTATTTTCTACTATTAAATGGCGAAATTTAAAACGATGGGAGATTGATTATGATACTATCAAGACTGAATAATAAAATTACACTAGTCAATTTTAGATACTTTGGGGACCCTTGATCGCACTTGGGATATAAGCCCGAACATGACGTACTCCCGTGTGGCTGCCTAAAATTCACTAGATGGAGCGATGGCGTTTTCATCGTAGAAAATAGGTTCATTCCTGAACAGATCGTATAGGTATAGAATGGCGCTCCAGTAGGACAAAGGCGTGCGCTGTCAAGAGCGTGAAAGGTTGGACTACCTAACCATTGTGAGGGCCAAAATGTCCTGTCCTACTTTATAATGAGAAAATTAACATGTGAAACGTGTAAAAGAATACTTCGTGTCAATCAGTGGTGCATACAACCTTATGAAAAACATCACGATACCACGAGTAAAGAAACGAAGTACTGGTGCATGTTTCATTGGAACAGTTATTAAGATTAATATTATAGTATGTAGTCAAGACTTCATGCGCATAGGTAAAAAAGAGCTCAACGAAGACGAAGCTAAATGGGCAACTCAATTTGCAGAATCAATTGCAAATGAGTCCTGTAAGCGATGTGTTTCGGCTCTTAATGCAAAATTCGAAATCGATGACATCAAAGATTTCTTGGTTTCAGCATGGTCTGCCAAAAGCAAACCAGTTTTTGAAGAGCCTGAACCAGAACCAATCGATGATGACGATGAGGACGACGGAGATTTCTAGATGAATGACTACTTCGAGGAGGATGCTCCTCTAGAACTAACAGGAGATGGAGAACTCGAAGAAGTTAGTCGAACAGAAATTACTGCATTAAGCCAACTAACTGAAGTGTTTACTACAGAACAACAAGAAAAGGACGAAAGAAAGGCTCGCATGAAAGAAACTCCAAAACCATTACGGTTGACAAAGAAACCAAAAAAGTTACGCAAATTTCAAGACAAGGATTATATTATAATCCATTGCAATTTGTGTGACAATGATTATCAACATGCAAAAAAAGATGATGAAGGAAACTTCATACCTTATGCACTGTGTCAACACGTCGTATTCAAGGGAGCTGTTATAGAAGAATGAGCGCCAACGAATTAGAAGCAGCACTTAGTGGTGCTTCCAAAAAACCGGAAGTCGCTGAACCTTCTGTGATGTTCCAGAATATTGACGATGTAGAAGAAGGCGAAGGACTTAAATGTATAGTCTATGGAAAGCCTGAAACTGGCAAGACATATTTTGCCTTGAGTTTCCCAGATCCACTCTATGTCATTTCGACAGAGTTTGGTGTTAAGAAACTTAGACATCACTTTCCTGGCAAAGACATTAAGTTGTTGGAATGTAACGTTCCATTTGCTGAAAAACCAACTGATAGAAAAGGTAATGTCATAGACACACCTTTCAATACAGACCCAGAAACTAGTCTTAAGAAAATTGAGGCTGCAAGTTTCGCACTAGAGAAGATCAAAGGAGGTACTATTGTAATAGATAGTGCTTCAGATATTTGGTCTTGGCTATCTCTCTATTTGGGTAATGTTGGAGAGAGAAGCGTATCCAAAAAGACTGGAGAAGAATTTATCAAAGGTACTGAGTGGGCTAAGATCAACGAAGCCTTCAGAATCTTGATCAATAGATTCAACTCCTTGCCTTGTCACTTAGTAATTTGTGCAAGACAGAAAGAAGATCTCGATGGAAACGTTGGTATCAAAGCTAGCAAAGATATAGACCACTTCGTAGACATAGCAATACATCTAGAGAAAATACCTCGAGCAATTCCAGGTCAAGAAGGTAAGTTTACTTACGTTCGACAAGGAACAATTCAAAAGTGTAGGTATCAAAGCTTGAATAATCTTCAAGTCCAAGATATTACTTTTGAAAAACTCAAGAAACAAATCACTGATTTGGATCCAACTCTAGAGAGTATATTCGAGATCAAACTCTCGTCCGAAAAAAAGGTTCTAAGCTAAACGCTTAACCTATTTTTTTTTACACTCAACCATATGGGAAAATATGATGAAGAATACCATAAGATAGCCAATGAACAAGCAGATGTAGGTTTTTCTCAGAAAGATCTTATGTTTTTTTATTGGTTGTCTCGGATAGCCAACGAAATGGCTGAGAACAATAGATTGATCAGACAAGGACAAAGTATTCCTACTGGTCCTGATGGTGAATTTATTGATCCAGAGGAAAATATAGACAAGGCTTAATATCTTGTCTATATCCTCTTTTTTAATTATGTGTATTAACTGCAAAGAACAAATAGAAAGAAAGACTCATGCAGTCTTTTGTATCTGTGAATGTCATGACTCTGATAGTCAGTAAAGTTATATGGAGGAGACATTGGTGGTCAGTGAGGTAACATGTATGAATATAGAGCGAAAATTGTGGATGTCTACGACGGTGACACTTTCACTTTTTATGTTGACCTTGGGTTTGATGTTTGGGTTAAATCTAAACTGAGACTTTACGGTGTTGATACTCCTGAACTGAGAGGTTCTGATAAGGAGATGGGAATTATAGTTAGAGATTATGTTAAAGAATTAATTTTAAATAAACTTGTTACAATTCGAGTTCATAAAAAAGGAAAGTATGGAAGATATGTTGCAAATGTTTTTTTTCAAGAAGAACCTTCAAAATCTTGGGTTGGTTTATCGAAAGATTTAATTGACAAGAAATTAGCATACCAAGTCGATTATGACTAGATGCCAATGTAGATTATGTGGTGGATGTAATATCCAATCTCAAGATAAATTGTGTAAATATTGTGATCCAAAAAGTTACCTCTGTATTCACGGAGTGGATAAACTTTAAAATACAAACTAGTAAGTGCGGAACAAGATGGCAGTAGTAGCGGTATCGTTATCTTTGCTAGGGGCGAAGACGGAAATCGCTATAGACATTACCACAGGTTTAAGCCCTATTGCTATACGGAATCTGAGCCGTCAATACCTGACCCTAATTTCGCAGCGAAAATTAGCTCTGTTAGAGGAGGATATAAATCAATTTTTGGAAGATCCTTATTTCGAGTCGAACTCGCTTCACCGAAAGACCTCTATGACTTCCGGAAATTTATTCCCACCTTTGAGGGGGATGTCAAGTATCCAGAACGTGGCCTTATAGATCTTGGAATAAAAGATGGTTATTATTTTGACGACAAGCTGCGCTCCTTCGAGCCTGCGGATAGTCAGGACATACCAATGCGCGTATGGTGTATAGATATAGAGATTATCAATTCTCCTGGAATTCCTTCTTGGAAACAACCATTCTATCCTGTAGTCTGTATAGTTGTTTATGATAGTTTTACAAAAGAATACTATACTTTCGACATGAAAGAAGGTACAGAAGTTGCAATGTTTGAAAGATTTGCAAAGAAAATGCAGGAAGATGAACCTGATGTTTTGACTGGTTGGAATGTTGATTTCGATATTTCTTACATCCTTGGTAGGATGGAACATTTACGAAAATATTTTTCTCAAACTCTTTCTCCTGTTAGGAAGGCGTATTGTTTGGAGACCAGAGGTCTCGATGGGAAACCGCAGTTCACAAATATGAAGATACACGGTCGTGTTATCTTTGATGGTCTCAAAGCATATCAAAAATACAAGAATCCTTCTGGAAAATTAGCAAGTTATAATCTCAAGTCAGTTGCAAAGACAGAACTTGGAACTGAATGGGAAGACTTTGGTGCAAAGACTACGGAAATTTGGATGAAAGATCCTGATGCTGTTATTCAATATTGTAAATATGATGTAGAAAATACTTGGGGAATTATAGAGAAAAATAAATTAATAGATTTGTACTCAGCCATTTGTTCAATTTCTGGTTGTACGTTGGATAGGTCTATGTCCAAAGAATCTATCACCGATTCTTACCTACTCCGTATTGCAGGTGATGAGGTTTTGCCTTCGCGCGATACAAAAAAACATCAACAGGAAAAGTCAGAGGCTGACCTTAAGGGTGGAATGGTATTAGAACCTGATACCGGCATGCAAGAGGGCATAGCTTGTTTTGACGCCGCAGGACTATATCCTTCCATAATGATAGGATTTAATATTTCACCAGAGTGTTTGGATAAAGATGGATTACACAGAGTTGAAGGAGATAATGGATTTACGTACAGATTCAGATCCAAAACTGAGAAAGTTGGGATTATACCTAGAATATGCATGGATTTCAAATCTATTAGGAAACATTCTAAAGCCAGAAAGTCTAGTGCTGCTAAAGCTTTTGGCGAAAAATCAAGAGAGTATGAATTGGCACATCAGTTTGATGCAGCCGTTAAGACAGTCATGAATGGTGTGTATGGAGTTGTAGGTACACCAAGTTTTAGATTATTTAATTTAGATTGTGCAAATGCTATTACTGCAGTAGGAAGAAATGTAATTAATGGATTATCAAAAACCCTCACAGACGCTTCTTTACCAACAGTTTATGGGGATACTGACAGCGTGTTCGTTAAAGTATCCTCACTTGAGAACGTGCCTAGAGCCAAGTCCGTTATTGAGGGTTTTCTTACAAAGAATCTTCGCGAGTGGGGAGTCGACGAGGATGCAATTGAAGTTGCTTTTGAGAAGTACTTCGAAAGATTACTCTTTAAGCGTAGAGAAGTTAAAAGAAATGTATGGATACCCGTAAAGAAAAAGTATGTAGGGTACATGACATATGCAGATGATCATGAATGTGATACTCTGTATATCAGAGGTTTTGAAACTCGAAGATCTGATACGTCAAAGGTCCTCAACAAAACAATGATGTCTTTCTTTGAAACTGTAGTACAACGTAATGATATAGAAGGCGGTATTCAATTAATTAAAGATCTAAAAGATAATTTTGAAAAGTTAGATCCTATCGAATTTGCTGTTCCGCGTGCAATGCACAAAGAAGTAGAGAATAGTCCATGGTATAGAGGGATGAAATATGCAGAGAAACATTGTGGTTATAGTTTTGATGGAGATACATCTCCGAGATTACTTTGGATAAAAGAAGTGAGAGGAGATCATGAAAAGACTAATGCATTTTGTATCCAGGAGGGAATGAAAGTTCCTGATTGGTTGATTATAGATTATGATTTGATGTTTGAAAAGGTTATTAAGAAAAAATTCTATCCTATACTGTACGAATTGAATAAGGATTGGGATAAGATATTTAATGGGAAGACTGAGTTGGATGAGTGGTTCTAATGAACAATATACAATGCGATGAATGTGGAACTGGATATAGACCTGGTATGTTAGTTGACTGTCCAAAATGTAATGGTGAATTTTGTGATAGTTGTGAAAGGAGTCATAAATGTCAGAAATAGAACAACCTGAACCTTTTAAGCCGATTCGTAAATCTGCTTTTATGACATACAAGAAATGTCCTAAGAAATTTTGGTTTTCTTATTTTATTCATTCAGATGAATATTGGAATTATAATGAGAAAAATAATAACAATGAAGCTGCAGCAAAAGGAGATATTTTTCACGCTGAAGTAGATGATTTCTTTAGTAAGATAGACTATGATCTTCTTTATGAATTAGAAGGAGAGCAAAAGATTTTCAAATATCTTAGAGATAAATTTTCCTATAGCGAATCATATGCAACATCTCCTTCTGAGATGGATCAGTGGTTCGATTGGTTTGCTACAATGGAAACTAGACGTTCCCAATTCTTTAAAAATAATTATACAAAAATAGAATTCTTAGACTGGTATCCTCCTAAAGGTTCTGAAATTAAAGTTACAATGGAAGATGAAATAGATCGCACAGGCCATATAGATAGAGTAGATTATCTTCCTAAAGAAAAGGCATATTGTATAGTAGAGTACAAAACTGGTAAGAGTTATGATGTCACCAAACCTTGGAGTTTAACTGCGCTCCGCGCCGAGACTGCGTTTTATGCAATCATCTGCAATGAGATGAAACTCTTTGACAAGCCTGTACATTATTGGGCTCTTTACAATCCTAACATTAAACAATTCTCTGTAGAGAAATTTCCTGCAGCAACAATACGTTCTGTTAATAACACATACAAAGGTCTTGTTCAGAAGATAAAGGAAGCAGGAGATTTTGATCGCAATATTTCTCCATTGTGCATGTATTGTGATTATAGAAAGGAATGCTTTCATGGTCTTGAAGGAGAACCTAAAAAATTATTATTTCCGGATTTGAAACCTGTTGATTAAAGGAAAACAATATATTACGATTATCGTTAATTTTTTTTTGTGATTTTAAACGATAGACAGATTAAAGAGCACTTAACCAAAGGGCTGCGCATTGAACCTTTTCAATTGAATGCACTCTCTCCTGCAAGTTATGATCTTAGTATAGGTGGTTTTCAATCTATCAATTTTCCTGACCAGCATGTCGGTGAAAATTTAGAGAAAAATATGGAGATTACAATTCTTCCCGGAGAATCTTTTCGTGCGTCAACTATAGAAATTCTAGGTTTTCCAAATTTCATTACTGGAGAAATTGTTAACAAATCTTCTACTTCCAGAAGAGGGTTATTTCTAGCGTCTCCAGGGTGGATTGATCCTGGTTTTATAGGTCAATTGACAGTAGCAATGAAGAATGAAACTCTTTCACCAGTAAAACTTACTTATGGAACTAAAATGTGGCAAATCATTTTCGAGACTTGTGAACCTGCAGAGCAGGCATACACAGGTCATTACCAGCACAGCGCAGGTATAGTAGAAGATAGGAGTGAAGCTTTCGATGTCTGATAATGTCATCACAACGAAAGATATCAAAATCTTCCAAGATTATATCTTTGAAAAATGTCAGAAGGCTTTTGTCGCGAAAGGCAATGATTATTCGGGCGCGGACAAAGATACGTTCGCAAACATACGTCTTGCTGCGCACATAGGTCTTGTGCAAAATCCTGCTCACTCATGTCTTGTTCGCATGATGGATAAAGTCATGAGATTGAGAATGTTGACTGATGAAACTATTAGTCAGCAAGTAAGGGATGAATCCTTAGAAGATACTCTCTCGGATCTAATTAACTATGCTACATATGTAGTTATGTTAGATAAAGAACGAAGAGATAATCTTTAATATTTTTACACTAAATGAAAACATTGACAAATAAATATTGGGAATGTGGTGTATGCCACATTACTACATTCGGAGATTGGGAATGTGAAGTTAAACCACAAGGGACAAGTGACGAAGAGTTTAAACCAGTCTGCAAGTTTTGTACAATAGGAGTGAAAGCAAATTTTGTCCCGGACGAACAGGCACAATGAATATAGTAAAACTGGTCAAGCAACAGAGGCATTCACCGAATCAGTGTGGTGTCCATTTTGTTACGGATCGGGTCTTAGACGACATAGAAGCTCGGGCATGGATCCTAGAATTGAAATCAAATCTTGCTCTAGATGTCGTGGGAAAAGGAGAATATGGGTTGCTAAAGGCTCACAATTACATATACTTGGGATGAAAGTTATTCCAGGTTTGTGGCCCGGAATTCGAAAGACTAAAAACTACAACTGGTAAGTGATAATATTGATAATTATAGATACTCGTGAACAAGATGAAGAAGAAAATTATTTTAAGAGAAATAAAATCGACTACAGAAAAGAAGCTTTGCAGTGTGGAGACTACGCAGCAGAGGATTCTAATGGTAATAGAGTTATCATTGAGCGAAAAGAAATTAAGGATTATCTTGCCTCCCTCTTCTCTGGAAGACTTGATGATCAATTGGGCAGACTTGCTCAAGAAGATTGCCCTATCTTATTCATCTCTGGGACATTGGAAGAATATTATGAAGCTGTTCCTGGAGAGTCCAAATTTACCCCAGAACAGTTCTATGGTTCTTTGGCATCTGCAGTGGTTAGATACGGGCTTCGCAGTATCATCTGGAACCAATGTGAGTGCAGCCACGAGGATAGTCTCGGTATTATAGTCAAGGTACTAGAACAAACTGCTAAAGGAAATATAGATAAAATACCTAAAAGAAAGAAACGAGAATTTAATGATCAGATAGGTTTTATTAGAGAACTTACTGGATGTCCACAAGATACTGCTATAGAAATGATAAAACATTATGGAACTGTTAGAAATGTAATTGCTGCGCCAATTGAAGACCTAAAAAGTTTTAAAGGGATGGGTCCGAAGAGAATCGCTAGGATGGAGATGTTGTTAGATGGTAATAATTAGTGGTTCGAGTATTTCAATTATTCACAAGTATTACAAAGATGAAACCGGAGAAATGAGACATAAAACGGAGACAAAGATAGAAAATGACTAACCCTTATGATATGATTTTAAGGGAATTTCGTGATAGAAATACTGCGGATTTTGATAAATATCCACCATTTTTTATTTCTTCAATTGGTTGTCATTATTTTAATCTCATAAACCAACAACAACATTTGTATCAACGAAACGGTCAGACTGAAAATACCCGTCTTCATATTATTATGGTTGCTCCGCAAGGACAATCGAAATCTTTTTGGCTTAAACAATTCCTTCAAGGTGAAAGATCTATTGTACATGGTACTGCTATACAGACAGATTTTGAACTCCGAATGACAGAACCTGGATACATGGGCACGCGTACGTTCGGTAAAGATAGAGGACAAATTATAGAGACTGAAGGGTTATGTGTAGAGCAGGATAAGTCCATTGTAGGTATAGAAGAATTTTCGGATCTTATGAAAGCTATAGATAAGCAAGATTACAATGTAGGTTTAGACAATGAATTACTCACGACTTTGGACAGTGGTGAAGGCATCAAAAGAATGGCTGCAGGAGTCATTAGGTTTCACACAGATCTTACAATGTGGGCTGGTACTCAGCCTGGTCGTTTTAACTTGGTCTCTGGTCTTGGTCGTAGATTTCTCTTTATCTTTAATATTCCAACCGAGCAATCCATAGCGGACCTACGCGAGCGCAGGCGCGCAGGTATAGATGTACGTACAGATCCGGAAAGACTGCAGAACATAAAGGATGTTTTGAACCATAGATTTGATGAAATTACCATGGCAAGATCTGTTAGATTTGAGAGTTCTTTCTATGATTATTTGAATACTTTTGAATTGTTTGCTCACGATGAGATTCTTTTCGAGAAACTTGCTTTGGGTTATACTCTTATGAAAGCCGAAACTTGTGATCCTGATATAGTTATAGATATGGATAGTAAACTTCGCAAGATGATGAAACAAGAGTATACTTGGAGAAGACAGATAGTTAGAGGAACTGAAGATTCAATGGTATGGCATTACATAAAGAGCGCAGCCCCATTGAGTTATGAAAGATGTATAGATGTTCTTTTAGGATTTGGAATGGAATTGAAAGACGCTGAAAAATCTATTAGAACTTTGGCTAAGAAAAAATTGATAGAAAATAATGGTGCTAGAATTTATTTGAAAGATCAAAATAAAATTATAGATCCTGCCGATTTAGAGCAAGAACAATTTCAAGAATAAAAAAAATTAACTAGAGTTTTTAGGTCTAGTTATCTGGTTTTTTTGTGATGATATTCTTTCCAGTCTTTGCAAACATATCGATACCTGCAACTTGACCAATCAAACCGGCAACAACAATTAATGCTGTTAAACCGCCATCATTTGGCAAAGTTATGGCTTGCAACTCGGTTGCAACAATGATTAAAGACGTTGGAATAGCAATCAGTGTTGAAGTTGCAGCTTTACGTGGATCGTATTTGCCACTTCCTTCAAGCCATCCAAAGATAGTCGTGATTCCTACACCGATTCCGGCGATAAGAACTGCGCCTGCCCATGGAGCTAGACCAAAGAGTTCTAACATGTGTCGTCCTGCAAAATTATATTATATTAATCTTTGTTACTCAGGCGTGATGTTTATGTCTTGCATAGCATTTATTAGATTAGACATTATTGAAGCAAGATCATTTCCTGATGTTTGTACAGTTTGATTTGTTTCTGATGATAAACTTAGATCAATTTTTTTATTTGATGCAGTAATTTTAATAATTTTAAATTTTCCTTGCAAATCTTGTTTAATTTCTGAAAGATTAAGTATATCTCCTACTTGTAAATCATATTTGTTAAATTGAGATGGTGATGTTGATATACTCAAATCTGGTGTTAAATTCTTTAATGATGATAACATTTCTCCTCCTATTAAATCTAAAGTATCATCTGTAGCAATTTGTTTATTTGCTACAGTTTTTTCATAATTATACTTTAGAGTGTTACTATCTTCAAATGTTTTTTCTCTTTGTATTCCTTCGGTTTTGTCATTACCAATTACATTAATAATATTTGCAACATTATCTAATTTGAAACTAGGATCAGAGACAGTCATGTTAGTAAATTTCTCTTTAATTTCCTTTCCTTTTGATTTGATATAAACTCGGTGAGCGTTTGAATCAAAGAAGAGATTTTTTCCAGTAATTTTTGCAATTGTCTGTAATGCTTCTAAATGATTTTTGTGTTCGAAATTAATAGCAATTGATTCTGTAGGAATTTCATCATCTCTTGGATCGTCAATAAATGAACCTGTCGATTGAGCAATTCTTTTAATTTCTAGAGGAGTTAATGCTCTACTGAAAATTCTAATATCGTCCAAATCACCACTATTATATTCAGAAGTCTGATTATAGGAACCCATAAGCATTGGTTGTGTAAATGTAGGCATTGCGGCATTATCTGACGTTGTTGCTGCAACTTCTATACCATCATGATATGAAATGAAACCTCTAGTCGCAACATTCCGTTTATAAGTTACGGCTAAATGATGCCATTCCCCATCGTTTGTATAACCAGTTGCAACCGTTCTTTGGTTTGTACCGTCAAGCCTGAAAGTGTGGTTTGCTGCACTCCAACCGAATACTATGTAATTGGTAGAATCTTGTTGTCTTACACATGATGCTATTGCTCCTCTTACCCAACCACAAATAGTAAATTCATCACCTAATTCGCTTGCAATATCTCCAAAGTTTAATGTTGTAGCACCGTCAAAGTCAAAACCTTGACCATATTTCCCATCAGTATATTTTTCTGTTCCTTCCAAAACATAACCATCTGCACTTTCTTTTGCGTCTAACATTGTTTGATTAAATTTCCATAAATGAAGAAGATCAGGAACATAAGTAGAATGTCCATCTCCTAATTTCCATTGAACTCTTTGTCTAACAGTTGTTACATCTGACTGAGTCCTATTACTTATTTTTAAAGCTTCTCCTAGTTCTGCTTTCAATTCTCGTAACATGGCA
>JAAOEI010000866.1_pt1 | contig 11339 bp, 18 predicted proteins | sample 7059261 | NCBI WGS metagenome assembly JAAOEI01 (sample SAMN14008812, study PRJNA610033) | viral metagenome | isolation source: viral particles filtered from seawater | place: China: Hangzhou Bay, Yangshan Deep Water Harbour | collected 2017-10-31
GTCGGGAAGTCCATTAATAGTGTTTCCAGAAACTTAGTTTTTCTTTTTCTCTCTTCTCCGCAGGCATTGAGATGTAATTTACATAAGTTTTTTGCTCTGACCAACTCAAAAGTTTTCTTAAGAGTCTGGTAAGCTTAGAAAAGAATTTATACCTAAAAGTTCTTTGAAATACTTTTCTTTTAGTGTTAGCTGCCTCCCAGTCTTTTTCTCGCTCTTCTGCTTCTTCGGCAGTCTCTTCCATTTCAAATTTTATTAATTTTTTTCTGTCTAAGACTCCAGAGTTAAAGGTAAATTCGTACTCAGACCACCACATGTTCTTATCTTTATCGTAAAAAGATATGTAGAAATTAATTTTTGCGGTGCGAGTATCTTTGACCCACTTTTTATTCTCTTTTACAAAGAGCTTTTGTCTATAAATTTTATATTGACCTAAGAAGTTTTCAAGACTTTTGGTTTGATAGTTACTATCTTTAACTAACTTCTCCTGCTCTTTTGTTAATAAGCCTTTAAGATAAGACTTCGGTACAATTATATCATCAAACATTCCCATAATTTACTCTAGTATTTTATCTAGCACCTTTTCTTTTACTTTGTCAACAGCTTCTTCTTTTACTTCTTCTACGGCTTCGCCAACAACTTCGCCAACTTTATTTGTGATGGTTCCAATTACTGCGTCTGCCGCTTTATCAGAAACTTTTTCCACAACTGCATCTTGAACTTTGTCAGCGATAGAAGGTTCGTCGTTGTCAGTAAGGACGACTTGATAACCGCCGATACTTGCCAAGATTCCAATAATAATTCCTATGATAGTTTTTTTGTTTTTCATATACTTATTTACACTATTAATCTTCGTTCTTGATTATGTTAATTAATCTTCTAGCTTCTTTTGCTGGAATGTCATCAAAAGCTGACCAAGATTTAGCTTCTTCATTGCGATACAAATCTAATGTCCACATTTCTCTCAACTTGTCTTTAAATCCATCAAATGAGTCACACTTGAGTTTATTTTGGCAAAGATTTTCTAGTACGCCATTTGGCGTTAGTTTCTTGAGTGGTTCTGATGCATCATCTGCTTCTGGATGTTGAGGTGTACCATTTGACTTGTCAATCTCATCATCTCCAACAATATGTACATTTAAAAAGTTGCGTACGCAGCGTACAAAAGCTCTGTTTGCCGCGATTGTTTCTAAAAACTTTGTTGCGAAACTGCTTGTATTGTCAGTCGTAGCATTAGCTACATCTTCGAAGTGTGTGCTTGCTGGAATAAAGTCTGATTCGCTAATAGGGTTTTCAAAATTAGGAATCCAACTTATTTCACATTTTATTGATACATGATCTTTTTCGCACTTAATTACATTATACCTTACTGAATTATATCCTCTAAGCTTTGCTAGTTCTTTAATTCCAGCAAGTTTAATTAATAGTTGATAATCTTGTAATCCGTCAACTGATGTTGGAACAGCTTTGTTTCTTGCTTCAAACCAAGATTTGTTTGGAAATAAATGTTTTGGATCAACCATAGCTCTCCAGTTGACAGAGCCATCTTCGTTGTATTCATATTTTACTGATTTGAGTAGCCCGTCTTTGCCGCGAGTATATTTATTTGTAGTTACTTCTTGTGCGGTTGAGATATTTGCGGGTTCAATGTCTTGAGACTGAGTCTCATTGAAAGTAGCGCTCCATGTGGTTGGATGCTCGTCTGTGGACACATCCACCGAAACAGAAGAATCCTCTATGGTTTTTACCCCATGAGGATTTTCTTGTTCAGGTAAAGTGTTTTTTCTTGGTCTTCCTCGTTTAGCCATGCAAGTATTATTGCACAGCGCAACAAGAAAGTCAAGTAAAATTTAAACGTCAGTAGCAGTGGTAAAAAAGTCCCAATCTAATTTGGTAGCTCCTTGGTTTCCATAATTGCTTCCACTTTCCCATGCTGCGCTGCCAGACTTTAACCAATCATAAACTGCTGGACGAAGATCTCCGCTGGTACCATTCATAATGTTTGTATAATGGTCGCCAGTGATAGTATATTGATGACTTTCTACGCCTCTATTATTGTTGCGATAAGTTTGGTTATGATATCCCTCTACAACAAATCTACACATTTGCCCACTTGGTGCGGCTGTCCATGTAGAGTCATAATTTAATTGTACATTTTTAACTCTCCAGTAGCTTATTGTGAGTCCATTATCGTTAGTTTTTGTTACCTGTAATGCCATAATGTATATTACACTGTTTTTTTATAAATTCTAAAAAAATCTAAGTCTTCCCAGAAATCTGGACTATCTACAATTTTCAAGTCTTGTTTCTCGTATGGCCTATTATTTATGTAATCATACTTTGACAAATATTTTTTTTCTTTACTAAGAAGTAATTTGTTGCTTTTAAATTGAAAATCTTTAGAAAACTCAAAATCTTTTATATCTTCTTTTGTTTTGACTTTTTTGTAAGTTACTTTGTGGTCAAAATATTTTAGTCTTAAATTATTAAGCGCGCGTTCATTTCTTGTGAAAAGCTCACAAGGAATCTTTAAGCTGTTCAAAATGTTTAGATATTTTAAGTTTAAATCTGAGCAAACTTCTTGTTGAATTGCCACGACATTTGATTTTACCGCATTGAGATAATTTAAATCTATTATTTTATTGGTAAAGATATTTACTTTTCTGTTTTTGGCCCATTGCACCATGTTGTTCAAATCAAAATGATAGTCCATTCTTAAATTAACCACCATATTGGGCTGAAAAGAATCTGGTGGTATAAAGTCTGGCACCCCTTCTAAAACATGACTACTATACAAATCTCCAATAAATTGTGTTTCAATTTTTTCTTTTCGTTTAATGTTTAAAAGTTTTAAAATAGCGTCAGCAGCTTTTTCTGGGTAAATTAAATTAATTGTATTTGGCTTTTCTTCTGCCAAAAATGAGGGTTTGTTGCCGTTTCTGTGACTTTCTATTATGATTTTTTTGTCTACATTACCCCAATAAGGTTTTGCGACATTTGCATAAGTATTTCCATACATACCTACAACTGGCACGTCGAAATGACTTGCGACATCTAGTAGAAAGTCATTAGTGCTACAATGCAATAGTGAGTTTTTAATAATGTATGCTAATTGTTTGGTTGTTGTTCGCCCCCTTAAATCAAAAACTCCAGCCATTTGTTCGCTATCTGATGCGCCTACTTGAACAATTTTAATATTTTCTGCGTCTAAATAGTCTTTAATATCAGCTACAATATCTGTCCACATTGAGTATATTCGCGACTTTACCTCCTGTCCACCATTTTCTACAACGATATATTTATCAAATGGAATAGGATAATAACTTGTTTCTATAAATGGCTTGTTTATTTTAGCGCCAGTTACTAAAGAATATTGTTCTACTAAATGCATTGTAAGTCGAAATCTATTTTATCTTTACAGTTGTGAGTATAACTCACAAATTTTTGAGTTGTTGTATTTGGAAAATATGCTACGTCAAAATACCCTTCATGGTCTGACCTACCCTCTAAAATGAAAGGGTCATCTATTTCTTGTTGAAACGGCAAAACTTTGTGAACATTTGGATTGCCGTCTAAAATATCTACGCAGTCTGAGTTTGTGAAGAAATATATATTATGATCTGGGTATAGTCTTTTGATTGACGGCAATATTGACGTAAAAGCAAAAACATCTTTTTGGGATTGTGGCAATACAACTGCTACTCTTTTACCTTTGTCGTCTTTGTCAAGTAAATCTTCAAGCTCTAGCTTTGTTTCTTTTTGGTTTGTTTCTGTGGCGGTCTTTTTAAAAAATTTTAAAATACTGTTTCTGTCTGCACCTTTGGATATTTCTTGCATCCAGTATTTGTGACCATCATCAGTTTCGTCTACATCTCTTTTTAATATATTTTTATATAAATCAATTAACCACAATTTATCGTCTTTGATATTTGGTGGATTATAATTAGGATCGTTTTTAAGTTTTTCAAAACTATAATTCCAGTTTACTTCTGGCATACCATCAATAATCTTTTCTAATTTTCTACCAATAACCTCAACGCTAAAATTGTTTATAACAAACTGCCTTGCTTTTTTACCTAAAGAAGCTCTTTCTTCTTTTGACATTTTAAATACTTTAGTAATGTTTTCTTCAATGCTTTCTGGTAATGTACTAGCTTTGATGAATTGAGTTCCAGGTTCTCTGTATTCTGCCCAATCTAACGGAAATCCACCGCTTTCTTCCGTGCATGAATCTTCACCGCAACTATAATTAGTGTTTAAAGTCACTAATTCTGTGAGTTTGGCTTCTTGAATTGGTATTTCTTGTCCGCCGCTTGTAAACGGATGACAATACGCGTCCATTAAATTATATATTAAATTTAGTTGTTCTTCGCTAACGCCATGTTTTACATTAGAAGTTTCTTGCGACTTTTTCTCGCCACAAAATCTACAGTCTTCTTTATGATGTGCAAACTTTTTAATTTCAAATTCTGCGCAAGATTTACAATAATAAGTTGTTAAAACGTTATTGCTGTCTATGCCTTTTTCTTTTAACAATCTAGGAATATCCCAACCTTCTGCCCAACTCGTATGAAAAAGAAGCTTTGCTTTAGAGTCTGGGTTTTTGTCTAAAAATAGTTTATAACCTTCTAGCAAATTTGGCACGCTTTTTCTAAGTTGGTTTCTAAATACAAAACCTATAATAAAATCATTTGGGTGAATATTGTATTTTGACCTGAGCTGAGACTTGGATTGAGCATCAATTTTAAAAAAGTTATCTGGTTTTAAGCATCCCCTGAGCAAGTCAACATGCTTATGTCCGAGTCTCTGCAACTCTTTGACTGCAAAACTAGCCCAAACATAGTAGTGTTTAATTTTATCTGCCGCAGAAACTGCTTCTGGTAAAAGTGGTAAACTATCAAGAGTAGTCCACAGCATACAGTTAATTTTGTTCCACCAATTTCTGTTCCAGTAACCACTGAAGCCCCAAATATCTTCAATACCAATGTAAACATCGGGCTTTTCTTTTTTAATGATTTCGTCAACCATTTCTGATCCGTATCCCGCTGCCCTAGCTAGGTTTGGATCTTTGTTTAATTTATTGATTCTTTGTGGATCGCTGGGAAGTGAACCGTAGCATTTCCACGGAAGTAGTTTAGTTTCTTTTGCGTCCCAAGCTAATCCATTTGCAAATTCCACAATTTCATATTTATCTGTTTGATAAAGATATTGTAAAATGTTTTTTGTATGCTTACCAAACCCAGTAAAAGCACGAGAATGGTTGCTGTGTATAACTATTTTCTTTTTCACTTTTGCTGTTCAGCTCTTTTTCTTGCTTGATATTCTTGTTGCTTTCTAAGTCTAGCTTCGTAAATTTTGTTAAGAGCTAAATTTAAAAAGTTTTTAATCATAACAATTTCTCCTGGGTCTAACGGTATCCTATAAACTTGATTACCGTTGCGAACAATAGCAAGCCCAAACGCTGGAACTTCTATGAATTTACTTTCATATTTTTTAGTTTTGGGATCTTTAACTGAAATTTTTCTTTTTTTATCCCAAGGTGAAATTTTAATTGATGTTTTATTTTCATCAAAATCATGATAAGCAGAATACTCATGTCTATTTTCGAATGCAGAAATAAACTCTCCACACTCTACTTCATTTAATTTGATTGTTAAACTTTTGTCTGGATTATTGGCATTTTCTGTAAAACTACCAACTCTTTCTTTTGCATCCCAACCATGCTGCTGGATTGCGTTTACGAAAACAATAGGCTCGTTTCGTTTTAAATCAACGCCAAACTTAAAACTGCAAGCGCAGCCTGTGTTTTTATCGTTAGGTTTGTAAATTTGTAAACTCATTATTTGTCTGAAATTAACTTTGCTTGCACTACTTTAACAAACTCTGCTGCGTCAACTGCTCGTCTTGCTGCTTCTGATGCTAATTCTTCTACTTCTGTTGCTCTTTGTCTTAATTCTTCTGCCACCTTCTTGACTTCTGTTGCCGTATCTTGGCTAGTGGTTGCAGCTTTTTGCGCTGTTTGTAATAACCCTTCGTAAATTGCCATAATGTTAAATTATATACTTAAAACTTTATTTTTCCATATTAGTGTATATTATATTTACATGGCACAGTTAAACGCTAATACTCCGTATATCGAATGTTTTATAAGAAACAAATATATTTTTGGCGAAGGTGATGATGGGCTAACGGAAGGTTACATTTTTGGAGTAAAATCCATGATAAATCGACCAATGCATTTTCACTTTCAAGCGAGCTTTGGTGCAGTATTTTGGCAAATGCCAATATCTGCATTTTGCCATAAAGAAGATTATGATAAATTATCAGACAACGAACAAACAAGACTATCTCTTTTGCAAACATGGGATTGTCAAGATAATGATATCGCAGTTACAACATTCGGCTTTTTGCAAAACCGTCGCGTGGACATATTCTGCCGCGACAGAGTATGGCGTTCTGGTCAGTATGTTTTTACTATTGACGACTACGAGGGAGACCTTAATGAACTCAATATTGGCTACGCTAACGACCAAGATTCAAAATGCTACCACTTTTTGGCTTTGGATGACGGAAATTACGCCATACCTCCTAATAACCTTCTCCGTTGGCATAATCCTGATTTTATTGTACCGTATCCTAAAGATGAACCCCCTAGAGTAAAAATATTTAAAGAAATGATGAGTTCAGAGGATATAGACAGATCATACGGCAACAGTCCATATTTTTTCTACAATCATTACCCAGAAGAAGAAAAGGAAGAAAAAAAAGAAGTAGAAAAGCATACCTCACTAAGATCTAAATATATATACAAAGAAGATAACATTCCAGAATATCCATCAGCATGAAAAAATGTGTACTTGTCAAAAATGTAAAAAACAGTTTGAAGAAATTTATTTAAATTTTATTAAAATAAAAGACAAGTTAATACTTTTGTGCGATCAATGCAAAAAGTCTAATCCATAAATTTTTTTTGCAAGTTTGGTGGAAGTTCTTTTAGTTTGATTTCTACCATATCCTCAAATCCAGGCTCTCCGCCTTTTGGTTTATATGGTACGCCTCCGTTTTTGGGAAGCGTTTTTTCTACTACTAATTGTTTTAATTGCTCGTTAGGAACAACCATTTTAGTTTTTCTGTCCGTCATGTAAAAAGTGGTGCTTCTAATTCCAACTCTTACAATACGAGCTTGTCTACCAGAAATATAAATAATATCATCATTATTAAATCCACTTCCAAGAAAAACAACAACACCTTGCACAAAATTCATCATTAAGTCTTTACTTAACAGTGCAATTATGCCAATAACTACAATCCAACCATATTCAGAGAAAGCATTTTTGGCAATACCCTCCATTTGTTCTTGAGATAAATTTTCTAAAACTTTTGTTGCATCTGCGTTCACATAATAAATTACACATTATTTTCTATTCATGGGCATTAATTTTGGATAGCCTAAATGTGTATTATGCTTTTCGACAGAAACAGGCTTGGGAATTTTGTTTTTTACTTCATTTTCTGAATCTTTATAATAATCTATTTCAATAGAAAATAAGGCTGGAACTCCTATTCGCATTTTCTCAACTCTTTCTTGCATAATCTCTGTGGAGCTACACCCAGTAAAAAACACTAATGTTAATAAAAGAAATCGCACATAAGGTATTTACACTTAATTTTTGGAAGGGTCTGCTTCTTGTTGCTCTGTTTCATCAAGCATTTGATCTCCAAACCTAGTGATCAAAGTAGAGATAATAGAATCATATTTGTCAATCAATTCAATCTTATTTTTAATTTCATCACCAATATTTGGATGTTCACCAATAGCAACTTGATTAGATAAGTAAACTTCTAAATCTAATACGTGCTTATCTCTTTCTGCAATAAAATGATTATATGTACTTTGAAGGTAGCCTTTTCTTAAATCCATACTGGATTATATGTATAAATAAAATTTTATCAAGACTGTTTTATTTTTTTAGTGCACTCGCCTTTGCAAGTATCGTCAAAGCAGTCTTTGTTAGTGCACATATTATGTGTCCTTATGGTTAACTTGCTATATAATAAGCTAATGTAACACCCGTGCCAGGAGTTGCAGTTTCACCTTTAGCACACCTTAATGGAGGGTTGAAAGTTAGCGATGCATTTTTGCCTAAAATTATGTTGCTACTTGATGATAGAGTAACTCCTGCGGCAATAATTGCATCAGTGCCATTGTGGATTGCTGTTATGTATATATAATTTGAGCTACCAGGATCTATTGCGCTTCCTGCAACTTGAAATAATGAATGTGGCTGACCTTTCATAGAAATGTTTACACTAAAAAATAAAAAAAGCTCCCTAAAAAGGGAGCCTTGAGTAATTTGGTGTTATTTATACTTAAATAACTGTTGCACCAGAGCGAAAACCTGTCAAGCTAGTCTTATGGAGCTTGCGATTGCGTTGTGCGTTATTGTCATAGACAGTAACATACTGTGTGCTCTCGCTCACAAAACGAGCGTTAATGGTTTCCTTGTTGGTGGACAACCCAAAAATGCGACCACCGTTAGCGGCGATTGCCTTTACGATTCGATTATTCTTCTTTGATGTCTTCATTGTTTGAAAGAGGCGATATTATATCTTGTTTTTCTTGTTTTGTCAAACGTTTTTTTGCAGTTTTTTTCTTTTTTGTTGTTTTCTTCTTAACAACCTTCTTTTTGGGCTTTTCTGTTAATATTTCTGGAGCTTTTGGTGCATAATCTTTTGGCCATACTACTGCGGAACAGTCTTCACAAAACACTAATTCTGGTGCGTCATCGTTATAAATTCTTACAATCTCACCTCCGTGAACTGGAATTAACGTTTCACGGTTTACTATACCGCTTTCTATTTCAGTGAGAGAACCACAAACAGCACATTTTAAATAACATGTTTCATTCACAAAGATATTTTAATTCTATATCAGCTTTTTTCAATAATTTTAACCCGTCATCTATGCGATATTGCTCTGAGTATACAACTCTAACTATTCCAGCTTGTATAATTAATTTTGAGCAGTCTAAGCATGGAGAACAAGTTGCATATAATGTCGCGCCATCAGAGCTTTGAGTTGATTTGGCTAATTTAGAAATTGCGTTACTTTCAGCGTGAAGAACTTCTGGCTTTGTGATTATCTTTTCTTTTACTGTGTTTCCATTGTTCGTTAGGGTAAAACTATTGTATTCACAAATATTGTCAAATCCAGAAGGAGTTCCGTTGTATCCATCGCTTACAATTGCTCCGTCTTTAACGATTAAACATCCAACCTTTTTTCTTTTGGCGTGAGATAGCTGTGACCAGCATTTTGCCATTTGTATATAAGTTTTATCTAAAGAATTTTGACTAGCCATAAATAAAAAACCGCACTATGCTAGAATAGTCTAACACAGTGCGTGATAAATGTCAATTAAGTTATAGGTTTGAATTAACCTTTTTTAGCTGCGTCTACAGCCTCTGCTGCTTTTTTGGCCTCAGAGGTGACACCTTGACGTAAAAATACAGCCATAAGAGTGGCAAATACTGCGGAAATAGTAGTTGTTAAATCTACTTCTCCAGCAAAGTATGCGCCTAATGCCGTAATAACCGCTGCTCCAGCGGTGAAATAAGTCTTTTTACCTTTTAATGCGTTCATATTTTTATAAATTTATTTATTTTCTAAGTCGTTGAACATTTGTTCATATTTACTATCTGTTTTATACGCTCCTCCGCGTTTTTGTCTGTCGCAATATTGTTTTTGGCTAAATCCTTTTGGGTTATTGCAGTCAATGGATTTTTTATATTTCATGCTCCATTCGTCGCCTTTAGCTCTTTCGATTGCTTCTTTACTAGGATAATCTTTGTCTCCAGGTTTTGCTGGCTTGTAATTATCGCCCATTCTTTGCTTTTTTTTACGAATGTTCTCCCAAAGACTAGCTTCCGCTTCCATGTCTCGCATATCGTCTTCGTCCATATCGTACATACTTTTCATTTCATCTTGCTCATAGTATTTCATGTAACCATGAACAGTATTAGTATAATCAGAAATTTTAGTGATTTTAGATTGTAACCATCCTTCAACATCTGTATCTTGTGGCATAGCATCAAGCATTTGTACTGTCTCACCTATTTGCTCGTAAGCTTTTTTAAGTTGAGCTTTTAACATTCTAATCTCACCTTCGTGAGCAGCTTTTGATTCTTCACATCCACATCCAGTTCCACAACCGCAATCTTCATCTTCTTCTGGATCAATAACTTCCGCAGAAGCGTATTCTGGAAATACTTCTAATATATGATCTTGTAAATCTAAATCAAGAAAATCTGCGTAAAATGGTTCTTCGACAGAGCTTTTTGTTACTTGTGTAACACTCTTTTTCGATTCCCACATGCGGCACGACCAATAACGAGCTTTTGTTTTTGGCCCAGGATTGTCACAGTTATGACGAGCGCGAAAACTTTTTCTGCGATCTGGGTCGTCACGTTTAATTTCCATGTTTGGGTCACCAAAGTTAACTTTTACAACATTGCCTTTTTCATTTTTTACATAAACAGAAAACTTCTTAGGCCCTTTGGGAGTTCTGAATGGCTTATTAAGTGGAGCTTTCTTTTCGCCTTGTGAATCGTAAGTCATTTCACTCGCTTTTGCTATGTCTCTGTCTGCTTTTCTGTATGCATCTTTTACTTTACCGCCACGCATCATCTTTAAAAACATATTGACTCTGGCCATTGCCCAAGAGTTTCTTGACTGACCTGGCCTGTGGCTCGCAGAAAACGCTCCAGCGCCTCTTCTGTAGACTTTTTTTAGCTGGCCAAGGGTAACCTTGCGGGAGTATTTTTTATTGTGCTCTGCGACCTTATTCTTCAACGCTTGAGTAGTCTTTTCTGAAAAAGTAATTTTTGCAACAGCTTGCTTTTCATCTTTGCGTTTTAATACTTTTTCCGCTTTTTCTTTACTATCTGGCTTTGTACCTGCGGAGCCTGGGGGATTGACTTTTGAACCTTTTTTTCTTTCGTCTGGCTTTGCTGGTGTCTGAGCGCCAGATTTTGCACCTGGCCTACCAGCATCAGACTTTTTCATTTTCTTAAACTCTATTAAGCATGAGCCAAACTTTTCTTTGTCCGTGCCACTCTTTGTGGGTATGCACTTCTTTAGAAACACGTTAAACTTCATTGCTTCTGACTTCTCCATGTCCATCATGGCCTCTTTAGTCATTTTGGACATTGCAATTTTATCAGAAAAGTCTACTTCTTTTTCGTTTTTGTTGTACATAGCTAATATTACTTACACATCTTGTACGTTAAAAACCAATTCTTTTTGCTTTTTTGATATTTTAATGTTTAAGTCTTTTCCGTTGACT
>JAAOEI010000867.1_pt1 | contig 11337 bp, 21 predicted proteins | sample 7059261 | NCBI WGS metagenome assembly JAAOEI01 (sample SAMN14008812, study PRJNA610033) | viral metagenome | isolation source: viral particles filtered from seawater | place: China: Hangzhou Bay, Yangshan Deep Water Harbour | collected 2017-10-31
CCCAAGTCAATCATCCGTGAGCTAGAGGAACTCCTTGATCCACGTCTGGCGTATCTGGCAAAGGGATATTTTAATGACCCCCGCAATGGAAATAATGAGGTGCCGTTCTAATGATTAAAGCAACATACATTGACCACATGGGTAATGACTTGACTGTAGCTAATGCAGCACGGGTGTCCTTTGGTAAGACCAGTGAGATGGAAGACGATCCTTGGGGGCCACCTAAGCTCAAGGCTAAGGATGATAAGCTCATTCGTTATCTCGCCAAGCACAAACATATCAGTCCCTTTGGGCATTGCTTCGCCAGCTTTCACGTCAAGGCTCCGATCTTTGTAGCACGACAGCTAGTGAAGCATAAGTTCCTACGTTGGAATGAGATCAGCCGTAGGTATGTAGATGATGAACCAGAGTTCTATGTACCTGATCAGTGGCGTGGGCGCAGTAAAGACAAGAAGCAGGGTAGTGAGGGCACTGTTCAGACGTTTGTGTCTGATTGGGACACGTACAACCACTCACTTAAAATTTACAAGGACTTACTAAAAGATGGTGTATGTCCTGAACAAGCCCGTATGGTGCTGCCACAGTCAATGATGACTGAGTGGTACTGGTCAGGTTCACTGGATGCCTTTGCTGACATGTGCCGCTTACGTTGCGCCAGTGACACACAATACGAGACAATGTTAGTTGCAGATAACATTAATGAGGAGATGCGAAAGCTATTCCCTGTGTCGTGGGATGCTTTGATGCAAGGAGATAAGTAATGGACAGTAAAACACAAGCTAAACTGGATTTAGCAGTGCAACGGTATGTTGAAGCTCTAGACTTGGACAGTATATGTGAACTGGCACGAGATAACCTTCGTAGATACTATCAGAACTGCCCTACTAACGCAGAGATGCAAAGGTTCATAGACGAAATGGAAGTGACAGATGCGTCGATTAAAGGAGAAACGAAATGAAAACTAATCTAACTCAAAAGCAACTGGATCAACTAGCAGAACTTATCACATTAGGTGAGTACAAAGACGGAACTTTGTTTATCAAGGATGTCAGAGGCAGTGTCTACGGTAGTGTCTTTGGTAATGTCTTTGGTAATGTTCATGGTCAGATCGCAGGAAAGTACTGGAATAGCTTAGAGTACAAGGATACATAGATGCGTGAAGTAAAGGTAACTGAAATAACTGAGCATGAGGATGGCAGTGCAACACTACAGGTAGAGTGTGACCCAGAGACATTCGGTGCCATCTTTAACGTAGGCTTTGTGTCGCTGATTAAGACTGGCCTATACTGGGAGACAGACAATGATAAGACCCATGACTGAAGAGGAACGTAAGGCATCCCTTGATCGTGACGAAAAGAACAAGTGGCGTAAGTGTGTCAGTTGTGGTAATGCAAGTAGAGACACATGGTGTGGTTTCTGTCTGGAGGAAGAATGATAAACAGTGAGTGGCGTAAGTTGATAGCAGAGTATGAAGACTTTAAGGAGAACGTAATGGCAGAGCATACAGCAGACATCGTGAATGAACCTAAGCACTACGCACGGTGGGTCATTGAGCCTATCACATACATCATGCGTAATGGCTTTGAGTTCTGGCGTGGGAATATCATTAAGTATGCCAGTCGTGCAGGATACAAGCTGTACGAGGGTATGGATCAAGTGCAGAGTGAGATCACAGACCTTGAGAAGGTCATACGGTACTCACAGATGCGCATCAATCAACTGGAGGGTAAAGACAAGCTATGACCAAAGAAGAGGTAAAGCAGATCATTAGGGCGCTAGAGAAGTCTGATGATGTCACAGTCGAGGAAGCTGTGTATCTGATCCGAAAGAGACAACGAGAGCTAGAAAACTTGGAGGTAGAGTATGAGCTTAACTGGGCTTGAGATCGTAGGTATGTGCGAGAAGTTAGCCAATAGGTTTAACTCACCTTCACATCGTGATGACATGGTACAAGAGGGTGTACTAAAGTGCTACGAGATACTTGCTGATGAAGGAGAGGAAGTACATCCAGCGCACCTCTACAGGGAAGCTAAGAGGCGTATGCACGATTACCTTAACATTGATGTACTACCTGTTACAGTACCAGCGCACAATATCACCCGAAGGCTCACACGGGACATAGACGATGATGAAATCGGTGAGATGTCTGAGGCTGGTCACAAGTGGCTTAAGGTTGTTTTGTCGTCTACATCAGGTCAGTACAATGAGGAGTACGGTGGGTCAGGTAAGGATCATGTCGAAAGATATGAGACCAGAGACTTCGCTAAGCACGTCATAAATACTGCCCGTGAAAAATTAACGACAGAAGAATTGGAGGTTGTTAAGCTGAGGTATTTCGGTGATATGACACAAGAGGATGTAGCTAATGCTATGGGTAAGAACAAGATGTGGGTCTCAAGGTATGAGAACTCAGCTATGCAAAAGCTACGGAAGTCAGTTCTGTAACAATTCGTGATGTTACAAAACTAGATAAATATCCCTATGAGTAAGTGTAGGGTTTACATAAGTTATAACTTTAGTTACTTCTACTATTAGTTATAACATAAGAGAGGAACTTAAGTATGGAAGTTTTGGATGAGGATTGGTTGCCCGTAGACTTTAGTGGCAATCAACCAAAGGTTAGGTCAGAGGTTAAAGAACCTAAGTACCATGAACTATCAACAGTGTTTGTGTCGTTTGAAGACACCCAAGAGTTCGATGGGCTTCTTGGAAGTATTAAGCAGTATGGTTTATTTGAGCCAATACTAATGTGGCAAGGCTGGATTGTAGATGGTCGTCATAGACACATGGCATGTTTGAAGGCTGACGTTAAGCCTACTTACGAATATCTACCAGATGATATGCCGTTCAATGTCGTTCGTGATCGTGTTGTTGCAGCTAATCTTATGCGTAGGCATCTGACCACGGGTCAACGGGCTATGACTGCGGCTGCTTTGGCTAATATGACACAAGCAGATAATCAATGGAGTGCTAAGACGAATTCGTCCGAGCTTAAGTCCACCAAAGATTCTGCGGATCAGCTTAACGTAGGTACAACAGCAGTAAAGACAGCCAAGGCAATCAAACGTGATGCACCTGACCTAGCGGATGAAGTTAGTAAGGGTAACATGACACTAAATGCAGCAGATAAAGAGAGGAGAAAACGTAAGGGATTACCTGAGAAGACAAATGCACCTAAACCCAAGGCTGTTGACCTAGACGAACTTATGAAAATAGGTGGTAGTAATTGGGATGGTAATGTTGCGGCAGGGGCTTTGGTTTCTACAGCCAGAGACTTACACCTACAAGAGGGTGAAAATGGTATGGCAAGGTCTATCATGCACATACTTGAGAATGGGGATGGTAAACACTCTCAGTCTTACAACGCAGCAGGTCTTATCGCACTGTACAATGCTATAGGTAAACATCTACCTGAGATAAAAAGTTTACTTGTAGTTAAACCTGACACATCGAAAATGAACTGAGGAAATCACTATGCAAAATCAAGAACCAAACATCGACCTCTTTGGCTATGCCGTTACTGCTATCAAAAACATCAATAAGACAGCAATGCGTAAGCTAGATAACCCAACCCCTTTCTTGCGTGAAGAAAATGTAATGGCTTGCGCAGAGCTTTTAGACACTGGTGAAACAAGGGTTGATGGTAATATTAACTCACGGTCACGGGTAGAGAAGTCTGAAAAGAAAGAACCCTTCGGTTCATGGGAGTATCACTACAGCCCAGATGATTGCCAGAGAACGGTTGATTGGATGTTGGTCAACGACCCGAGCTACTTTATGAATCACATTGCAGGTTGTCGAAACCGTGGTCGTGGTCAAGTTTACCGCATGGATAACTTGCAAGACTATGCAAACGAGAAGATCATAGAGCTTCTTACCAAAAAGAAAAACGAAGAGTAATATTAAAGGAGAATAACCAATGGAAAAAGACCTAGAGAAATACTGCATGAAGATGATGGACATATATGGCGGAACTTATACCATCGACTATGACCTAAAGGTAGTAGCTATCTACAAGGGAGACACTCAGGATTTAGATGTCCTATCCTTTGATGAAGCCCTAGAAGAACTACGAGAAGCAGCGTAAACCCAAGGAGAGAGCCACATGGCTGAACATGCACACCAACCCTGTCCATATGAAACGTGTGGCTCCTCCGATGCCTTCAGTTATAACACTGAGGGCTTCGGCAAGTGTCACGCTTGCAACCAAGGCTACCCGTCCAGTGGAAAAACATTCGGGTGGGCTAAAGAAAAGTACCCAACAAAAGGAGGGGATAATTTGTCGTTTACACCAAAATCTGTTGTGCCGTTTGCACCAGAAGATACGTCCGATGGAAAATACGTTAACATGCGTGGCATCAACAGCAAGACGATGGAGGACTTCGGTGTCCTAACCTACGAAGATCGTCAGGAGTATGTGTACCCCAGCGGGGGAATTAAAGTCCGTAAGCTAGACGAGAAGGGCTTCTACGCTAAGGCTGGGTTCAAGGGTGATGAACTCTTCGGCATGAACTTCTTTACCGCAGGTAGCTCCAAGATGGTAACTATCACTGAGGGTGAACTAGACGCTCTCTCAGTGGCGCAAATACTCAAGAGCGGGTACACCAACCCAGTTGTGTCGTTACCCTCTGCTACACCCTCCAAGAAGCTCTGGGAGAACTGTGCGGATTGGCTTAATAGTTTCGAGAAGATCATCCTGTCGGTTGACAACGATGACGCTGGTAATGCTCTTGCTGACCGTGTAGCAAAGCTGTTCCCTAACAAGGTCTACCGTGTTGACCATCGACCATACAAAGATGCCAATGAGTTCCTACAGGCAGGTAAAGCGGCTGACTTCAAGAGTGCATGGTGGAACGCCCGTAAGTTCACCCCTGAGAATGTGATGAACAGCACACAGGACTTCTTGTCGTTGTACAAGGATACACCTGAGCATCAGTATGTACCAACAGGTATCCAAGCGTTAGACGATAAGATCATGGGTCTCATGCAAGGTCACTTCACTGTAATCAAAGCACCCACGGGTATCGGCAAGACGGAGATCATGCGGTTTCTTGAGTACAATATGTTACAGCGTGAGGTTCCTATTGCTGCATGGCACTTAGAGGAAACAAAGCTACGATCACTGTTAGGTCTCGTGTCATACGAATGTAATGACAATCTTACACGCAGGGATTTGATTGACGAGAAGGGCGCAGAGGATCAGGTGATTGATGCTATCGGTAAACTGACGAAGGACGAGAACTTCTATCAGTTTTACCTTAGTGATGGTCAAGGTGCTGACGATCTGATCGACCAAATACGTTACTTCGCTGTAGCCTGTGGTGTTAAGTTTGTATTCTTTGAGCCTATCCAAGATGTACTTGTGGGTTCATCTGACGAGAGCAAAGAGCAAATGCTGGCTGATCTATCGGTGCGACTGTCGAAGCTGTCTGCTGAGTTGAACGTGGGTATCGTTACTATCGCCCACACTAATGATGATGGTCAGATGAAATACTGTCGTATGATCGGACAACGTGCGTCAGTTATCATTGACCTTAAGCGTGACAAAGAGGCTGATGACCTACAGGAACGCAACACAACGTACCTGTCTATTGAGAAGAACCGACCCTGTTCAGAAGAAGGTAACGCAGGGATGATGCGGTTTAACACTGAAACCTTCACACTTACAGAGGTAATGTAAAATATGACAACAGTATTCGACATTGAAACAGATGGTCTATTAGATGAGTTGACCAAGATTCATGTCATGTCTTGGTCTAATGACATGGGTGAAGTTAAGCATACCCATGACTACGATGAGATGCGCTATGTATTACTCAACAGTGAAACTCTGGTAGGCCACAACATCATACGCTTTGACATCCCAGCGATAGAAAAGGTTCTAGGCATTGAGGTAAAGGCTCGTTTGATCGACACTCTAGCGTTATCTTGGTATCTACACCATGATCGTATGAAGCATGGGCTTGAGGGCTACGGAGAGGACTATGGAGTACCCAAACCAGTTATCAAGGACTGGAACACCCTAACACCAGAGGAGTACGCTCACAGGTGTGACGAGGACGTTAAGATCAACAATCGTCTTTGGCGTGACTTAAGCATGAAGCTGGACAAACTGTACAAAGATGCAGAGGCAGATAAGGATCGTCTGATCGACTACCTTACATTCAAGCTAGACTGTGCTAAAGAGCAAGAGACCCTGCGGTGGAAGTTAGACGTAGGCAAAGCTCAGGCAGCCTACGATGAGATTATGTCACTAAAGGTAGAGAAGGTTGAGCAACTGGCTAATGCTATGCCTAAGCGTACCCTCACTCGTGTAGCATCACGACCAAAGGTTATGCACAAGAAAGACGGTAGCCTATCCTCTCATGGCGAGAAGTGGATAGACCTATGTAAGGAGTACAAACAACCAGAGACAACCATGCAGTTTGTCGTTAAGACAGGCGAAGAGCGTGGTAATCCCAACAGTAACGACCAAGTAAAAGACTGGCTATACTCACTAGGGTGGAAGCCAAGAACATATAAGTTTCTCAGAGATAAGGCGACAGGCGATGAACGACAGATCGAACAAGTCAGAAAGAATGGAGAGTTATGCTCAAGTGTCAAAGAGCTTGCAGAGGTTGACAAAGCTGTTGATCTTCTCGATGGCCTTACTGTTCTTACTCACCGTGCTGGTATTCTTAAGAGTTTCCTAGAGTGCCACAAGGATGGATGGCTAGAGGCCAGTGTCGCTGGTCTAACGAACACCTTTCGGTTTAAGCACTACCGACCACTGGTTAACCTACCGGGTGTAGATAAGCCATACGGTGATGTTATTCGTGGGTGTCTAACGTGTCCTGATGGTTATGTGTTAGCTGGTGCTGACATGACATCACTTGAGGACACAACCAAGCGTCACTACATGAAACCACTAGACCCTGACTACGTTGAGGCCATGAGCCACGAAGGCTTTGACCCTCACTTGGACTTGGCTCTACACGCTGGTGTTATCACCCAAGATGACATCGACAAGCACAATTCTGGAGAGCGTTCACTCAAAGCCCTCCGTAAGAATTACAAGGTGGTTAACTACAGTGCTACATACGGTGTAGGAGCGCCTAAGCTGGCCCGTGAGACAGGCATGAGTAAGTCCGAGGCCAAGACCCTGTTAGAAGCCTTCTGGTCTCGTAACTGGGCTATTGAACGTGTGGCAAAGAACCTACGGGTTCGTGAGCTATTTGGTGGTATGTGGCTTAAGAACCCAGTGTCAGGCTTCTGGCATAGCTTACGCAGCGACAAGGATCGTTTTAGTACGCTAAACCAGAGTACGGGGGTCTATTGCTTCGATACTTGGGTCAAGGAATGTCGTGGTATGGGACTAGAGACTATCGGTCAGTTCCACGATGAGATTATTGTTTTAATGAAAGAGGGAGACGAAGACAAGGCAGAGAACATTATGCAGATGAGCATAAACAACGTAAACCACGAGATAAATCTAAACGTACCGCTAGGGACAGATGTACAATTTGGGAAGACTTACGCTGACATTCACTAATGTGAAAATAAATGTCAAAAAGTATGTTACAAATCCTGAAAAATATCCCTATAGTATATTACCAGCGCTGCAAACCAGCAGCTTAAACAGAGGAAGAGTAAGATGGCTAAACACACAATGGACATGGTTCTTGAGTACCCGAAGGTGTTTGAAGAAAACCGAGACATGGGCGGGGATGGAAATAACGCTGCAAAGAAAGCTGCAAAGCATGACGGTCAGTACGTTGTTAACGCATACTTCACCAGTGAGGAGCAGATAGAGGAACTGCTTGAAGCTGGGATGCAACCTAAGCCAATGGGCAACGACCGAGTAAAGGAGGGCAATAGTTTTGGGATTGGTAAGTTCGTTAAGTTAACACGGATGCACGATCACAAGATGACATTCAGTGATAAGAACGGGAAGGAGACTGAGGTAGACTTCGGTGGTGCGCCAAAGGTAGTCAACCTCACTAACGGGGTCGAGAACAAGACTTGGTGGTCGTTAGAAGAAGATGGAGCGTTAGGTAACGGTACACGGGCCAAGGTACAGTTTGAAACCTACTCCAAGGGTGCTGGGCTACGGCTGATTGCTCTTGGTATCACTGACCACGTTGCCTACGAAGGCGGTGGTTCAACCGAAGACGACGAACTATTTATGGTGGATTAAACATGCGGGTGAATATAGACTTTTACTACGACAAGGAAGAGGATGGCATCGAAGGTTCTTCAAGCGCATCACGAGATGGTGTCTTCGATCTCTACACAATGTCTCAGTTCCTAGCTGATGCTATGCGAGGCGCAGGTTACAGTTATGTAACTGACGTAGGGTTCGAGAAGGACGATGGTACAGTCACCTTTGGGGAGATGTAAGTGAGCAAAGGCAAAGTTCTAATCGACGGTGATATAATTGCCTATCGTGCAGCCTTTGCCACTCAAGACCTTACTGAAAGAGATGCGGAAGAGAAGGTTGATGACCTCATTGAGTACATCTTAGATCAGACCATTGATCTTCCCTTCCCATCTTCAGAGGAATACGAAACGTACCTAACTGGCAAGACAAACTTTCGACATGACATTGCTAAATCCCACCCGTACAAGGGAAATAGAAGTGCATCAGAAAAGCCAGAACACTTAGGTGCAGCACGAGAGCATATGGTTAATAACTGGGATGCTATCGTTAGTGTCAACGAAGAGGCTGATGATCTAATATCAAAGGGGGCGGCAGAAACAGGTTATAACTGTGTTGTTGCATCTGTTGATAAAGATATGCTACAGCTTCCTTGTTGGCACTTTAACTTCGTAAAAGGTGAGTGGACTAAGGTTGACGAGTGGTCAGGTATCAAGTTCTTCTATACGCAAATCCTAACGGGTGACGCTGCTGATAACATAAAGGGTCTACATCGTGTAGGGCCAAAGACATCAGAGAAGATGCTGGCACATTGTGAAACAGAAGAAGACCTCTGGGAAACGTGTGTTAAGGCTTACGATGGCGACACAGAGAGGGTGATAGAAAATGCGAGGTTACTATGGCTAAGGCGGTACGAGGATCAGCTATGGGAGCCACCTCAAGGGGCATAAAGCATGGCTATCGGTCTGGGCTAGAGGATCGTATATCGGAGCAACTCAAGAGCCTTAAAGTACCGTTCAAGTATGAGGAGTTCAAGATCAAGTATGAGGTTAACGAGGTTAGAACCTACACACCTGACTTTGAACTCCCCAACGGTATTATCATAGAATCCAAGGGACGGTTCGTTGCAGCAGACAGAAAGAAACATCTGTTAGTTCAGAGGCAACACCCTGACCTTGACATTCGGTTTGTCTTCTCTAATTCTAAGGCGAAGATAAGCAAAGGCTCAAAGACTACGTTAGGCATGTGGTGCGATAAGCATGGCTATCTGTACGCAGACAAGTTAATCCCAGAGGAATGGATAAAGGAAACATAATGGCAGGAAAGACAGTAGTAGTCTTCTCGTGCGCTCACGTTGATCCCAGTGTGAGTAACGAGAGGTTCAACTGGTTAGGGGAGTTCTTGTATGACCTCAAGCCTGATTATGTCGTTGACTTGGGTGATGGCGCTGACATGCGGTCATTAAATACATTTGACACTCGTTACCCAGAGGCAATCGTCAGTCAGAGCTATGAGGCAGACATTGAACACTACAACGATGCACAAGAGCGTATTCGATGGAAGTTCAGACACCACCGACGAAAACGACCAGCTTACATAGGGTTTGAGGGGAACCATGAGAACAGGATTAAGAAAGCTATCAAACACGATCCTCGACTTGAAGGCTCGAAGTATGGCATATCTTTTGACCACCTACAGACGAACAGGTGGTTCGACGAGTACCACGAGTATGAAAACTCCGCTCCAGCGATTGCTGATTACGATGGGGTCTCATACGCTCACTTCTTTAGTAGTGGCAACTTTGGGTCTGCTATGTCTGGTATGCACCATGCTAATGCACTACTGGCTCACAGGCATCATAGTTCTACTTGTGGTCATAGCCATAAACGTGATCTTAAGTTTAAGGACTCTTCGCATCCTAATGGAGTTATCGGTTTGGTCGCAGGGTGCTACAAGGGGGCAGCAGAGGGCTGGGCAGGTCAAGCTAACAAAGAGTGGTGGTCAGGCATTGTAGTTAAACGGGAGGTAGAGAACGGTATGTACGACCCAGAGTTTGTTTCCCAGTCACGACTAAAGGCTATGTATGGGCAAACGTAGTGACTTCGAAAGAGTACCGAGGGACTACTACCCGACACCTCTAGCTGCTGTTGAACCCCTGATCCCGCACTTGCCTTACTCGTTTGACTACTACGAGCCTTGTGCGGGTGATGGGCGTTTGATAGACCATATAGATAGTCTGACGGATGGTCACAGTGAGTGTATCTTTGCTTGTGACATTGAGCCTAGAGACCCAAGGGTTTGCTTACATGATTCCATTAACATGGGTGAGCAAGACTTCTTGGAGTTGTATATGGCTTTCGGTGGTGCAGACTTTTGTATCACCAACCCACCTTGGGACAGAAAACTACTGCACCCATTCATCGAAGGGTGGATGCAGATGTGTCCAACATGGCTACTCTTTGATGCCGATTGGATGCACACGAAACAATCAGCTATCTTGATGTCGTATTGCGTTAAGGTAGTGAGCGTAGGCAGGGTCAAGTGGATTGAGGACAGTAAGAGCGTAGGTAAAGACAACTGCGCTTGGTATCTGTTCGATATAGCTAGAGACCCCGCTAAACAGACAGAGTTCTATGGGAGAACAGTATGATTACTCAAGAAGACATTGATGCCTTCAGCATTGTGAATGTGACACCGATGGAATATTCCTATTGGGTTGAAGGTAAGATCACGACAAAAGGTGAGACCCGTCTAGTGGAAAATGCACTAGGTCTCGTGGGTGAAGCTGGAGAGGTAGCTGAGAAGGTAAAGAAATACCTCCGTGACAATACGAAGGTTAATCAGAAAGAGATCATCAAGGAGTTAGGTGACGTTCTGTTCTACACGACAGCCTTGGCTAACTATTTCTACAGTAACCTGCCAGAGGTCATGGAAGTGAATATGGATAAGCTAAACGACAGAGCAAGACGTGGTGTGATTAAGGGGTCAGGGGATAACCGATGAAGAAGAGATGGGTGAATAATACATTCGTAAGGTTCATGCGATACTGTGTGATGTGGTCAGAGCATCGACAGGCAATCAAGGTACTGAACCGACTGTCCGACAGGGAACTAAAGGACATTGGCATTAGCCGAGAAGACATTGACCGTATGGTCTGGTTAGAAGAAGATAAAACAATGCGAGGACGTGGCGAATGAGCA
>JAAOEI010000868.1_pt1 | contig 11335 bp, 11 predicted proteins | sample 7059261 | NCBI WGS metagenome assembly JAAOEI01 (sample SAMN14008812, study PRJNA610033) | viral metagenome | isolation source: viral particles filtered from seawater | place: China: Hangzhou Bay, Yangshan Deep Water Harbour | collected 2017-10-31
CCACGATCAAAGAAACCATTTACATTCGATAATACTAGAACATCGATATTTTTTCTATTGACAACGATTTGATAATAGTTTTCTACTATGGCAGATGCACCGCTACCTATTCCAACTATTTTTTTATTAACATAAGACTGTAAATCCGGAACATTTGATATTTCAATATATTGTGGAACATTCCATTCACCATCTGATAACCTGAGCATATCCCGCCCAGGAAGATATATTGTAACATCCTTATCAAATAGCGCACGGAAAAGTATATTATAACTTTTCTCATTACCTTTATTTCTATAGAAATCGAGGGCATTCTTTATAAGAAGACGTTTATCCGCAATGGTATTTGATGGTAGATCAGCAATATATTTATTTTTTAATTTTTCTAGTAGACCATCTGTAGTTAAATCCACATCACCATATTCAAGCAATTTTCTTGTCTTATATCCAATTTCATCTGTGGAATGTAGCCACTTATAATATTCTCTTAAAAATTCTATGAATAATGGCCCACCATATTTGGCCCGGTCATTAGTATAAAATGTAGGAAGTTGCTGTTCAATGAATATATCAATATTTTGATCTAGCGTTCTCATTACAGTCTTTCAATAGTTACATCTATTAGATTAGAATCAATCCTTAGTATTGAATTTCTCATAACGAAAATGTCTTTATTTTTTGGAATAGCATAAAATTTTAAAGCAGAGCCATTATATGAATCAATGGAAATATTGTTCACACTAATTTTTCCTATACTATAATTTACATTACCACAATTTGGGTTTAAAATTCTTCTTCCCTGATCTGTATATTCGTATATGAATAGTTGTCCGGCACCATCTTCACCAATATAGGCAGGTCTTCCATTATAAACAAATTCGGATGAATATAAAGTAAATTCATTTGTCATTGCTCTTGGATCATTATTATCATCACGTAGAATTTCGTTCTTAAATTCTATCGTGAATATTAAATTTACACCAAGAAGAGGAAGATAATCCTTTACCATAGTAATTTCTGTGCTATTGCTTACAATTGAAGCATCTGTATCATCAATAGAAGCAATGAACTTTGAGTATCTAAAATCATTATCGAAGTCCAATAAATTATCTGAATTATAACTGATGATGTTATTTCTTACATTCGTAAGTAATTCATTTTCTGTTAGACTTGTTAGAGCAGAATCATAGATCACCTTTGATGTAACAATTAAATCCAGATAATTAGGATCGATATATTCGGTGTTTAATGATAATGGCGTTCTGATTTTAAGAAAATTCAGTATATCAGTTTTTCTATTATTACTTAATATATCACCAGAAGTTGTGCTTGCAGAAATGAATACCTTTCCATATTGAGGTTCATCTAACTCTTCTCCACCATATACATTTACAGCAGAAATATCATTAAAATTATTTAATATCAGAATTTTATAATCTTCTGCCGTAACAGCACTATTTTGTGCCTGATGATGGCGGGGTGCCCTGAATTTAATAGATTTAATTGTCTCTCTATTACTACCAGCACTTGCATTAGATAATGTGGTGACAAGAAAATTATATCTTTGTCTACCCTTGAATTGGAATAGTTTACATCCATTAGCCTCTTCACCGGAGGAAACCATATATTCAACAGAAACTAGATTTGGAGGAATTGGTTTATTTCCAAATACTCCATCACCAAATATAATTTCATATTTATCGTCAAGGTATGCCTGAGTGAAAAATACTGTAGAATTTGCATTCAGACCATATAGAGAACTAGCATTAGTATAGATTGTGTTGCTTGTATTGTTATTAGATGCCTGAACTGTTACGATGATAGAGTCGATATCTACATTTTTATTTGATAGAACAAATCTCTGGTCGTCTTCACCAGTAACGCTATAATATTCTTTTACATAGGTTCCTTCATAAATATAACCATTCGAACTAAATTCAGTTGCATTCTGTCTCTGTAAAATTATATTATCTCTATTCATAAATGAATAATTAGATACCGTATTATTAGACGAAATGATACCTGATGTAGTAAACACACTATATTTTGGAACAACTATTTCCCGTAGAGATGGATTATTTACATTTACGCTAATATTAACAAGGGCCTTAGCAGAAGTTTGTGAGCGTGGCAGATAGTTTAATTCTTTTGCATGGGAAATTACTGTATCTCTTAGGATAGCACTATCCATAAAATTTTCATTACCGACCATATTTAAGTAGAAACCATTTAAATATGTATTATACGCCATAACATCAAGTAAAACATTAATATTTGATGCCTCATAATCAACATCACGAAAAATTGTCTGTGTTTTTAGATAGGTCTTTAATGAATTTTTTAGAGCAACAAAATCTAATTGCTCTACGTCTAGAAAATCTGCCATTATCTATTTCTCTCTAATAATAAGTTAAGGCTTAATTGTTCAGTTGTATTTATAATCTTAAAAGAAATATTTATTATTAAAGAATTACCATATTCACGATTAGGATTTTGTAAATCTTTTGCAGAAACAGGCATTCCTGTCATGGAATTTGTTGTGTTTTCTATATCAGCTTCCGTAAGAACTTCAACAGTAATTAACTCGACTCTTGGTTCATATCGATTAATATTATTTATAATTTTTTCCCGAATTAAATATACATCGGTTTCATCTATAATAGTTTCAAATAATAACCGATCAATATCTGATCCCATATTTGGATTATAAATTCTTTCTCCCGTATTAGTCAATATTAAATTTCGTAGAGCTTGTTTGACAGAATCTCTATTTGTAACACGGGTAAGATTTCCAGTAATCGGATGTATACCTAGATTATTAGTAAAATCTGAGAATAATACCTGCTGTAATTCTTGTGTGGTTGGTCTAGTTGGTCTGTCCATTTATATCCTAACAAATTGTCTGTGTTAATACTTTCATCAAATTGGATTGTGCATCCGGTCTCATTGCACATGTGGAACCTCTATTTGTTGCATAACCAAATAATCCACCTGCAATCGTATCAGACAATTCATTGAATTCCATCTGTGCCGATATTAATACATTATTTATATCGTTTGTTATCTCATGTGTTAGAGATGTTACTGCCTCGGCTAAATCACCAACTCCACCTAATATTCCACCTAATTCATTCTGTAGGCCATTAAGGCTTGGTAATAATGCACAGAAGGCTTCCTGTGCAGCCGCATTGATGGCATCTGTGGCAATATCGGATGCCATGGCCACAACATCCATAATAGTATTCTCCACACCCATAGCAAGGGCATCCTGTAATTGATATAAAGCAGAGGGACCATAATTCATAATATATCCTAATGCCCTGGATAATCTGGCAAAATCATTTCCCATAATTTCACTCATTCTAAGTAAATCGAGTAGTCCAACAGAATCTAGCGAAACTCCTATTAATGCGATTATATTATTGTCAATCGTTCTATCAATAGCAGATAGGCACCCATTAATACGATATGATAATGAACTTGAACTTCTAGTATTTAATCCTAATTTTCCAAGAACATTACCTATTTTTCCTGTGGGACTAAGGGAATTATTAACACTTCTCTTAGCACTAAGCATCATACCTAATTGACTAATTCGTGTATCATCGAGCATAGAAACTCGTCTAATAACATTCATTAATCTACGTTCTTTCATTTCTGCTTCATATACATTTACAAATGACATGTTACGCTACCTTATAATCTGTAATTGGTTTATGATTATAATATGTAGCATACTGATTTCTAAGTCGATTTTTATCAAATGATATATGAAACCATGGCTTACCCGATCCGCCTGACTGGTATTCTAATAGTAATTGGTCAAATGTAAGAATTTTAATTAACTCTTCACCTCTCTTAGAATAATCATTAATATTAATTTTAAATTGAATATCAACTGCATTTCCGGTATCATGCTGTGATATCGTTCCTTTACCTGAATAAGTTCTAAATCCAGACGTTATAATAAATGACGGTCTTCCATACTCATCAACAATTTTATCTAGAATATTGACGGCCAATTGCTGTAGATTTCTACCTATCTCTAATTCACTCAATCCACACTGATCTCTCAAATTGTGTGGAAAAGTTGCCTTGGATGATAAGTCACCAATCGTAAAATATTTTGATATAACCGTAGACGAATATGCTTCATTAATAGGATTCTTTATTTCTACTACTGGCGCCCTATAGATCGATCCGAATGATGCCGGAATGGCTCTACCAGTTTCTATATTTTCAGAAGTATCCTGATCATTTGGATTGATATATGGTGCCGCCCGAGTGTATCCAGGATACAATGCATAATCAGCAGCTTCCTTACCATCATTTTCAATTGCTATTCTAGTAAGTCTTGTATTTGGTGGTGATCTACTAATATTTGGAGCAGATATAATAGCTCTTTCACCAGGAACTATTAATCCAGTTGAAAGTGCAACTTCTGTGTCCAATGCCTCGGCCAAATCAGGTGCGGTTGGGTCTGGTGTTACAGCTACAGGGGGTAATGTTCCGCTTATGGAAGATGCTACAGTTGCAGAACTTGCCCTATTTGCTCCATTTGCATAAAGTGCATATTGAACAGTTCCCTTAATTGTTGGACAATGTATTTCTTCTTCTACATATAATTTACTATTTAAATGTAAATCTGTTGATGCACTTATTTTTCCGCCACCATTTAAAATAATATCATCAGTTGTTGTCAGACTGTATTTACCGATTGTCAATGAATAATTTTCTTTTACAACCTGATCCATTGAATTTGTTGTAATATTATAGATACCTACATTTTTATGATTAAATTTACTAGACTCAAATAACATATTATCAGCGCGTAATTTAAATGTTTCTTTTACGTTAAGATTCATACAACCATTTGTAGTTAAATTTATATCATTTTCAATTAGTCCATTCAATGAACCCTTAACTTCAAGATTACAATCATTCATTACTAAAATTTTACATGCTCCGTCAACAGTAAGAAAACAATCACCTTTAATATAAACCATACCATTCTTTTCTATGATATGGTAATTATCTCCTATAGTTTTTCTTACAGAATTTCCCTCCGAATCCCATTCGATAAATGTTCCTGATGGATGGTATCTGTGATATCTCTCATTGCCTTCTGTATCATCAAATTCTTCAACTAGGCCATTTCTAGTTTCAAATACATGATTATGTGGATATGAACCATTATATGCTGACAATGGCTGTTCCCATTCATCAAGCGATAATGCAATTGGGATATTAAGCGTTCTAGAATTATCTTTTGTTTCAACAACCGTTCCAGATGTAATTCCTCTGGCAAGGCGCGAATAATCCTGCTCATTAATTTTTATATCCTCAATCGTTTTATACTGAGGAAATTGCTGTAAAACATCTGCCTCATAAAAATTATTTGGCTGGGATAATGTTTCAATTTCTCTTTTATATAATGCCATTTTTATTCCTATGCGCTTACAATATTATTACTTATGCTATTATAACCCAATTTATAATACTGTGATCCGGATGTTCCATTTCCATCTTTACCATCATTTCCCTTTGAAAATTTTGATGCTCCACCTGCACCAAGTAAATGGGAGACAGCAAGATATCCAGCTAATTCTTTTGCTGGTGTAATATTAGTAATTACACCAAGAGCTTTTAATCTATTATAATTTAGTTTTAATAATTCATCCATTGCAATTTCCTGGCAATTTCCTTGATTTTTAAGAAATGATTGCAGGGAATTTGCTCCATTCTTACCTTTCCAATTTGTATCTCTGGTTAATACTGAATTATCGCTTGTCTTAGTTGCAGTATAATTCAGGTCATATAATGCAGCATTACCAAACTGATATTTTCCGATAAATCCAAATTGATTTATTGCACTATAATTATTTCCAGATTCACGTTTTCCAATTGCATTTTTTAATTCTTTATATTGGGTTTCGTTTAGTGTCCCAAGATACTGAACCGTAATAACAGTATCCTCCGATACTTCACCTGAAATATTTAGACCACTTATAAGCGGATCGCCACCTGCTCTATTGGAAATAATATTTTCAGTTGATGCATTGGAATCGCTTCCGCGCCGACTATTTACACCAGATACACTTCCTAAAATAATTGGATATTGTGCTACAGGACCATCTGCAAATATTCCTAGAACTGTAGTATTAAGAGCAATTCCTGTTGGTGAACGATATGATCCAGTCGTGACAGGTTTGACATGAATCGCCCAGGGTAGTGATTCTGTAGGTAAATCAATTTTATTTTCGGTATGATATCCAAAACATCTTACTCTAACTCTACCTAATTGTAATGGATCATTAATATCTTCTACAATACCAATGAACCATACCATTCCATTGGTTCCCATAAAATTTGGAATTTCGGCCATGATATTATCCCTGATTTTTGTATATTAGATTATTATTCAGATTTCTTACTGGATCGGGAACATTATCGATAATTGGAGTAGTATCACGTGTTAATGAAATACTTGTATCATGAAACCAAATTCCCGGCATATTTCCTCTGTATATAACATTATTTAGAGATTGAATAATATACTTTCCTGAATATCTTTCATCCTCATAATTTTCTATTTTATTATTTCTATTTTGATTTTTCCATATTTTTACATTTATTGGATCGCCCAAATTTATGGTAAGATTTCCATCAGTAAAAATATTTAATTCATTTTCCTTAAGCATATTTATAAAGGGTTTTGCATATTGAAAATGTTTAAATGTCATATCATTTCTACCCTCGGAAGAATCCCATGGAATAAAATAGGTATATTTTCCGTCTTTTCTCACATCCTCTAGAAATTTTGATGTAATTTTTATTTTAGGATCAACATTATTATCGACCTTCTTAAATTTGGTAAAATCTTCATTCAGGTCATATTCTTTAACCGTTACACGTTTAGTATTGAAATCAAATCGATATACTTCACTGGAAAACATACCATTTACAATTTTATTTAAATTATTATTTCTTGTAGTCGGCTCAAAACTTTTTATGTTACGAAATAATGGATTTTTAAATTTATCGATGGAGGCGTTCTCTGAATATACATAATCCTGAATTGTCGTGGCAAATTGGCTATGTGTTATAATATCTTCAAATGATCTGAAATTATATCCTTTCCTAGTTTCATAAAAGAGAAAGGTTGATGATATATCGTCAGATTCACCAAATGCCTGCTGTTTAAGTATATTTATTTTTTCAAATGGGCGAATTTTAGTAAAGGCAAATGTTACCGTAGATTCACCTTCTCTAGTAGAAAATTTAGGATCACCAATATTTTCAATATCAATATCAGATTCTAATTCTTCCTTTAAAATTCTCGTTACGATTTCTGATATAGTAGAACGTATATATCCTCTACTCTTAAACATATAAGAATTTTTAAAGAAGTCCTTTGATATCAATGATAATTGAACAGTTGCGCTATCGGCTATATCACTTTTAATTTCTACGTCAACATCTGCAAGAATAAATGTGTATTCAAATGATTGATTTTCGATATTCTTAATTCTTATTGTGACGAAATTTTCGCCAGAAGTATTGAAGAATTTATTATTTAATACATTGTTATTGTCACTAATTACAATACTACCATATATTGTAGGTGAGAAAAAAGATTCTGTAAATTCATATACTGACAACATAGGAAGAATATTTTCACTATGAAACTCATTGTAAATTATAGCAGATTCTATAATTGTATGATTATGGTTGAATAATCCGGCTGATGACATTTATTACAATTTTCCCTGTCCATTTAATAGCTTTTTCATTTGAGATTGTATTATACTTGCTTTCTCTGGCCTAACTGCATTAAATAGTCTTCTCTGATAATTAAGTTCTTCTTCATATTCTCGATTTGTTACGGATTCATATTTAATTTGCTGGAAATTAGGAAGTAAATCATACGTTTCAGTATTAATTATTAAATCTAAGCCATTGAAACTCTCCAATACAGGAACTATAATAGCTGTTGTATTATCCAGAGGTAAATTATTTCTTCTATATAAAATACTATCAGGCTTCGTAATGTTACTTCCTGGATTTACAATGATAAAATTTGCTATGCCTCCATCATCATCTGTAATAATTCGTGCTGTTCCAAGAGCGTTATTTTTATTTTGACCCACGAATACAACATCATTATTAACATAACCTGTTCCTGGGTCTCTTATTTGAATAGCAGCAAGAGAATTATTTGTAGTTATAGCTTTCCAATATTTAACATCATCTATTGTATCTACCCCATCGGAATCAATATATTTGTTTGCTAGGTATTCATCTAATTGTTCTTTAGTGAGATGCCATTCATAATATGGGTCAACAATATCATTTAAAATATAGAATAAATAATCATATTCTGGATTTTCATATAGAAGATGTGACAGATAATCTGCTCTGTCACCAGATTTAATTTCTATAGTTTCTAATAATACTTTCTTAGCTTCATCACGCAAGATTCCACGTAATAAAATATTCTTGGCAGTTGAATCTGTATTCTCAGATTTATATCTTATTGTCGGAAAATTACTAAAATATGCTGGCATTATTGTATTCCTTAGTTATTTAAATCAAAAATTCCTGTGGTTTTTAAAGAATCATTTGATCTAATAAGCGGTAGAATTTCTATTACACTCATTTGAACACCATATACAACAGGCGTTCCAGAACCCTTGAAAAAGGAAGGATAGTCACCGCCGGTCCTATCAACATTAAATGAGTCTATAACACATGGCGCAGTTGGAAAAACGTGATCTGGATTTTTTGGACCTAAAATTCTAAAATTAATTAGCTCCGGGTATTTAAGAATCACTTCTCCTACACTGGATTCTGGATGCATTCTAAGACTTATGGCTTTAATAATGCTTTCAATTTCATCTGTATTTTCCTTGGATTCTGGGGATAATTTCCATCTAAAATTATGCCGTCTAAGGGGCATTCCTTTAAATCTAATTGTAGTATATGGATTTATGGATTGCCCTTTAAGATTCATTGCAGCAGCCCCAATATTTAATGCAAATTGAGTGGCATTTACACTGGCACCGGCTCTCCGTGCCATTTCTTCCACTGCGGATTTTACTAAATTCATATTATCAACAGATGCATATTGTGCATCGTATTTTTCAAAAATTTTAATAGGAATAGGTAAAATTATAGAAGCAGTAGAATCGAGCATTTTAAGCCAATTTGGATTACTGATCTGATTCGCACCAGTATAAAAGTCAAATTTATAGAAGTTCATCAACATTTTGTGACGAACGTTTTCTATTCTATTCTTAGGAAACATATATTTTAATTTACTTGTATTCCTTGCTTTTTCTAATACATCTTGTGCAGTGGCCATTATTTCCCTATCTATAAATAGTAATACAATAAATTATATAGGTGAAGGATGGCATATTCAGGAAAATTCAAACCAAGACACCCAGAAAAATATAGGGGCGATCCGACTCAAATTTTCTATAGAAGTCTATGGGAGTTAAAACTGTTAAAAATACTAGATGAAAACCCTGATGTTGTTCAGTATGCATCAGAGGAATTTTGTATATCCTACTTTAATCCATTTGACCAAAAGTATCACAGATACTTTCCTGATTTTTGGGTTAAAAACAAAAAAGGTGATATCATGATATTGGAAGTTAAACCATATAAACAAACTATACCACCAAAACAACCAAAAACTAAAAATAGTAAAACTTACAAAGCTGATATGACTAGATATGTAATAAATAAACAAAAATGGGCTGCTGCTGAAAAATATTGTAAAAAACGCGGTGATCCATGGAAATTCATTATTTTAACCGAACATGAATTGGATATTAAATTTTAATGGCATTAGATATAGAAGAATTTACATCAAAATTAAATGAGGTTAATAGTATAGCATCATCATCTAAATTTGATGTAATGGTCATACCAAAATCTAAAATTTTATCTAATTTACAACCTAATCATTTTCTACGATTTCTAGCGTTTAGTGCTGATGTTCCTGGAATTTCATTTTCACCTGATTTAATTTTTCTAAATGGTCATGGTAGAATAAACGAAATACCGATTAGAACAAATATCTCCGATTGTGAAATTCAGTTCTACATGGATAATAATAATGAGGCATATAGATTTTTTTATAATTGGATGAATATTGTATCTAAATTTGATGGGGTTTATTATAAAAGTCCACGATCAGAAAATGTTCGTGATTATGGTTTTGATGAAATGGAATATGCCACTGAATATTATGCGGATGTTTATATTCGATTACTTAAGGATGACGGAACAACCCTATTTACTGTTCAACTTATAGATGCATTTCCAATGGAACTTCCAGGAATTAATAGTGATTGGAATAATCAAAATATTTTACTATCAGCCCAAATACGACTCGGATTTAGAGCAATGAAAAATTCTCTCGTAATATCAGGCGTCCCAGAATTAACCAATTAAGGATTTATAATGTTACCACGAATAAATTATCCAACATTTAGAGTATCACTTCCGGTATCTAATATAGAATTAGAATTTAGAGTAATGACGCTACGGGAAGAAAAAATAATTTTGACTGCACAAGAAGGTGGAAATATTCTTGATTTAATGGACGCCATGCTTGTGTGTATTAATAATTGTTGCATTACTCCAAATATCGATTTTCATAAACTTCCATTCTTTGAATTACAATATATTTACTTAAATATTAGAGCCAATTCTGTTGGTGCAATTTCTCGTCTTATGATTCCTGATGATTATGATTCAACAATCAAGCATCAAGTTATCATAAACATAGAAAATGTTGATCTTAAAGTTGATAATATTGTATCAACTATTAAATTCAATGAAAATGAAGGTATGGTTGTAACATACCCAAATTTTAATGCCGCACGTAAAATAAACAAAGAGACTGATGAAAATAATCGAGTTCTAGTATTTTTAAGAATGTGTATCGTTTCTATATTTGATGCAGAAAACGTCTATGAAGAACACTCATTCAATGACGAAGAATTGATTTCCTATATTGAGGCTCTACCTACAGTTTATATTTCTAGCATAAAAGAATTTATTGATAGTATTCCAAAAGTTACCTATACTGTAGAATATAAGAATAGTAAGGGAGAAGATAAGAAAATTATCTTAAATAGTCTCGCAAATTTTACCTAGTGATGACGAGTCATAACACACTTTCTAATTATTACAACAATGTGTTTACTATGACTTTTCATCATAAATATTCAATTACAGATGTAGAAAATATGATCGTATATGAGTTAGAACTTTATTCTGCTCTTATAAAGAAATATATAGAAGATAAGGAAAGAGAAGA
>JAAOEI010000869.1_pt1 | contig 11331 bp, 9 predicted proteins | sample 7059261 | NCBI WGS metagenome assembly JAAOEI01 (sample SAMN14008812, study PRJNA610033) | viral metagenome | isolation source: viral particles filtered from seawater | place: China: Hangzhou Bay, Yangshan Deep Water Harbour | collected 2017-10-31
AAGACGGGCAGCCGTTCTTGCTCAACTGTCCTAACCCGGGGCAACTAAAGTTACGACAAGACCCATTCGCCAGGCAGCGGGTGTTACTAAAGGCGCGGCAGACTGGTGGGTCTAGTGAGATAGCCAGCCAGTTCGTGCACCAGGCGCTATTTAATCCTGGCTCATCCATTGCAGTAATCGCGCAGACAGACCGTGGCGCGCGCAATATGTCCGATTTGTACGGGCACATAGTAGGGCATTTACCCAGTAAGTTTTACTCAAAGCTATTCCGCGCGACGGTCAATATTGAGTCAATAACATTCCCAGGGCTCAATTCTGAAATCGTGTTCGGCTCCGCCAACTCCGTCTCAATGCGCGGCAGCCCACGACAGGGCTGCCACATTACTGAGGCAGCATTTGCAGAGGACCTGACTAAAACACTAGAAGCGCTGCGACCAACAGTGCACGGGCCGCTTACTCTCGAGTCCACCGCTAATGGGCCAGGTCCATTTCACTTACTGTGGAACGACCCGCACGTGGCGAAAGTGTTCATTTCCTGGTTGGATGACCCGACGTGCGTATCTGACCAACCCATACCAGATGATCTAACTGACGACGAACTTGAGTACATCGACAAGCATAATTTAACTATCAGGCAGGTATCGTGGTTCATTCGGCAACTGCGCAGCACCAACTGGGACTCATTCAGGCAAGAGCATCCAGCCATACCACAAGAGGCGTTCTTACTTGGCGGGGATAGGTTCTTCTCGGTCAGTTTCTTCCCGGCGGACACTTCCAGACTTCAACCACTCGTAGTTCACCAAGAGCCTAAACGTGGGCGTAGGTATGTTATCGGCGTAGACCCAGCGTCTGGGTCCAAGACAGGGGACAGGTCAGCGTGTGTGTTATTAGATGTCACTGACCCCAACAATGTCACAACCGTTGTATCGTACGCGAACAGAATACCACCTAAAGAGTTCGCCAAGGTTGTTGCAGACCTATCCAAAAGATACTTCAATTGTATTGTATGTGTTGAGAGAAATGCTGGCTGGGGTTTAGCCGTGCTCGACCATTTGCGCACGAGCAGTATTCCACTGTATCGCAAGCGCGTGTTCGACAAGACCAAGAAACAGTACCTCGACATATTTGGCTTTGACACAACACGAGTAACGCGCCCGCTTATTCTCGCCAAGCTGCAAGAAGCCATCAACAGCCGGCAGTATGTTCCCAATGACGCACGTATCGAAGAAGAAGTTAACGCGTTTAGGTTTACGCAAGACTCTGACGGCCAGCGGCCAGAAGCTACGCCCGGCTGTCACGACGATCTTATCCTCGCCGCCGCGCTAGCCTTTCAATGCGCATCACAGGCGAAGGACACTACCCTTATCCCAGATCCGAAAGAACTATCCGCGGACCCAACATTACGCGAAATATTAGAGTATGAACTCAATTCAGGGGAACTCTACGAAGAAGACCAGCCCGTAGATTAGCCCGCCAAAACAGCCAATACGCAACTACCAGTAACTAACGGGTAATCCCGGGGCAATGTGCCTTGGGTACCCCGGTTGACGGCATTCCTTATTGTCGGCGCCTACTTATAGGCTGTGGTCAAAAATGCTGACAGAAGAGCAACGGCAGGCGATACAGAATCGCATTGCTAACCCCACGCAAGAGGAGCCCCAAACACCCGCGCAGGACAATCAACCGGGCGAACAACAGCCGCCCCAAGATGCCGCGCAGGATAAGGCTGAAGAGACTAAAGACGAGCAAGACGCGCAAGGTGCGCAGCAAGCTCAACCACCTGAGAAGGAGTCTCAGGACAAAGAAGGGCCAGTCCCGTTAGAACGTCACCTGAAGTTACGCCGCGAGCGTAATACTGCACGTGACAAGGTCACTGAACTAACCGCAGAACTTCACCGACTACAAGGTCGCCTAGACGTCTTCGAAAAGTACCCTAAGCAGCAATCGCCAGCTTACGAGGAACAAGAGGAACCGGCGCAAGATGATGACCCACGTGATAAGCGTCTCGCGCAGCTCGAAGCGTTCGCTGCGGAGATGCAACAGAAGGAGGGCCAGCAGCTACTCAACTCTGTAGTTGAGATTTGTCAAAAGGCTGACCCAACTGTTCCACGGGAATTCCTAGTCGATCGCTTTAGCGAAGGTCTATCACCAGAAGACGCGGTTACAAAGTGGCAGACGTGGACAACGCCCTTCAAGCAACAGCCAGCAACTATCCAGGCTCAACCAGTAGTAGCTCGCCAAGCTCCGACACCGCCACCTGCACCACCAACGGTCAAACCGTCAATTGCAGGTCCGACAAACTCCAAACCACTTGAATGGCGTGACGTGTCTAGCGCAGTCCGCCGCGCAATAACGAGGTAATTCAATGGCAGCTAATCTGACCACAGCAGAAAGCATCCTGAAAGAATTCTACGTTGCTCCGATCATCGAGCAGCTGAACCAGGAAGTTTTCGCGCTGGCAACTTTCGAAACTGAGGCCGTGGACTGGCAGGGCAAGTCTGCCATCGTCCCCGTCCACACCAACCGCAACTCTGGCACTGGATTCCGCGCTGAAGGTCAGCCGCTTCCTACCGCTGGTGCGCAGGGCTATGAGCGCTTGGAGATTCCTGCCAAGTTCTGCTACGGCCGCTTCGGCTTCACTGGTCCGAGCTTGGAATTCTCCGATACTGACAAGGGCAGCTTTGAGCCGGTTCTTACCGGCGAAATGAAGCGCTTGGCTGAGGACACCCGCAACTTGCTGGACAAGGCTTGCTTTACTGGCGGGCCGATGATCGGCCTGTTGTGGCAGAAGGCTAATGCCGCTACGTTCCAGTATTCTGGTCGCCCGTCCAACGTGGTTGACGCAGTGTGGGGTGTCGCTGTCGGTGTTGGTCATACTGTTGATCTTGTCCGCCTTGACACCTACGCCGTTATCGCAGCTGGTCTGCAAGTCAATGCAATTACCGAGACGAGCATCACGCTCAACGCAGCTGTCAACTTGGCCATCGGTGGTGGTATCTTCGCCGCTGGCGATGAGCAGGTAGTTGTAGGCGTCAAGCACAACGACACTGATCGCGCTGCTGAAATGCAGGGTGTGTTGGATAATCTGGGCAACAACAGCTTCTACACCATCAACCGCAATCTCGCGGCCAATGCGTCGCTGCGTAGCAACTTCTTGCTCGCTGACTTCGCTGCGGCTGCACCTGTCTACTCCGATCTCAGCTTGGACGCATTGCAAATCTTGCTTGACAAGATTTTGCTGCAGAGCAACAGCCAACCCAACCTGATGTGCATGAACCCCGTGCACCGCCAGAGCTACACCACGTTGCTCCAGGGCACGGCTGTCGCCAATCTTCGTGTTGAAACCAATACCGGCAAGAAGATGGGCGATGGTGGTTTTACCAGCATCGGCTACGCTGATATCCCGTTCAAGACTGCGCAGCACGCACCCAAGGGCACTATCCACATGTGGACCAAGAGCCAGTGGGGCACATTCCAGCGCAAGCCCGGTGACTTTGCGCAGGCTGATGGGAAGGTACTTAACAAGGTGCCCAACTTTGACGCGTATGAGGGCTACTGGAAATACTACGCGAACTTAGTCTGCAAGCGCTGCAACGCGCAGGGCGTTCTAACTGGCGTAAATTTCTTTGGCGTGTAAGGTGCGGCAGTAACACTAGTAGGAGTCCTCGTGGTTGGGCCTCGACCACGGGGAACCTACTAAACAGTCTTCGCCAATATTACGCAAAATATTGGCACGAGGTAACCAATGGCAGTTTCGTACGTAGATGTGGTAATCGAGTCGACTGGCTCGCATACCGCTACCAAGCTCAATCTCCCCGTTGTTGGTCCTTCGGCCACTACCATCCCGTTGCAGGAAGTTTTACTGCCCGTATCGGTTGGAAATGCCTCGACCAATCTCACTGTGTTTGCTCCTTTCGCCCTCAAGGTGATCGGCGCCAAGGGATACAAGACTGCGGCCAATGGCGGCGCAGGCGATCTTGTGCAGGTGTTCAACGGGGCCACGGCTGTTACCGACGCGATTGACCTTAACATCGTTGACACCACGATGTTTGTCGCGTCCACCATCGACGATGCTGCGAATAGCTTCGCCGAGGGTGACACGATTACTATTGACCCGACGGATGTAACCAACCCGTCGTGCCAGTTGTACATCGTGTGTGTTCCGCAGTAAGCTGCATTTAGTAGCTGACGGCAACAGTGAATAACCGGGGGCTGACACCATGGCGTATCCATTCGATTCAGGCAATGATGACTTTGGAAGTGCTTATGGTGTTGGCCCCCGGTTGCAGGCAGCGGCCGAGCAAGAGCAGCAGACGCGCCAGCAGCAAGACGCCGAGTCACCGCAAGGTGTAGGAAAAGTAGCACCACAAGCTGGAACGATACTCGGTTCCATCATTGGCGCGTACTACGGAAATGCTCAATTAGGTGGGATGATAGGTGGCCAGGTTGGCAACGTAGTCGCAGAGACCACTAAGAAGAAACACCGCGGAAAGGGGCTTGGTTCACTTGCTAGCGGCGTGATGAGCCAGCAGCAACAGTCAATGCCCAAACTCTCGCAGTTCCAGGGCCAGGGGGGTCAGCAAGCACCATGGCTAAACTCGGAGAATCCGCCAATCGCAGAAGCAGTTTAGGTGCCGCAATGCCCATGAGTGACGAGCAAGGTACTATGGGCGTCTGGCCGCAGCTTGACCTGGCCAAGAATCTTATGGCGCCGCTGGCGCTAAGATGGGATCGGTGCTGTGCCTACTTACGCGGCGATCAACTTATTGGCTACCAAACTGGGCGCGAGGATCTTACTCCAGCTGATGGTAGAAAGAGACGGAATAAAGTAGTAGTAAATCAACTACTCAATATACACCGCCAAGTGTGCGCTAGGCTTATAACAGACTACCCAGCGATGGCAGCGTTACCAGCGTCTAACGCTGTAGATGATATTGCCAAGGCGCAAGCTAGTGAAGAAGCCCTTCGTTGGTTCTGGGATGCAGCCAACATGCGCGTTGTGCTGCGCAAGGCAATCGAGTGGCTAACCCAGACGGGTACTGTCGCGCTTCGTACTAGATGGGACACTAGCGCAAAGAAGGTCGTTGTCGACTACGTGCGCTCCTATGATCTTCGCTTCGAACCATACGCGAATGACCCGGACGAATCCTCATGGATTGGCGTGGTCACGTACGTTAGCAAAGAGGATTTGTTGGCGCAGTATCCAGAGCACAAAGAGCAATTATTGGACACTGCTACACCAGCTACTCGTTATTATACGTATGGTCCTCGGTCGCTACCGCAAGATCGTTACGAACTAATCGACGTATACCATCGAGACGGTCGGCACGAAGTGTGGGCCGGCGGCGTTAGGTGTTTTGAGACCACAACCCCCGGCAATCGGCTACCTGTCCGTGTTATTCGGTATACGGAAGTAATGGGGTATCTATGGGGTCTTGGATTACTTGAGCCACTGCTAGATAGCCAAGACCTGTACAACTCGATGCGCACTCAGATTTTGGCTAACGCAAAGTTGACTGGTAATCCAAAGGTTATGGTTCCAGAGGAGGCAGAAGTAAAAGCTGGCGCGTTTACTGACGTGCCAGGCGAGAAAGTAAAGTACAAGGGCGGTATCTCGCCACACCCGTTTTCAATTCCACCGCTGTCACAATATATCGTTGAGCAGCCTGCGCAGATTCTGTCTGAAATGTACGACCAGGGAGGTATCCACGGTACCTCCCTGGGTAAGCGCGTTGTAGGTATGTCGTCTGGTGTAGCTATCAATGCCACAAGCAAGAACGACGCACAGCAACTACAGCTAACCATGGACGCTATCGAAAATGGCGTCAGGGAAATGGCGATAGACGTACTTACCTATATGCGCGCGTACCTCGACGAGTCTCGATTCGTACGTATGCTTGATAGCAGTGGTAAAATGGTTTGGTCAGAACTGTCTAACACACGATTACTCGATGACCCCGAGGTGTTCCTTGAGGCGGGCTCCTTGTTCCGCAGTGAAGCACGAGATCGCGAAGCGCGTACGCTACAATTCTTGCAGGCTGGTCTTATCGACAAGGAGAAGGCCAAGCGGCTCATCTCTAGCCGTCTTGAGCCACTGAACTTGTTAGACCAACTAGCGTCGTTGCGCAAAGGCCAAGAGGTGCTGGAGGCGGTGTACACGCTAGCTGCCCCGCTGAAGGTATACCCCAGTGATGATCTTGACGGACTAGAAAGGGTGTTCAAGCAATTTATGGACAGGTCCGAGTTCTACACGTTGCCGCAGGAGAACCAGGACGCTGTTGACGCGGCCTATTCCACGATTGTGCAGATGTTGTACCAGCAGCGCGCAGGCAACCCACTACCCCAGATGCCAGCCCCGCAGGCACCAGCGCAGCAAGGTGCTCAGGGGAGGGTAGCTGGCAATCCGCAAGTGGTATCGCCACAGCAAGGGCAGCTAGCGCGCAGGGCTGACAGGCTAGAGGCTACTTCTGGCGAAGTGCCGCCTACGGCAGAAGGAGGCTTCTGATGTTGGTTGCCGACGTACGCACGTATGTTCGTAGCCTCTGCGACGAAGCAGATGTTTCGTACCTTACACCTGACGAACTGACGGTTATGCTCCAAGTAGCGTACAACCAGTTTCGACGGTTGGTGATGAAGTACGACACGTCTTTCTATGAACTGACGATGGACTTTACCGCTCCCAATAGTCAAAATCTATCCTTGAATGGAACACTCCTAGGCGCTGCTGCACCAGCGGCTACTCGCTTGGAGAAGATAGTCCGCATTATGGTGTTGGACGCGTTTCCCAACGGTACCCCTACCAGCATCCTCCCACCCGCAGTGTCCATCGAGGACTTGCTAAACAAACGCGCAGCGTATGGGTTAGTGTCCTGGTTCTTACAGAATCAAATACTACGATTTAGCGCTATTTGTTCCGTACCAATCCAGGTTCAATACGTGGCGCAGCCCAACGTAGATTGGTCGGCCGGTACGTATATAGATGACCTCGGGGAGTTCCACGACATCATTGCGCTGCTTGCCATTAACAAGTTCAAGATTAAGGATGTCAGTCAGAACCTGCTCCAATCGCAAGAACTGAGTGACCGTATCCAAGACTTGAAGCGCTACCTGTCTGACGGGCGCAACGGCCAAGCGTCCGACTACGTTACTTCCACCGACACGGGCTACGACAGCTGGTTCATGTAACGAATATTTTGCGTAATATTCGTGCTGGAGTGCACAAGTGTCCACAGCGATTGACACAGTTCAGGCTCTCCCCAAGACGATGGACCTTCGCTCTTTACGGCAAGGACCATTCCTGCAGAACGTGCGCCTACATCCAGACGGCGCGTGGCACGTTCGCACTGGCCTTGGTGTTCGCCAAGAGCTTGACTCTCGTCTATCCGCAGGGCCAGAAACAGCACCTACTGGGCCTACAACCAGACTGGGTACATACGTTGCTAAGACAGGTCCGAATGGGTCTGAGCAATTACTAATTTTATCGTACGCTGAACAGCTCGTAGGTGATGATTCCACTAGCAACGCGCAGCCAGTAACGCTGTTGCACGTGCACGATGTAAACTACCGTCGAACGGCGGAGCATGTGCTGCAGAATCGCAGTGATACTGACGAAAGTAAGATGCCCTTCACACTGCCATGGGCATGGCAACCAACGCAGGCCGCTGGTGCAGGTACATCTGATTGTGGGTTCACTGTAATCGACAACGTAGTATTGTTTGGCTCTAAGGATACTGGGTTATGGGCCTATTACGGCGCCGCTGTAGTCAACGATCACCGGTGTTGGTCGGCTAGTCACCAAAATACGACAGCCAATAGACACGCACCAACGGGTGAATCCTGCCAAGTACGTCAGCTGGTGCCAGCTGTCGGGCCACTATCAGCCACGTACAGCTACCTACTTCCTGGTGAATTGCCGGCGCCAACTGCGCTGGCGAATTGGCACGGCCGGCTAGTGTTGGTATCCGGGCGTACTGTTTACTTCAGCGACCCATTTAATCCACAATGGTGGGTAGCCGACAACCAGGAGCGCGCCCCAGTCGCTGGTACCATAACCGCCGTACAAGCGTCTAGGGACGTTATTCTAGTGTGGACTGCTACAGAGACCTGGGCGTACAACCCACCGAGCGGCGTAGACATACTATCTGGCGGACAGTGGTACCGTCTCTCTGATTCTACCGGGTGCCTGTCTCCACGCAGTCAAGCGCTAGTCGGGTCTACTGTAGTCTGGGCTGACCAAACCGGTGTGTTTACTCATACGTCTGGTATATCATTCAACAAAATATCTAATGAGCTAAACCCATTCTTTGAGGGCGGAGAACCACTGCAGAGTCCGCTCAACCTATACCACCTAGACACTGGTGCTACCGACCCGACGGTTGCGCAGCCACCTATTGAGAGAGTCTTTACGCGGCCAACGGTGTCTTGGTTCGAGCGCCGTGGGGAAGTATTCGTCTCATTCCCAGAACAAGACTTTGCATTTGTACTGCGCCAAGGAGCGTGGTCAACGTGGCAGACGGGTACAGTAGCCAACAGTGCCAACAATGTAGCGTGGACCAACACGTTACCATTCACTGAGTATGTTGGCACAGCCAAGGAAGTACTCGCTGTCAGTCTAACTACTGGCGAAGTACTAGACAGGCAGGTCAATGCCACGTGCATTACCGAGCTAGGTAGAGGCGGGAGCCTAGACCGCTCAGAGCAAGGCACCACCGAAGATATCCGCAAGGCGTGGGGGCAGTGGGAGCTTACGGCGCTGAACAGCGCTACTACTTCAGACGCCGAAGTATGGATCGGTGAACCGCTAGTGCGCCAGGTCGGTTATGCAACTGGTACTGCGCAGACACTGACAGAGAAGAGCTATTGGTTTCCAGTTATTCTAGTGCCACCGTCTGACATAAATATAACTGACCTCGATATCCGTATCGAGTTCGATAATGTTAACTGGACTGCGCTACACGTAGCAGGCGCGGGTGCGTCGGAGATAGACTTCCAACTACTAAAAGATGACATCCTAGTTGGTTTCTCCCCCGGCGCGATGGTAGCGGGCAGTGAGGTGCGCACGTACAGCGCTGGTGTACCAGCCGCAGGCGGTAACGAGATACGTATTGGGTGGGCAGGCGGACTAACAGGTACCGACCAAGCGCCAAACATGGACGCGTCAGTTCGCACACCACGAGTGCTACTGTGGTTGCCGTTTACTGTTAGTCAAACGGCTCTATCAACCAGTAATATTTGGACGGCAGCCAATCAAGCTGACTACGAGGATAGTGTTGCTGTGCAAACGCGCAACGCCAAACTACGTTGGTGGCAGTTCCCACTACGCGTAGGCGATGATCTGTTAAATAGTTCACAGCAGCAAATGTGCGTAGATTGGGCGGTAAAGACAGACCAGATACAGGATAAGGGGAAGCAGCTAAAGTGCCGCGGCGTATATGCACGTGTTGAATCTACAGCCAAGGCTACTTCATCCATCGTCACCGGCTACGTCTACGGGCTAGTCAACTCTACCACTGGTAGCGACTATAAGGACTGGGCCACGCAGACAATTGACGTAGGTATTGCCGCCGTGCCAGCGGTTAGCCAGGGTTATCCGCCAGGTGATACTGAAATCTACAATGAAGAGTCCCTGCGCAAGCGGCTATTTACGTCGCAACTCTACGCGCAAACATACAACAACCAGGCACGTTGGGCGTCAACAGCTACGCCAGCTGATGGTAATATGTTGTCTGGCAGTCAACCAGTCGACACGTTTGCAACGTCAGAAGGTGTGCGTGGCGAGCATGTGTCCGTAATGCTGCACGGCACTGTTCAAAATAAAGCCGAGCGATTTGCCGTGGAGTCCTTGGATGTAGCTATACGCGCTAAGGTGGGCGAGCGCCGCCGGCAAGGACGGTAATGCCGAGCGCAATTAAACAACCGCAGTTACCAAGCGCGCCTACCGGCCAAGAGTTCAATACTTGGCAAACACAGCAGCAGCTAGTTGACTTGCTATCGGCGATGCAGGCCCGTAAGGCGACGGAGTCCGTTAAAGAAATATCACCAAACAACAACAACTGGTTTGCAGTACCAACACCAGCGAGTACCTCGCCCATAAACGTAGCAGTTGCCAAGACACGCTCGGACATACTCGCCATTCCGGGCGCTGTCTACAACGATGTTATTGTTAGTGGCACCCTGATTCTGACTAACGTGCGGGTAACCGGTACTGTCAGTGTGGCAGCTACTGGCGTAATCATTGCTACCAACTGTCGTTTCGAGCAGCAGGTGCAACTAGCGTCCGGTGCCAGGGGGCACTTTATTGGCTGCTTCACAAAGGGTATTAGCAACGCCGGTGGTGCGCTAAACTGCTTCATCATTGGCTGCCATCGCGATGGCGGGGTCGATGCCGGCGGCATTACTATCATCGCCCAAACGAGTTAGCCGATGTCGATACGCGAACTAACCCAGGTGCAAGCGTCAAACGGTACGGTAATAGCCGGCACCAATATTGACCAGTCAATAACTGACGCGGCGCAGGTGGTTAACAACTTGCAGCCAGCGCACTTGAACAGGACGATGGTTCGCAAGGTACGCCAGACTGGGTACTCGCCGTCTGCACTTGGCGGCGCGTTCGTTCAGTTCTTGCCCTGGATGACTAACGTAAACAACACGACTGTAGCCGCCGCAGGCACACAACCACCTACCACGTTTGACAACCTGTGGCGTGTAAAAGGTGACTGGAACGACGACATTACGCCAGAAACAGGCGCCGACGGCGCACTATGGATGTGGGAGTCAGCAGAAGTAGTAGACACCCCTCATGTGCTGCGCAGACTTGTAGTGTCTGCGCTATTCGATTCAGAGTTCACCAATAACATGGTGTACAATAACCCAGCGCCACCGTTTCACGGACCTATCAACACCTCCGTATTCGACATCACTGTCACTATTATCGTTGATGACCAATACGCGCAAGATGATAGGTCGCGTAGTGCAGCGGTAGTTCTTCGCCGCGCGTTTAGGGCTGATGGATACAAATTAGCTAGGTTTACTCCAGCACCGGGTACCGATACGCTACTACCGGCTTTTCCAACTGGTAGCGCAGAAGGGTTTATGTTCGACGTTGCTTCCGCAGACGGGGAACAACTAGACATCCCAATCCCCGCCAAATCGCGCGTGCGTGTAATAGTCTCGATTCCAGAGTACCCCGTGGCTGCATGGTCTAGCTGGTCTGGGTATCCGTTCTCGCAAAATACATGGGGAGCAACAGTGTGGCTGGACGAGCCGACAGGGAGCAGCAATGGCTAAAGTCACACCAGTTCCATTCGCACGCGGCACTAAGCTGTCCGTCAA
>JAAOEI010000870.1_pt1 | contig 11326 bp, 9 predicted proteins | sample 7059261 | NCBI WGS metagenome assembly JAAOEI01 (sample SAMN14008812, study PRJNA610033) | viral metagenome | isolation source: viral particles filtered from seawater | place: China: Hangzhou Bay, Yangshan Deep Water Harbour | collected 2017-10-31
AACCCCCCATCCCCTGGCCAGAATTTCAAAGGCGTTAGGGGTGCGCGAGGGCTATGGGATGGCCGTCGAACATTGCCGCCTCAGCGGCACGACGTTCGACAAGGCCTGGGAGGACGACACCCGACGAGTAGGTCCAGCGCTGGAGCTGGGCCGGGACTGCGGCGTAGTCGCCACGGTTCAAAGCGCTGCGTAGCGCTGAGGCCTGCAGGTTACCCCCGCCGACGTTGAAGGCGAAGTCGACCAGGGCCGCGTACTGGTGGTCCTCGAGCGGGACACTGATCAGCCGGCAGACAGACCCGCCAGCCTTGCGCAAGTCCTGCGCAAGCCATTCAACCGCTGTAGCGCGGTCAATCTCGGGGTACTTGTCCAGCGGCTCCCAGCGAACGCGAGAGAGGAGACGCCCATAGCCCTGCGTAGGGAAGCCGACAGGGTCGTGGTAGGCGCGTGTCCTCAGTCCCTCGAAGTGGCCGGTGATGGGAACCAGCCACTCGGGGACGCACCTGATTACGCCCACTTACCGGACTTAGCCCGGTGCAGGACGCGCTGGCCGAACCAGAAGCCAACCACGGTGAACAGGAGGACCATGTCGTCGGGGGTCCATGCGTTAAGGATGGCCGACGCTACGTCGAAGTGTTCCCCGGTCGCCTGCTTCTCCAACATGACCCTAGCCCACTTGGTAGCGAGGTAGGTGCCGACCAGGGCGTATGTGATGATGGGGCGTACAAGTGTCGTGAATATGTCGACAGCGATGTAGGCCAGAAGGGCCGGGGCGAGGATGATCCACGTCCACGGGCTCATTGAGGCGGCCTTGTCGAGTAGCTGGATACCGAAGGCCGGCTGGGGACGGTGGAGGACCTTACTCTCCTCGATGTCCGCAATGCCGTTGACCTCCTCCATCCGCCACAGGTGCTCCTTACCTGCGGCCTCTGTACGCAGCTTGGTCATGGCCAGTTCGTGTGCCCGGTCGGCCTTACCGTTGAAGAATTTGAACACCTCTGGAATGAAGGGCAGCAGCCCTCCAGCAATTCCAGAGATAGCAGCCAGAGTTATGCTCAATGCAACTCCTTATGAAGGCTATATAGCCCTACTGTTGAATACGATACGCAAACCCGGAGGGCCCTAGCAGAAGGGGAAGGAAACTTACGGTTGCATCACCGCATGTCTCTCCCCCGAGCAAATGTGCCCAGGCGTCGCGGCTGCGGTGAGCCGCCGGTCAGTCCGAGGTCTTTCGAGGACTTGAGGTAGCGAGCCACCTCGCGCTTCATCTCGGCCGCCTTGTGGTCCTCCAGGGCCTTGTCCTGGTCCCGAGCCATCTGGCTCACCCAGTACCTGACAGCACCTGCCAGGGCCTCTAGGCGGTCGTCATGCCGCAAGGAGCGGCGGGCGCGGGTAATGTGGGTCAGCTGGTACATCAGGCTGTAGCTCGAGGCGCTTTCACCGCGCTCACGCTCCATACCCTTAGCGGACTCGTAGTCGGCCTCGATCACCTCTCGGCTGAAGATCAGCTTGTGCCGGCCCATGACGGGCTCGAGCGTGTCGATGATCCTGAGTTCCTTCTGCCCCGAGGAGCGCTCCTCTGTGAGGCTCCCGGTCCAGCCGCAGCGAGCCAACACGGGCTGCAGCAGCTTGAGGAACATGCCGTCGCCAAAGTTGCTCTCAACCAGGATGTGGTTGACTTCGTGGCGGGCGGCGGCCTTACCGATGACCTCTAGGGTCTTGTCGTCGTAGCCTCCGGTCAGTCCGCGAAGCTCCATCAGGAACAGCTGGCCGTGCAAAATCTTGACGACTGCGAAGGCCGTCTCGTCCTTACCTCGCCCTGACGGGTCGATGAACATGACGCTGCCGGTGTACGGCGCGAACTTCAATCCGTTCTCTCCCTCCTCCCCCACCGAGATCGGTGAGTGCAGGAGGTCACCATTGAAGCCGAAGTTAGGCAGGTCGCGATGCACCAAAGTGCCGCCTGTGCCCCACACCACCCGCAGCGGGCCGGTGTCTGGATCAAGGTCCATGACCACGAGGTCGCGCTGTTTCAGCGGGTAGCGGTTGGCGTCGGACAGTGTCGTGTCCAGCATGAACTGCAGCGCGAAGCCGGAGGCTCCGTAAGACAGTTCACGCTCTGCTAGGTCTGCGTCGGAGAACCGGCGCGGGTCCGTCGTGGTGCCGACGGTGGCACCCTCCTCAAGCAGCTTGGCAACGTAGGGAGCAAGCCGGCTGCCGTACGCAGTCACGCGAGCGGCGTCGGGGACGCGGGCTGGCCAAATCCTAATCTCGTAGCCACGCGCCGCCAGCTGGTTGTAGATACTCTCAAACGTCTGAGGAGTGCCGAGGTAGGTGATCTTCCCACCCGGCTTCACGACTGCGTCGGCCTCTTTGATGCGCTCCGACAGGACGTCGCGCTGTGTCTGTGTCGCGGAATTGTTTGGCACCTCGACGTCGTCCAGCACAACTTCGTCAGCGCGGGAGCCGGTGAGCTGCCCGGTGATGCCCACCGACTTTACGGAGGGTGAGTGGCTGGCCTTGTGGGGGCCGACATCGAACGCCACGCGGGATACGCGCTGCGTGAGCGGGTCAGGCTTCAGGTGGGCGCAACACGGCAGCTCGTCGATCAGGCGCAGTGCGAATGTCGAGAACTGATCCGAGCGATCCTTCGACGCCGACACAACAAGGATTTCAACTTGAGGGTCTACGAGGAGACGCCACACCACGTAGGCTGCCGTGATCCACGACTTACCAACGCCTCGGAACGCCTCGATGACCTTGCGCTTTGGCCCGCGCTGGAGGTACTCGGCAATGTCGTACTGGATTGGTGTGGGCTCAGGTAGCCCGAGGTGCTTCCACACAAGATAGAGGAAGTTGCGGAAGTCGGCCAGCGCCCCGAGGTTTGGGCCTTGGAGCGCTGTTGTCGACATCAGGTTGTTCATGCGTCCGCTTCAGCTCCTGGGAACGGGAAAGAACCAACGAGTTCCCTCCCGTCCTGAGAGTTCTCGAGGACAGCAGTGATACCGTTGTCCTTTAGAAACTTGGCGATGGCCGCCACTTCGGCGGCGGTGAGGGGCTTCTCCGGGGAGGTCTTCGCCTCTTTGACGCGGTCAGCGAGGGCGGCTGTAAGCGCACCGTGGAGGTCGCGCATCTCCCTCGTCGTGCCTGCACCGCTCATGTCACGAACTTGTCGAAGCCGAGGATGCTGCCGATAGCGGCAGCAACACCGGCCAACCAGTTACGGTGAACCTCCAGAGCCCTGATGCGTGTCTCGTGGTCCTTGCGACCATCGAGCAGCATGTCGATCTTCGTCTCGATTCTGGTGAAGTCGATCCGAAGCGCTGACAACATCTCAGCGTGTGTCGGCTCCGCGCTCATGCAGGAGCCTTCGGCCACGCGGCGTCGATGGCGGCGATGTCTGCGTCGTTGATGTCGCCTTTGGACTTCAAGAACGCGAGCATGCTCGGCATGTTGCCGCTGTTGCGCTCGACTTGCGCTGCTCGGGTTAGAAGGAGCTGAACCGTTTTCCTCGTGCTGAGGATTGAGTCCGCCCTATCAATACCCAGGACAGCGACTAGGAGAGAGACAACAGCATCCCCAGTGATCCGCTCAAACCTGACGGGTTGTGGCGGGGAGGCAGCTAGTGGGTCTGAGGCTGTGCCATCACCGTTGTCGATGTCGTTGTGCTTCAGGGGCCTATCGCCAGCGTATTGCGGGCAGGGCTCATATAAAAACCCTGCGGCGCTGTTGTCGTACATACGCTTGCAGGTCTCGAGGTCTTGGGCCTCGCGGGGATCGAGCCAACGACCCCCGACTTTACGTGCGAATAGCATTGTTATGTCCTTACGAAGAAGCGAACCCTTGCGGCACCTGGGCCTCCAGCGCCGCCTACCGGGTCGAACGAGCCGGTTGTGTCCACCTCGGACGCGCCACCGCCGCCGCCAGCTACTCCACCAGCCCCGCCAGTCATTAAATGCGCACTAGATGCGGACGCCGACCCCATTGCCGCGCCGCCGCCCCCGAACATGCCGCCAGCCCCAGCCGTGCCGCCTGCGCCCCCGGTTGTCGTGACAGGGGTGTATGCGCCACCACCAGCGCCCCAGCCGCCGTTGCCGGCTGTTACTGCACCGCTGCTTGTGTAGGCGGCACCACCACCACCACCATCACCTCCGTCAGAAGCTGACGAGCCGTTACCTCGATTCCCGCCTGCGCCGAGGGGCTGCACGGCGGTCATGTCGGGCAGGATACTAAGACGATACAGTGTCCCGGCTGCGCCGCTCCCTGCCGTGGTTGCCGTACCGGCAGACAACGATCCACCCCCTGCAGAAGGGGAGGAGGCCGATGGCGTGGCGCTGGCCCCGCCAACTCCTGCGCCGCCTGATGCGCTGTTGGTGTTTGATACAGCGCCGGATGAGAAAGTGATGGACGCCCCGCCAGATGCGGACACGTCGGCACTCGAGGCCCCAGAGGCTTTACCTGCGCCCCACGGTCCACCAGCGCTTCCACCGCCTGTTGCACCGTCAGTGGTCGTCGTGGCCGAGCAAGCACCAGAAGCGCCGCCCTGCGCCCCGTCTACGTCTCCGCCATCATTGACACTCCCGGCTGCTCCCGGTGTTGCGGCGATACTCGCCCCGCTTGCGGCCTCTGCGTGACCGCCACCGCCGCCGCCCGGAGCAGTGAAGGTCACTGTACCGTCAGAGATTGTGGTGCTGCCGCCTGCTGATCCGTTATTCCATTTGATGCCACCAGCGCCGCCCGCGCCGACTACGACAGTGATTGTCGTAGCGCCGGATGTTGGCCTGCGGATGCCGTGGACGTAAGAGCCGCCAGCACCCCCAGCAGCGTGGGCTCCGTTGGTTGAAAGGCTGGCTCCGCCGCCGCCACCCCCTCCCCAGCCGTCGCACTCGTAGTGCGTCACGTTGTCTGGGATTGGGATAGTGTAGGTACCGGCCCCGACCATGTTGATCCAGGGTAAGGCGGTTGGTGAAGGAAGGGCGACCATTAGGTCCAATCTCCAAGAGTTGCGTCGTATGTGATCTTGAGCGTGGCCACGATGTAGCCAAGCTGCAGCGTTGCTGTAGCCCCGTTGATCTTCTTACCGTTCGGGTTGATTGAGGTGGTGTATGCGCTCGTCGAGGCTAGAAGAGCGAGTTCAACCACATCGCCTTGCGCGGGGCTTGCGGGAAGGGTGACTGTGCCGGTTGAACCCCACGCCACCTGATAGCGGACGTTCGATGACGCGGTGAACGATGCCACCTTACGCCCGCCATCAGACAGCCCACCAGCGGCTGGAGCGCCGCCGAGAGATACGGTCCAGTCTGTGTACGTCCCTGAGCCGACAGAGGACGTCACAGATACGGTCATGGAGCCGGTCGAGGGGTCGTACGCTGTAACTGTGCCAACCATCAGCTGGTTTGCCGGGTCACTTGTTCTGGCGACGTTTACCGACATACCGACAACGAACGCTTTCGAAGTCTGCGTCGTAAAGGTCTTGGACCCGAGACCAACAGAGAGAGACGTGGTGGACGTGCCGGTCACGCCGCCCATGATGTTGGCCGCCGACGTCGCCGCTGCGGTCGCACTGGATGCCGCCGCCGTTGCCGAAGTTGCAGCATTGGTGGCAGAGGTCGACGCTGCGGAGGCAGAGCTGGCCGCGTTCGTCGCGGAGGTCGCCGCCGCCGAGGCGGACGACGCCGCGCTGGTCGCTGATGTGGAGGCCGCCGATGCAGAGCTGGCCGCGTTCGTCGCGGAGGTCGCCGCCGCCGAGGCCGATGAGGCCGCCGCGTTCTGAGCTGCGGTGATCGAAGGCAGATACGTCGCTTCCATGTAGTTCTTCGTCATCGCGTCTTGTGCGTTGACGGGGTTGGCGACGTTCTTGATACGGCGGCTGCCTGCGTCGTAAGTGCCATCAGAGGCCACGATCAGAGCCGACTGGACGTCATCCTCGGCCTCTTGAGAGAGGTAGAGGAACTGAGTCACAGCGTTGTCGAGGTCCGTCTCTGTCAAGGTCGAGGCGTCGGTGAAGTCGACAACAGCAGTCGTGTTGGGCGTTGTGCGCCGTACCTCAACCACCGCGCCGTTGGCCGGGGTGCCTGACGTTTGAACGAGGGAGTTGTTGATCCAGGTGAAGGCGTTCGACACGCCATCGACCTTGACGGTTACGTGGCTGCGCGAGATGAACGAGAACGGCACGGCAAATTGCGTGGTCGCCCCGTTCGCTGTGTATTGAGCGTATGAGGAGGGCATCGTGCTTCCGTGAGGGAGGTTGTCCTCCCCCGCCGAAGCGAGGGAGGATGCTTAGTCGTCAGTAGAGAATTTCGGCAACTGCCCGATCATGTGATCGAGACCCGAGCCGATGAGGTAGGAGTTCTGGAAAGGCAGAAGGCTTCTCCACGCCCTGGCGTCAGACTGCGAGAAGTCGTAGTCGTCTCTCGCCATAGCCGACCCTGCACCAACGACGGCGCGATATGCCGAGTTGGCCAGATCAAACGTCGGGTTAGCGAAGATGTCGTTGCGCAAGCCGGATGTTCTGGCGTCCGCAAACAGCTGTTCTTGGCCGACTGCCGCCATGCCGGTGTCGATCACCTGCGGCAACAGAGAGGACCAGCCGCCACGCGACCAGCCCATTGCGCCGATGTTCTTCCAGTTCAGGCGCTCTTCCCGGTACTTCTCCGGGTCGTCCTTACCGAGGGAGTTGACGTAGACGAGGGCCATGTAACCAAGCCCGCCGAAGAGCGTAGAGTGGAAGAACCGACTCATGGTCTGAGCATCCATCGTACGTGCGCCGTTCAAGAACTGCTTCGCGTACGACACGATGGTGAAGCCACGGAACTGGAAGAACAGCTGCATCATCGGGTTGGACATGAGGACCGGCAGATCACCAACATCCGTGCGCTGCACGAGCTGTCGGGTCCATCGCCACAGCGCCGTCTTAAACATATCGGCTAGGGCTGGGTCCCACTGGTCAAGATTGAGCGTCTTGACCGTCCTTCCGGTGAGGCCGCCTACTGTCGAAATCTTCGAACGCATTTCACCGAACATGCGAAGGGCGTCGGCGTCGGACATACCGAGCTGCTTGAGGCGTCTGGCAAGCGACGAGCTGGCGAACTCAGCCGGCGTGGCGCTCTTCAAACTGTCTGCCATGTTGGCGAGGCGCTGGATGGCCGATGCCGCAGCAATGCGCTCGAGCCCGATTGTCATGGGCACGAGACCAGAAGTGTAGCTCGTGATCTTACGACCGATAGCCAGGGTCTTCTGTGTTGCGCTGACGTTCTGCATAGTCCCGGTGCCAAGCTCCGCATCTATGTGCAGGGGGTTACCGAGCTGCCCATCAAGGCCGATACCAATGGCCTCGATCTCGTTCAGGAGTTCGCTGTGAACATTTCCGGTGAGGATTGATCGCCGGATGTTAGACAGTATCGGCAGCTGTTGAACCAGGGCGCGATACCCGACACCGCCGAGCACGTTGCCGAACTCAGCGATCTGAGCCAAGCCGAACTTGTTACCGATGCGCACGTAGTTGAAATCGCGCACTGCTCGAAACAGCGCGGCGTTCTTCATCGACATATCGTGCATAGGCTGGCCGAAGGCGTACCGCCTCAGCAACTCCATCGCGTCCTGCTCCTCCTCGATCTTGTCGATCAGGTCGGGCTGGTACTTGCGATCAAGGGCGGCGATGCGCTTTGCCATCGCTTCCCAGTGGGCGAGCGACTTAATGCGCAGCTGCGGGTTACGTGCGAGGGCGATGGCCCCCGACATCTCCGCGCTGTAGCGGTGCATCAGAACTTCCGCATTGCTTTCGAAAAGCTCTGAAACGCTGACACGCCTTGAGGAGCCGTCCTTCATGGTGACGTCCAGTTCGAACGTCTCATCCATGTCCAGTCGGTACTTCCCGCGACTGATGGTTCCGGCCTGCCCGAGGTTCTTCACCATGTCCACGAACTCGTCGATCTTATCGTCCGTGATCAGCTGGCGCATGGTGGCGTCCTGGGCGACCTCCTCGCGCATGCGGCGCTTCAGGTTCGATACCTGGGAGCCATTGAACGCGAGAGAGCGGCCGGATGCGAAGTCCGTAGCGCTGTCCTTGATCCACTTCACGTAGAGCCACGCCAGCTCGTCAGCCGCGTCCTGCCCGAGCGGCTTAGTGCGGCCTGGGCCGTTCATCAGCGCCCCAGTGACAAGTCGAACAATGTCGTTGGTGCTCATGCCGGCGTTCTCAAGCTCGCGGATTTTTGCGTAGCGAGGGATGCGCATGAGGTAGTTGGCGTTCGGCACGTCAAGGTGCAGGAAGCCCTCAACCTCAGCGTCCTTTGCCATCTTCGCGTAGCGCCCGTGGAACTCTTGAACAGCCGCAGCAGCGCGGCCGATTGGGCCAGCGGGAGGGGCGTTGCGGTGGTCGCGAACGGCGCGGCCCACCAGCTCCCCGAACTCCTGGCGAGCGGAGGTGTTCAGCGATTTGAAACTGCGCCCGGTCTGCTTGGCCCACTCGTCGTAGGCTTGGTTCCACACACGCATAGCCCCACCGAGGAGATCGCCGGAGATCATCTCCTTATCTTCGGCTACCGTCTTACCTTGCGCATGCCGGGTGAACTTCCGAATGCGCGACGGGTTGGGCGCGAAGTTATCGACGAACCAGGACCGCGCAGCGTTAGCCGACTTCGCCAGCTTGGCGTACAGGTCGAACTGCCACTTCACGTCTCGTGGGTCTACCCGCTGCTTGCTGACGTGCCAGTCGAAGTCTTCCTCGCCGGCATCGAGCATGGGGTTGGGCTTGTAATCCGTGACCCCGTGAGCGCCGACTGAGTTGGGAGCTGCGGGGGTGGTAGTGGTGGTGGTGGTGGTGGGAGACTCACCATCAGCGGCGGGCGGAGCAACTGGCTCCTCCCCGCGAGCTGCGCGGGCCTCCGACAGGGATTGCTCTACAGTCTTGGCCTCGGGCTTGCCCTTACCGCGCAGCGTCTCAGCATAGCGGGCCTCAGCCTTGCGGCGGGCTGCCGATACGTGCGGGGCTAGGTCGCGCCGCTTCTGGTCAAGGTCCATGAGGCGGTTGCGCCAGATGGAGACCTCGGCGCTGTCCAGCGGGGTCGAGTTTACGCGCAGCTGCTCGAGCTTTGCGTTGACCTCTTCCATCCGGCTGTTCAGCTGCTTCGCACGGCGAGCGCCAGCATTGCGGAGCTTGTAGGCAAGATCGTTGTACTCAGCTTCAAGCGCCTCGCGCTCTGGGCTGGTGGCGAAACGCGCCTCCTTCTGCGCGTCACTCTGCAGTGTGCTGATCTTCTGACGGACCTGCGCCATCTCGGCTGCCAGGGCGTCGTCAGCTTGGTAGAGGTCTGGACGAATTTCTCTGGCGAGGTTCTCGACGTGAGCCTCGGCGTGTTCACTGTCAAAACGCGGCGCACCTTCCTCGGTGGTCGCCGTGATAGACGGCTTCACGCTCACGGCCTCTTCCGCCCCGGCACGGGCCGCAATGTTCTCAGCGGCCGAGGTCTCGAGCTTAGTGCCGGTCGCAACGATAGCTGCGCGTAGTTCGGTCTGCAGTGGGTCTTTGATCGGCAGCAAAGAGCCGCCGATACCGCCCAGCACGATCCCAGCGCCGGCCGCAAACATGACGTCCGTCTCGTCGCGCAGCGGGTCCTTGTAGGCCAGAACCGCTTCTAGCGCGGCGTTGGATGTACCGGCCAAGAAGGCGGTCTTCAGAACGGCACCGAGCCGTGTGGCCTTCGCCCCGAGGATATAGGGAGCAGCCACGCCCTCGGTAACTGCAGTGAGTGCAAGGGCGGCTGGGTCGAACAGGCTGGTTACGACGCGGGCTGCGAACCCACCAACTCCGCCGGCCTCAAGAGTGCGGAGAGCCTCAAGCCGCCGATCTTGCTGCTGCTTGATCGCCTTGGCGTGGTCGAACGACACAGCGCTCGCGTACTCTTCGAGCAGGCGTGGGTCGCGGCCTTCGACAGCCAGCTCCTTGTACTGCTCAGGCGAGAGCGAGCTGAAGTCGTAATCGAAGTCAGGACGGTAAGCAGAGGCATCAACCGCGCCGAAGTAGAAGCTGGAAACGTGGTCTACTTCGGCGCTCGCCTTGAACAGGTCCACGGCGGACGGTGCCGCCGCGTCTGCTTGATCCCCGAGAGCCTGCTCTTCCGCAAAGTTGAGCGTTGGTGCGATCACCTCGGTGGTGCCGCGATACCGCTCGAGATTGAACGGGTCGTCAGACTTTAGGGGGTCCATGCGTTACCTGTTGTTTTTGGTCTGGTTGATTGAGTAGTCGATCAGGCTGTTGATCGCCGGCATCGTCGTCTCGTTGCTTCCTGTCACACGAGCGAAGCCGTACTTACGGGCTTCAGCCACAGCCGCAGCGTCGTCCATCCCCGAGGATAGAGCGTCCTGGTATGCGCGACCGATACGATCCGAGAGGGCCGCCTTCTGGATGGTGGACATGCTGTTGAAGTCGTAGCGCTGGGCCTCAGCGCCGGCCGCCGCCGCCTGCACGGACTCGAAGTCACGCGACTTCAAAACCTTGAGGAGGTCGTCGTGCGACCACTCACCCAACAACGGGCGTGAGAACGTGGTGCCGTCCTGCATCCTGAACTTCAATTCGGGTGCCCCGAACATTGCGACAGGAGGAATACCGTCCTTGCGTGTCCAGTAGTAGCCGGTGGTGGTTTGACCGTCCGAGATGCGAGGAGCCAGCATGAGGTCGTCAGTGGTGATGCTGTAACCGCTAATCTCGTCGCTACCGACAACCTTGGTAAGGGCGTCAACGATGATGCCGCCAGCCTCAACGTGTGTCGTCGGCAGCGTCTTTCGCACAGCCAAGAACCCGCGCTTCTCGTAGAGGCGCGTCGTCAACGTCGTAGCCGCCGACAGCGCCTGCTCTGACGATACGCCCAACCGTCGCAGCATCTCATAACCCTGCAGACTGTCGGCTCGCAGGGTCTCGATGTTGGCCGCATCCTTCAGGCCGGCGTCCTTTACGGCGACCTGCAGAGCTTCGCGGACGTCCTTGATCGTCTTGTCGGACGACGCTGCCTCGGAGTACGCTTTAGGGTCCGCCCTGAGCGCCTGCGAAACAGCCCGCACCGCTTCCTCAGCGTTGCCGGTTGTGTTGGCGTACCAGTTGGCGGCACTCAGCGCCCAGAAGGCATCGTTACTGACACTCTGTCGAACGAGAGCATCCCCGCCGCGCTTCGAGTATTCCCTAAACGTGTTTAGGGCAGCCAGTGCGCTCTTGAATGTCGGGCTGTCTGGCTTGTCAGAACCAGACATACCGAGACCGGCGGAGAACCCGTTGAAGGTGTTCTTCAGCTCGTCGCGGAGGTCCATTAGGACTGCAATCTGGACCTCGTCCCAA
>JAAOEI010000871.1_pt1 | contig 11325 bp, 16 predicted proteins | sample 7059261 | NCBI WGS metagenome assembly JAAOEI01 (sample SAMN14008812, study PRJNA610033) | viral metagenome | isolation source: viral particles filtered from seawater | place: China: Hangzhou Bay, Yangshan Deep Water Harbour | collected 2017-10-31
AATTTCACCTTTCAAATACTCAACGTCCTCTTTTAGTTTTTTTATTTCTTCGTCTTTCAAATTTAATTGACTCCTAAGGGTTTGTAAAGTTTGCTGAAGTAGTTTTTGTTTTTCGTCTACCACAGGTTTTTCTATAATAATTTCTTTTTTCCCCCCTCCCCCCTACCAGAATCTATAAGTGATGTATATGTATTTTGTCAGACAAAACTACTACTACTACTACTACTGATAGTGAGGGGGGAAAGGGGGGAAAAAGAAAAGTATTTTATATAAGATAAGCTTAGAGCTTGTAATGGAAGAATTCACAGTTCGTGTAACAACAAGAATAAGAGAACAAGAAAAATTGGAAATTGATGCCATAGTTGAACAACAAACTGATTTATATAACAACATATCTCATTTTATCAGATGTGCAGTCATAGAAAAAATAAGGAGGTGTAAGTATGACAGACCATAATAAACAACGAAAAGAAGCTATGCAATTAGTTGACCGTTTTGTAGATAGAGGAACAAGCACAAAAGAACAGATAAGTTTTCATGTAATGAGGTTAACTGGTTTCAGTGAAAAATTTGTTATTAAATATATTGAACAGTGTCTTGAACATAGAATTTTTAAAGAACATGAGGGGTTAATTAAAAATGACGGATAAAAGTTTTAAAGTATTAACTAATACAAAAGATGTTAAACCTACTGTTAATGTTGCTGTTAATCTTAATTCTAAAGATGCTAAACGTTTCTTAGAACATCTTCAATCTAGAGTGTATAAAGGCTTTGGAGTAAGATTTTGTATTGATAGTTTAACTGGAAGTATGAGCTTGATTCAAACAGACGGATATGGAAAACAAGTTAATTGTAGTGCCTATGGTACTACTGCCACACCTAAAGATCCTATTCATGGGGCTGGTGCTAGTAAAAGGGGTGCTTATTATTCATCCAAGTACAGTAGTGTGGAAATTTTTTATACTCCAACTGATTTTGAACTAATAACAGAAGAATATTTTGAAAGACAAGAAGGAATAATAAGAAAAGAAAATAATTATCCTTCATATGTTACTGAGGAGAAAGTAATATGAAAGAAGATCAAATAAATATTTTATTGTTTGAACTTAGAAGGATAGCTGATGCTCTTGAAAGAATAGAGGAAAATATAAGAAGGTGATATGAATGGTATATGAACCACAAAAATTAGAAGTAGTACAAGCAAAAGCTGGTGATCGTGTTGATGGTGTTGTAACACAGATCCAAGAAGGAACACTGAAAGACTTTTTAAGTCCTGATCAATTAGAAAAATGGACTAACTGTAAGCCAGAAGATCCAGCAATATGTGTTGTTGTTAGTCTTGCTGATGGTAAAGGGGAAAAGTCTCAGTTGTTTAGGCTTCCGACAGACAACGTTGTTAGTCCAAGAAGTAATCTTGCTAAGTGGAAAAAGAGTTATGGTGAGTTCCCCACCGTGGAACAGAAAGTGTTTTTGTTGTATAACACCGAAGGTTTTTTAAACTTCGTGCTATAACACTTTTGTTGCATTAAACACCTATTATAGGAGGGGGAGAGGGTTTAAGTATCCCAAATGGCAACCCATGCCATCCCTTTTACCTCTCCCTCTTCTTATATTATAAAAATGATAATAGAAACATTAGAATTAGGTTTTATAGCATTAGGCTTCGTATGTGGCCTATTTGTAGGGATAGTAATAGGATCTTATTTAACCCATAGAGTAATAAATAAAGTATATGAGAAGTATAATTTGGGTGAGGGCAAAAACAACAAATGAGGAAAGAATGATTACCAATATGATTGATAGATGGCTCAGCACAAAGGAGGAAGAAGAATGAGATATGTTTGGATACCTTTATTGGCAATGTTATTATTTATAGTATCACAGATATGTGTCATATTTGGTTTAATGAACTTATGGCAAGCTAATCTTATATTCCTTTGTTGGTTAACAGCTAATGAGATACAAAGGAAATCAAAAAATGCCTAAACCACCTTCCTTAATTGGTCAACCACACAAGGGTTTGCTCGTGGAAACCGTTTGTTTGAAATAAAACAAAAGGTCGCTTGTGTGGGGTGGGGGCAAAACAAAAAAAAAGGAGAAAGAAGAATTTGGGTGAGGGTTAAGGGTTAAAGAGAAAGATACCTAAAAGCAAGAAGGTGTGTTTTTAAGTCCCCTTAACCCTCACTTTTTTGTTTTACATAGACCTGTTCACCCAAGAAGGCAAGGTGAAAATAAAAAAAAAAGAAAAAAAAACTTTATCGTTTTTTCTTTCTTCGTGTTGACTTACGTCGTGCTGGTTTTTTCCTAGCAGTCTTACGTTTTTTTCTCATAGGCATAAAAAATCACCTCTTTTTTATGTTTTATCAGTGGAATCTTATCTAAGAGCTCTAGCACCCATCAGTGTAAGTAAAGCTAAAATAATAGCTGAAGCAACCACAACAACTGCCATAGTTGGAAGTTTTTCTGTGATCTCATTTACACTCATAGTACCATTTCTGGTTGCTAAATATTGATCATTATTTGGTCTTTCAGCACTAGCACTAGGGTTAGTTGCATTGTGACACATGTTATTAGATGAATTGTATGAAGATAGTGCTTCACCGTTGACACCTGTTGGGCCGTTGTCTGCACAATCTGCCAGATCATCCTGAATATCATCATTCACATCAATTGAAAGAGCAAGAGCAATACCTAGAATAACCATCATGAGCCCCATGCCAAGTAACTCTCTCATAGCTACTTTAGCTGTTTCATGTTTTGTTTGTTTCATTATTGGTTTATTCCTCACTTTTTATTTTGAAAAAAAAAATAAAAAAGTTTTTTTTTTGTTTTTAACTTATCTTACGTTTGCAAATCTTGCAAATAAGAAGGTCAATAACACAGATATAATTGCACTTGCTACAACAACTGTTGCTAATGTCGGAAGTTTTTCTGTTATTTCACCGACGGCATCTGTTGCATTTTGCACTGCATGCCTCTCATCGGAACCGGCAGTAAAATCATCTCTGATATCTACCATAATATCAATTCCAAATGCTAGTGAAACCCCAAGGATTACGAAAAGTAGACCTGCACCAAGCAGTTCTCTTAATTGAATCTTAGCAGTTTCTTTTTTTTGTGTTTGTAGTTCTTGTTTCATATAGTTTACACCTCTTTTTTGTGTTTGTAATGGTGTATAAGTCTGTTTTTTTTATATACGTTTTGTTACAAATGTTACAATTGTTACAAGAATAGAAATTATTATAAAGTATGTTCTGTTAATACTTTATGAGTTGGTTTCACAAGAAGATATAAGACGTGAATTACTTCGGAGGACACAAGGTCAAGCTGAAGAAGAAGTTAAACAACTTGCTGAACAAGAAGGAACCACTTTTATTGTTGAACAGGGAAAGCCTTTACAACAAGCTAAAATCAGAGTTGCATCTAAAGAAGTACCTATAGGTAATGAGCAACAGCAGACATTCTCAGAAAGATTCGTTGACGTAACAAGTGAGGGAACAGTAACCACAATACAAAGAGGACTAACAGGGAACAGGAGACCAACAGTTTTTAGTTCAACAACATTCAGACCATCAGGAGAAAAAAGGTTTACTCAGAGCTTTTCTAGAAGTCCTGATAGGCCAGTGAGTGTTCAAAGCTTAGTCACATTTAGTAGGACGGCAACACCATCAGCAAAAAGAGTTGAGACTTTTGATAGACAAGGAAACGTTGTAGATGTTGCAAGGGGTGGTGGAAGAAGTCTTAAACAACCAAGAAGGGGGCCGATACCAGCAAACAGGTTGAGAGAACCAAGAAGACAGTTAGGAGACAGACCAACACCAAGAACAACAATTATAGGTGGAAGACCTTCAGGGCCGATACCAGAAGACAGAAGAAGACCACCAAGAAGACAACTAGGGGAACCAACAAGAAGAACCTCAACATTTACACTAGGAACAGGTATAGGCCAATTTGATAAACCTAGTAAAACAGTAAACCAAATCACACTTTCTTTTACACCACCACCACCAAAAAAAACTGCAAGAACAGAAAAACCTGAAACAAAAACAACAGAACAATTTGCAGAACTAAAACAAACAACATCATCCAAAGGTGCACTACAAGATGCTTTAGGTATTGAATCAACAAGAACAGTTCAAAGAACAACCAAAAAACAAGAAGATGAAGCTGGTTTAGGACTGAACGAAATCTTAGGGAACTTGCCTTTAGTGGGAAGATTTTTAGGGACAGGATCTGCTCAAAGACAACAAGGAATAACACCACAAACAAGAACACAAAGTTTCTTTCCTACAGAACAACAACTAACAAGAATAAGACAAAACTTATCAAGTGAACCACAACAAAGTTTTCAACTATCAACATTTTTACCTACAGAACAACAACTAACAAGAATAAGACAAAACTTATCAAGTGAACCTCAAAGAAACTTTACACCAATACCAAGAGCAGATAAAGAATTACAAACAAAAGCACCACTTGAAGATAGGGTTGCAATAACAACAAGACCTATTGCAAGAAAAATAGCAGACTTACTTCCTAGTACAGCAGGAGTTCAAAAAAGAAGGGCAGAAGATAGACAGAAAGGTTTACCTAAACCAATTATAAGTGCTGGTGTTGGTAGTGGTCAACTTATACCTTCAATAACACAAGGGGGTGCTATTGCAGAACTTGCAGGTGCTGAAGTCACAGAAAGTGCAAGACAAGACATTTTAGAAATTGGAAGACGGCCAATAAGAAGTAGTGCTGTATTGGGTGGTACTATTGTTGCTGGTGGTGCCTTAAAAGCTGGTACAACTGTTGCAAAAACCTCAAAACTTGCTCAAAAAACAGGGAAAGTGTTTCAAGCACTAGGACCAAAAACTCAAGCATTAATTAAATCAACACCAGAACTTATAGAAGTTGGTGTTGCAGGAACAATAACTGGTTTAGAATTAAGACAAGAAACAAAGAAAGAAACTTTAGATCTTACTATTGAAGAAAGAAGAAAACAAAGAGCACCACAACAATCAACAATAATTCTAGGAACAGCAGGTTTTCTTATAGGAGAAGGTTTAGTAAGTGCTGGAACTTCTGTTAAATCAAGTCTTGGAAGAACTACATTAAAATCAACAGAAATTGCAAAAACTGGTCAAGGTACTGTAATAAAACAAACATCACAATCAAGAGTTTTAGTTCAACAAAAAATCTTCGGAGTTAAAGCAGGTCGTGCAAGTTTTCCTGTTACATCTGAAACCACAACTATTGTTGCACCATCAGGACAGACAGCAATAAGTTCAACTGCAACCGTACAGACTTTTACAGGCCCTAAAGTTTTTACTAGTGCTGGTCGTGGAAAGTTTTCCTCTGATGAAGGTACTGCTATAGTAAGGGTTTTAGATCCTAAAGGTAGAGCAATAAGTCAAGAAGTTCAAGTTTCTCAGATCACTCCTTTAAGAGAAGGTGCAACACAAACAAGAACCCCTTTTTTTACAGATATAAGGATAGCAAGTACAACTCAGCCAGATTTTTCTCCTATAGTTGATGTTTCTAAAAGTGTAACAAGAACTGTTAAGAAAGCAACAGACTTTCAAAGATTAGCAGTATCTGGTGTTGCAACCACTGGAAAGACAGGAACAAGTATTTCTGGGAACATATTTCAAACTGAGACAGGAAAAGTTGTTGGAAAAAGTATAAGAAAAAGTTTAGGGATTTCTGAACCTACTGCAAGAAGTATAAGATTAGGGAAAAGAGGGGCTGTTGGTATTGGAAGGTTAACACCAGAAACTGATTTAACAGGTACTGGGGTTATTGGAAGATTAGGCCGAGAAACTGATTTAACAGGTATTTCTTCAATAGCTGATCTTTCTAAACCATTTAAAGGTGTTAGTGTTGAACAAAGTTTGTTAGGCACTCCTAGTGGGACAAGTATAGTTCAGTCTATTTTTAGTCGTTCACCTTCAAGATTAGGTAGTATTTTTTTACCAGCAAAACAAAGCACATCAGGTTTAAGATTAGGAATTGATACTAGTTCTGGTACTAAAGGGGAAACAAGACCTAGATCAACTTTTGATATTGATATAGGCACTAAGACAGGGGGAAAACCTACTGTAAGGGTTGAGACAGTACCTCAAGCTGTTCCTACTCCTAAACCTATTTTAGATATTCCTTCTGGTACAGGTAGTGGTGCTAGAAGTAAACCAAGACCTAAGCCAGTGCCAGAAACACCAACTAAAAAAGTTCCACCAATTATTATACCTAAAATTGATGTCCCTCCTTTTGTCCCTCCTATTGTTCCTTTCTTTCCTACTCCTAGTCTGGGTTTTGCACCAGCAAGAAGAATAACAAGACCGAGAAGACCAAGAAGACAGTTTAAGTTTACTCCGAGTTTGACGGCTGTTACTCTGGGCATAACTGGAAGACAACAGAAAGGGCCGTTCTTAGGTTTAGAACTAAGACCAATACCTATAGGTAAAAAGAAAAAGAAGAAAAAGAAGGTGAAAAAATAATATGACAGACAATAATACAGTTCAGGCATACATGAACAATCAAGGTGCTCATGCAAGTCTGATAGCTACAAGGATAAACCCAACAGAAGAATTAAAAGAGATAGAAGAGTTCTTGAGTGCATCAAAGATATCATTAAAGTTTAATCAAGAAACAGGGACATATTACCAAGAAAAAGTGCCCTATGGTCCTCCTATTGCTAATGAGTTAGGTGTTGCAACACTCATGAGCATGATAAAAAGTGTTATTAATCCTATGAACGTTCAAGGTAATTTTGATGCTGATCGTTATGATGACTACGTTTATCACACCAGAGTTGATTTAACATTCAGTGTTCTTGACAACTGTTACTTGTGGGAAATCAAAGATGAACATTTAGAGATGGTAGTTGACAACATCATGAGATTTGTAGAGCCATTCATGTCTAGACTTGTTAATGATGGTGAAAGAAAAAGTTTAATACCTCAGTTTAAGTCTGAAGAGAAACATGTTGTGCAACAACCTAAAGAAGAGGGGGCTAACTGATGGTGTCCGACTTGTTAGTTGGTGCTGGTATAGTAACTGGTCTTCTTTGGTATTTTGCTTTTCAGATTAAGAATAATGATGACTTTCCTTTAAAGCTGATGCTTCTTATTGTTGGTATGAGTGTTTTGGTACTGGTGCCTAAAACTGCTCTTGACAATCAGGATCATTGTGAAATAGTAAAAGCAAATCAGACAGCTGTTAATGGAACTATAACTTCTTATGAATATAGTCGTGTGTGTTTTGCAGATACTAAGACAACAGACACCAGTCTTTTCACGACGATGATCTGGCTTTGGAGATCTTTCCTACTATACATATTCATAAAATTTGCTATGTGGATATTTAATAAGCTAAAGGAGATGGTTGCAAGATGACCTTCATGAAAAAGAAGAAGCCTGAAATAATCAGGGTTGCACCAAGTTTTGCAAAAAAGTTTAAGAAGAAACAATTAGAGTTAGATCTACCGTCACAGATAGAAATGAGTAAACAACTAGAACCACTATTAGATTTTGAAGATGAGAAACCAAAAAAGAAAAGGAACATGTTCCCAGACTTATAGGGACACTGCAAGAAATGCAGTTGCAGACACAGCAGTAGTTTTAATACTTATAATAGTGTTTAGTATCTTAGGTGTTGTTGGTCATGATGTGTTTAATGACTTGAACGATGATATTAACAGCAGTTCAGGCATGAGTAACCGTACTAAGGACACTACTAACAGGCTGTTTCATCTTTATCCTGCTTTACTTGATGACTTGTATTTGATGGCTTTCTTTTTGCTTGTGATCTTCTTAGTGGTTAGTGTTTTCTTTTTAGACACTCACCCTATACTTTTATTTTTGAACTTGATCATGTTGATATTTGTTTTGATAGCTGGTGGGCTGTTAGGTAATGCTTATGATGACATGATGACGGATAGTTCTCTCACTGCCAGTGCTAATCAGTTCCCTTACATGTCTCATATTAATGCAAACTTTATCACTTACAGTATAATTATTGGTTTTATCGTGTTGGGGGCTATGTTTATTAAGCTTAGGAGAGGATGAAGAACAAAATATTTTTATGGGTTATAGTAACTATCTTACTCTCTATAGCAGTTAATGCTGGTGGTCTTATTCATACCTTTGAAAACTTTGAGACCACTCCTAGTAATTGGAGTAAAGGAGGGAACACTATCCTTTCTCATGCTAATGGTGCTTATAATGGTACTAAAGGTATCTTGTTTCAGAGTGCTGGTGATACAGCTTTCTACCCTGATTTTAATGCAAGTAATAATTCTATGACAATAGTTTTTCATGCTAAAAGCCCTGCAAGTTCTGAGTTTAAAGTTTGTGAGTTCACAGATGACTGTATTGGTTTTGGTAGTGATGGTAAATTTCAGTTCTTAGCTAATGGGGTAAGTGTTGATAATAGTGTTGCATATACAGGTGGGACTAACTATTGTTTTAAGATGGTTGTTCACACTAAAGATGCAACTGTTGACCACTTCGTTTATAGTGCTGGTAATTGTAATGTATCTGGTAGTTTATTAGATAGTAGTAAGGATGCTACTGCTGGTCTTGATGCTAATGTTACTAGTGTTACTAAGGTTGGTGCTGGTGGTGATGCTGGTCTAGATAGTTTTCATCATACTGCATGGGAACCTGCTGGTGCTGGTGCACCAGATCCTCAGAACTTCTTGAACTTCTCAGTTAATAGTTCATCAGTAACAAGCCCTGTTGTTGAAACATTACAAAGCACAAACAACCACACAATAACTGTTCATGTGAATAAGACTAGGGTGCATCATAATGTTACAGCAGTTCTTTCTTGGAACGGCACAAACTATACTGCAACAAGAACAAGCAACCAAACTATCTTCGGAGATACTATGGAGTATAATTTTAGTGCAAGACCTATACCAACTCTTATTGCTGTTAATGGGACTTCAATAACTGGAAGATGGCATTTAAACTTCACTTTTATTAGTGGGGGAAATAAAAGTGTTCTTGATAGTGATACGACAGCTCAGACATGGGTGTGGGGGTATCATTTAACAAGTGTTCCTTTAAGTTATTCTATTAACGAATCAAGAAACATAACTTTGAGTGTTCCTTATTCTAGCAGTGGTAATGCAACCTTAAACATTAAGATGTGGAACGGCTCAACATCTTTAGTTGCAAGTAGCAACAGCACAGATTTTTTCACTAGCATATACATGCCATTAATAAGAAATGCTTTCAATTATAACAGCACTATTCTTTCAAGCTTGAACGTCGGTTTTAATCCTAACGTTACAAGAAGTAATGAAAGTGCATTGTTATATCCTATGAGTATTAACTTCAGTGTTTACAAAGTGGTTGATCCTGCTGGTGATGTGACTAACTTTACTTTAACTGCTGAAAGTATAACTTACAACGAGACACACACTTTTAACACAACAAAAGGACATGTTAACCTTTCTTTATTTGGTGGTGTGTGGAACTTTAGTATAACAAGTCCTAGTGTTGCAGATCTTGTTGATGCACAGATACTGATAAATGCAACCACTCCTCATTCAGAGTACCAGTATAGGGCTAAGACTATTCACAGCATAAACTTCACTATTCGTGATGAACAGAACAGAAGTATTCTTAGATGTGTTACAGGGAACACTTCATGCACCACAATTGAACTTATTGCTGGAAACCAATCTTACAACTATACTGCTGTTAATGGAAGTCTTTATGTGGACTTGTTAGTTCCAGAAAGTTATACGATCAGGTATAGTAAGCCGAACTATGGCCGTATAAGACAACACTTATTTGAGTTGAATAATGGAAGTACAAACACCCTAGATCTTTATTTATTAAGAGATGATGTTAGCAGTGACCTTACTATCACAGTATTTGATGAACAGGAACTAAACACTATTGGTGGTGTCGTTGTTTACTTAGAAAGATACAGGGTTGACACTAACGAATATTTCTTAGTTAATCAGTATTTGACTGGCCCTGATGGTTTAGCTTTCATGGATGTTGAACAGAAAAATGAACAGTACCGTTTCAAGGTTGATAAGCCATGGAAGACATTGAGAAGGACTTACATCCCTCAGTACATTGAAAGCACAACACTTAATCTTTATATGAGCCTAAGACAAAGTATTGGTGAATCTTATTTTAAGGGTGTTAACATGACAGCCCTTATCAGTTTTGACCGTACAACAAATACGTTTAGTACGACATGGAATGATCCCAGTAAAAGGTTTAATGAGTTCTGTTTTAGAATAACAAAGCTTCAACAATACGGCAGAACAGTAGTTAATGAAAGTTGCTCTAGCAGTAGCAGTGCAAGTATAAACCTAGTTTTGAACACTGAAAACACGACTTACAGTGCAACACTTTTAGGTGATGGAGAAGTTATTGCAACAAGTTCAAAAACACTTAAAGGAGTTGAGTTAAACAGTCAAGAGTTCGGAATACTACTTAGTGCTGGTGTATTCGTTACGTTCACATTCCTTACATCAGTAAATCCTATGATAGGAGTTATGGGCAGTCTAGGTTTATTATTTGCAAGACTACTACAGTTCATAAACATAGACATAACCGTACTGGTAATCTTATTGCTTACTTCATGGGCTTTCGGGATGGTGATGAATAAAAGACGATGAAACAAAACAAAAAAGTTAGGGATCCTGCAAAATATAACCCTTCGTTAGTAGGTTTTGTTATATCATTATTACTTGTTGCCATGTTGTCTGTTAGTTTCGTTGGGCTTATAACTGAAATGGAAAGTGCTTATCCTACTGTAGGAGACAATAGCACTAACTTACGTCTTGCTTTTGATCGTTATGCTAATCAGACTAATGAGTTAAACCGACAGGTTGAAGAGATTAAAGTAAAAACAGAAGGTGTTAATATTACACAACAGGCTGGAGAGGATAGGGACTTAGTTGCTAACTTCTTAGGTGCTGGATATACTTCTTTAGTTGTTACATTAAGGAGTTTTGATATATTTAACAATCTTATGAGTGATAGCCGTCAAGAGATGCCTTTCCTTAATGATAATGCACAGGGAAGAGGTATTTTACCGATACTTATTTCAATCATAATAGTTTTAATATTTGTGGGGATCGTAGTTTCAGCACTGCTGAAGATAAGAACGTAATGGCAATTTATAATATGAGTTTCATGGAGAATAGCACGAACATCTTACAGCTTAGTGCTGGTGTTGGTGCTCAGGCTAATGATCCTTTCTTAGTTGGTCATCTTTTCTTATTGATATTTTATCTTATTGTTTTCTTTAGGGCTTATGATGGTGATTTTGCTAAGGCTTGTGTTCCTTCTGGTATGGCAACT
>JAAOEI010000872.1_pt1 | contig 11324 bp, 12 predicted proteins | sample 7059261 | NCBI WGS metagenome assembly JAAOEI01 (sample SAMN14008812, study PRJNA610033) | viral metagenome | isolation source: viral particles filtered from seawater | place: China: Hangzhou Bay, Yangshan Deep Water Harbour | collected 2017-10-31
AGGATCATCTCCGAGCGCCCGCGGCCAAAGCAGACGCCCAGGCCCTGCGCCAGCGCAAGACCGCCGCGGGCGCAGAAGGTCTCCGGCTCGGGCCGCAGGTCCTCGTCGCAGGCGGAGGTCGCCGTCTGGCGGGCGAAGGCGGCGTCGTTCGCCGCCTCCCAGTCCACGCGCCCGGAGGTGCGGAGCTGCTCCATCGCCGCCTGCGCGGCGAAGCTGCCGCGGGCGCAGAGGGGGCGGAGGAAGAACTCCGCCGCGGCGCGGGGGCTGGGGAAGCCGAAGGAAACGGACAGGGTCTCGGCGTTGACGTTCATGATCGTTCCTGTGGTGCGCGGGAACCGCCGCGCGCGGGGTTTCGCCGGGATCTCACCGGCTCATCAGCGGGGTCGCGGCGGGAGTGCTGCGGAGCCCCGGACCGGCCCCCGGAGGGGCAAAGAGCCTCACCGCGCGAGCTTCGCGGCGAACTGCTCGACGCTGAGGCCGCGACCGGCCTCCGTCGAGATCCAGGCGCCCTGGACCTTCGCGATCCAGTAGGCGTTGCCGCGCCGATCCTCTTTGCGGGTCAGGCCGTGGGCCCGGCGCAGGGCCTCGCGGCACTCGCGAAGCTCGGTCTCGGCGGCCCACCGAGCCCTCACCTCGACCACCTCGGCCTCGAACTCGGCCCGGTAGGGGCTATCGGCCCGGGTCAGCGCCAGGTTCCGCTCGGCCTTCTCGACGCCCGCGGCGGCGAGCAGGTTCGAGGACAGGGCGGCGATGATGGTGGCGGTGGTCATGGGAGCCTCCAGGGGGTGAGCAGCATCAGCGCTGCTCTTCATGTTCTAAGAGTAGCCCGACCATTAGACGGCGTCAACAAAAAAGTGAGGGGGACGACAAAAAAGTGAGGGGCCCGGATCCTGACCCTGCCTCACACCCCGGTTGCGCAACCGCCCGTTGGGGGCTACGATGCCGCCATGCCCTCGACGGAGCCCCTGCTGCGCGTGCACCTCGTAGACGTAGAGCTGCGCGCAGCGCTCGCGGAGGCGGGGCTGTCTCGCGCTCAGGCGGCGCGGCTGATCGGGGTGCCGGAGGGCACGCTCGCCACCCTGCTCTGGGGCAGTCGAGGTCTGGGGCCGCGGACCCGCGCGCGTCTGGCCAGCTGGCCGGGCGACGGTCCTGCGGCGCGAGCGCTGCGCGAGAGGTGCGCGTGAGGTGGCAGGAAGAGCTACGCCAGCTCGCGCCGGGCGCCTCGATGGTGCGCCTGACGGATGGGCGGTACGGCAGGCTGCATGTGCTGCGCGAGCTGCTGGACATGGCCGGACCGGGCGCCGACGTGCTTGCGGTGACGTGGTGCATCGGGCCTATCGAGTTGGCGACGCTCGCGCAGAGGAGACTCCATGCCTGACATCGTCGAGCTCGACAGCGCACGGGCCGAGCAGCTCAACCACGTAGATACGCAGCTTAAGCTGCTGCGCGGCCTGCTTGCGCAGGCGTTGAAGGACATGGATCCCCGCGCGCAGGAGCGGATCACCTCGGAGATGACGAAGCTGCTGGACCAGCGCGGGCGACTGCTGCCCCGCAAGCCTGGGCGCAAGCACGCCGCCAGCGACGTCCAGGACATGCGCACCGAGATCGCGGCCTGGATCGGACGCGGCTACCCGTACGCCGCCGTCGTGGCGATGGTCCGCGAGCGCTTCGATCTTGGGCCGGATCACGCCGGGGAGGAGGTCCGCACGGTGCGGGCGCTGGTGCGCGACTCCACGACGCCAGAGGCGATCACGTCGCTGGTGAGCGTCGCCTACCAGACCTCGTTCGCCGGGCTGCTGGAGATGGCCCGCGATCGCGAGCTGGAGCCCGCGCTGCGGATACAGGCGCTCCGGTCGCTGGCGCACGTCGGGCAGTCGCTGCTCCGGAGCGCGGGTGGGATGGCGGTGCTGCGCGCCGAGATCGAGCCGGAGCAGGGTCCGTATGCGCAGGCCAGCACAGACGAGCTGCTCGCCCAGCTCGCCGAGCTTCGGGGGGCTGGGTGAGGGCGCGGCTTGACGCCGAGCGTTCGCTGCTCATGCTGGCGAAAGAGCGCGCGAAGACGGATCGGGAGCGCACCCTGGTAGCGATCGAGTGGGAGCTGTACCGCCGCCGCCGCGACGAAGCGCTGGACCGCGCGCGGTCCACCCTGGCGGGCTTCATCGAGTGGACGCATCCGAGCTACGTAATGGGCGCGTTCCACGCCGATCTTGCGGGGCGTGTGGAGGCAGGGCTGGGCCCGCTTCGACGCACAGACGTGGGCCCGCGGATCATGATCGTAGCCCCCCCTCAGCACGGCAAGAGCACGATCACGATCGCGGCGCTGGTCTGGCTGATGGCGCGGCATCCGGGCCTTCGTGTCGGGTACGCGACGTACAGTGCGGACCTGAGCAAAGAGCAAGCCCGTCTGGCGCGGATGCTGGCCTCATCAGAGGCGGTGGGCGAGCTGTTTCCGGGCGCGATGATCCGCCACAAGCGGGCGAAGCTCGCCCCCAATGGGCTGCTCCGGGCAGAGGAGTTCCACGCCTGGGGCAGCAGCTTCAAGGCCGTGGGCCGCGGCGGCGGTCTGTCCGGGCGCCCGGTTGACCTGATGGTGCTCGACGATCTCATCAAGGACTACGCCGAAGCCATGAGCCCCGCCATCCGCAAGGCGGCGTGGCACTGGCTGGGAACGGTCGCGATGGCCCGCCTGCAGCGCGGCGCGGCGGTCCTGGCGATCGGGACGCGGTGGCATGCCGACGATCCCCTCTCGCGCCTGGAGAGCGGCGGGGACTACGAGGTGCTCAGGTACTCGGCGATCGCGGAGCGTGACGAGGGCTGGCGGCGGGCGGGCGAGGCGCTCGCGCCGGAGCTGCACCCGCTGCCCTTGTTGGCGGCGAAGCGCAAGCCGCTCAGCGAAAGGGACTGGCAGACGGTCTACCAGGGTCACGCCGTCAAGGGCACTGCGAGCTTCATCCCGGAGAGTGCGCTGCGCTTCTACGACGTGGCGCCGGAGGTGATGGCCCAGGGCGCGCAGGTCTGGATCACGCTGGACACGGGCAAGAAGGACGATCCCACGGCGGATCCGACCGTCGCCCACGTCTGGGCGTGGTGGCCTCAGCAGGCGATGGAGCGCGAGCGCATGGCGCTGCTGGACGTGACCTCGCTGACGGGCGCCAGCATCGAGCACGCGAAGTCGATGCTCAGGCGCCTATGGGCGCGATGGGGCGCGCGCATCGTAGCACAGGGCGGGGGCGTGCTCATCGAAGACGCCGCCAACGGCGCCGCCGTCTTGCAGCAGGGGATCCCCGCGGCGGGTGGCGATCCTGGGATCCCCACGCCCTACCTGCGGCGCTTCGATCCGATCGCGGCCACGCCGGGCAAGGACAAGTCCAAGCTCGCGCGAGCGCAGCACTTTCGCGCCCTGGCCGAGTTGGGGCGGGTCTGGGTGCCACAGCCCCACGCGCTGGCCGGGGTCGCTGAGGCGTTGAGCGTATGGGAGGGCTTTCCCACTGTGGCGCATGACGAGCACGTGGACTGCGCCTCGATGCTGGTGCTCGACCGCACCGCACCCGCAGAGGCCGGGCTGTCGATGGATCGGCTGCGCGGGCTGGCCGCGATGGCCGACGCCTTCCGCTGACGTTGCGCCCGATCGCGATCCGGGGTAGCGTGGCGCATGGCGATCCTCGACTGGTTCCGGCCCCGCGTTGCCCCCGCTCAGGTGGAGGGCCCGACTCAGGCCGTGGACGCCAAGTCGCGCCGGGTCGCTGACGCGCTCGGCACGCTGCTGGCGTGGGCGCAGGGTACGCACGTCGTGAACTGGCAGACGGGCGCGGGCACCTCGGGCGACAAGGCCCTCACGCAGTATTGGCAGGCGGTGAGCCCTGCGGTCACCCGCCGCACCCTCCAGGCGATGGCCGAGATGGGCGCCTACCGCACGATCTGCGGGCGCGATCCGGCGGCGGCGTTCGGCGAGCCGCCCACGATCCTGCATGCCGATCCCGATGTGGCGCAGGCCCTCTACCAGCGCGCGTCACGACTCGGGCTGTGGGCGCTGCTGCGCGAGCAGGCGACCCTGGCCGATCGCGACGGGGTGAGCGGGATCTTAATGATCACCTCGGACCACGACATCCCGCCGGGCGAGCCGATGGGCGACGGTGAGATCGTGCGCCTCGTGCCGATCCAGCGCTTCGAGATGGCGCCCGCCGGGTGGGAGGACGATCTCGCGAGCACGCGGTACGGACAGCCGCTGGCGGTGACCGTGACCCTCGACCTGGGCGGGGTGCGCCGACAGCACCGCGTGCACGGGACGCGGGTACTGCTGCTGCGCGGACAGCCGCCGGTGCAGGGCGAGAGCCGTACCCAGGTCGGCGACGGGTGGGATCGCTACGGCTGGCCCCTGGCCGTGTGGCTGCAAGAGGCGCTGCGGGCACTCGCGGTGGAGCTGCAAGAGCTGGTGCGGCAGATGCAACAGCTCAACCTCTTGACCCACACGATGGGCGAGGTCAGCCAGGACGCGCTTTTGACGGCTGAGGGACACACCGCCTACACAGCCCTACTCCAGACGATCCGTAAGCGCATGAGCAGCGCGAGTGTGATGGGCCTCGCGCCGAACGAAAGGCTGGAGCGGCTCGGCGCACAGCTCGACGGGCTCCAGCACCTGCACGCCGCCGTGATGCAGCAGGTGTCCCTGGCGACCGGCCAGACCGAGGCCGAGATCACCGGCCAGCCGCCGCCAGGACTTGGGCAGGGCGACAAGGGCGCGAAGCTGACCTTCGCCCCCCGCGTGCGCGCGATGCAGGGGCGGCATGAGCACGTCGCGCGCGCGGTGCTGGATCGCCTCGACCCGCGCGCCATGGACGCCGAGATCGTGTGGCGCGATCCGCTCGCGCCGACGGCTGCCGAGCGCGCCGGGATCCGGGCGCAGGAGATCGCCGCGGATGTCGCGCTGGTGACGGCGGGCGTGATCACGCCGGAGCACGCCGCGCTGCGACACCGCGACGGCTTCCTGGACGAGCTGCCCCCGGCGCCTGAGCCCGACACGGACGAGGGCGGCGGAGAGGTACGGCGCCTGATCGCGGAGATCGTGGGCGGGCAGTCGGCGGCCGACGCCGACAGCTACACGCCCCCGAAGGCCGCGCAGGAGAACGCCGCGCGGGTCCTGCGCTGGCGGGACGAGCACGGGGACGAGGTCCGCGGCATGACTCGGACGGGCTGGACGCGGGCGAACCAGCTCGCGCAGGGCGGGCCGCTGTCGCGCGAGACGGTAGGTCGGATGGCGGCTTTCGAGCGCCACCGGCAGAACAGCGCGATCGCGCCGGAGTTCGAGGGCTCGCCCTGGCGCGATGCGGGCTACGTCGCGTGGCTGGGCTGGGGCGGGGACGAGGGGATCGCGTGGGCACAGCGCATCCTGCGCCGCGAGCAGGCTGGCGACGCGGTCGCGCCCACCGGATCGCTGATCGCGCTGGTGCCCGATGCCGACACGGTGGAGGCGATCGATGCGCTGCGCGGCGAGCTTGCAGAGCGCCTGCCCGGCTTCACGCCGGAGACGTGGCCGCACGTCACCCTCCTGTACCTGGGCGTGATCCCGGAGAGCGCTCACGCGGCGCTGACTCGGCGGGTCGGGGCGCTGCTGCCCGACGTGGCGCGCCGGGTGGACGGCGCGATCGAGGTGACCCGGATCGGGGGCTTCCCCGCGGGAGACATTGGCGTGCCGGTGGTGCTGCACCTGCGCGGCGACGGACTCCAGCGCGCGCACCGGGACCTGCTGGCGAAGCTCGCGCCGTGGGTGCGCGCGGAGCAGTTCCCCGTCTTCCGCCCGCACCTCACTCTCGGGTACGTCCCCGCCGACGCAGACCTGGGGGCGATCGAGGAGCTCGGCGCGCCGCGGGGGATCAACGCGGGCGCGGCGGTCCTGCGGACAGGCGAGCGCGAGCGGCTGACTGTGCCGATGGAGGGCTGATGCCCTGCCCCGCGCACAGTGGGCGCCTTCGGGCCATGGATCGCAGGGCGCCGACGCCCAGCCCTGCACAGCGGCGGATGACCGCGGCGCTTCGGCGGCTGATCGAGGCGCGCCAGGTGGCGCTGTTGCGGCGCGTCGCGGGGCAGATGCGCGTGCGCGTGGCCGACGCGGAGCCCGTGCCCGAGCAGTCGGTGCAGCGCGGGGTGGACCTGCTGCGGATCATGCTGAGCGAGCTGGACCAGATCTCGCGCGCCGAAGGGCAGGCGCTGGACGATCTCGCGATCGACGTGGTGATGGAAGGGCTACGCGATGCGCAGAAGATCCATCCTGCGATCGGGGCCGAACCGAGCACCTGGCAAGCGCAGTTCCGCCAGCGCCTGCCGGAGATCACGACGACCCTGCGCGGAGAGCTGGAGCAGCAGTACCGCCAGGTCACCGAGGGGTGGCTGGACGAGCTGGCGTCGGAGCTGTCGGCGTCCGTGGCGGCGGGAGAGGATCGCCAGCAGCTCGGCGCGCGCCTTGCGCAAAGCGCCGACGTGGCCGCGGGCTTCGCTGAGCGTCGCGCGGAGCAGGCCACGCGCACGATGATCGAGCTTGTCAGCCGCGAACGCCAGCAAGCCGCGGGGTTGGAGGAGTACATCTGGAGGACCGTGGGCGACAGCGATGTGCGCCCCGATCACCGGGCGCGGGAGGGGATGCGCTTCCGCTACGACAACCCGCCGCCGGACGGTCACCCGGGTACCCCGTGGGGGTGCCGCTGTTTCGCGGAGCCCGTGCTGCCCGACGAGTTCGCCGTCGCGGAGCAGGAGCTGAGGCCCGCCGACTTCGAGCACGATCGCCGTGGGCCCGCCAAAGATCCCCCGCCGGAGTACGCGCCGCGGCTGGAGCGGTCGCTGATCGAGAGCTACCTGTCGTGATCTACCAGGGGTAGATCTGGGGGTCGCGATCTATCGTGAGTTGACAGGCGATCCCGGGCGCTGCTATGAGGCGATCATGAACAGCGCGCTACGCCACGTCGCCCAGGACGATGTCCAGCCCGGAGTCGAGCGGACCCCGGAGGGGTACGTGCGCTTCTGGATGCGGCTCGCCAGCCCGCAGATCTACGAAGGCTATACTTTCGGGTCTGCGGAGGTGAGCGCGGACACGCTGCGCGATCCCGTCGCGCTGGCCTCGCTGATCGGGCAGCCGATCACGATCGACCACCCCGAGGACTTCGTGGGGCCCGAGTCGATGCGCGCGCTGCGGCACGGCGTGGTCCTCTCGGCGGAGGTCGTCGGCACAGAGCCCTACGCCTACGTGCAGCTCGACACCGCAGAGGCGATCGCGCTGGCCGAGTCGCGCGGCTACCGGTTGACGTGCTCGCCCGCGTACACCTACATCCCCGCGCCTTCCAGCGTGGCGGACGTGGCACAGACCGAACGCCGGTACAACCACGTCGCGATCTTGCGCGCACAGACGGCCCGGGGCGGGCCTCGGTGTCGCGCCATCCTCACCGCCCACGACGGAGTCCCGATGGACCTGACCCCTGAGTTGCTGGAGTCGCTCGGCGTTCCAGCCGACAAGATCGAGGCCGCGATGGCGCAGCTCGCGCCGATCTTCCAGGCCGCCAAGGCCGCGATGGAGGCGTCCGAGGTCGCCGACATGGGCGGCGAGAAGATGGCCGCGAAGGTGGCCGACGCCGTGCGCCGGGCGACCGCGTCGCGGGACGCGCAGATCGCGCAGATCAACCGCGAGATCGCCAGCCTGCGCACCCGCGCGGAGGACGCCGAGAAGCGCGCCACCGACGCCGAGATCCGGGTCTGCGGCCCCCTGGTGCGGCGCGCCGCCGCGGAGGTCAAGGTCGGCGACGGCGCCAACGTGATCGCGATCGCCGAGCAGGCGGCCCCGCTGCTGGACCTGGGCGCGCTCAAGGGCCTGGACGCCGTGCGCCGCGTGGCCGACGTGGGCCGCGGGATGGCCCGCGCCGCCGGGCCCGACAACCGCTGGAAGGGCGCCGCCGTCAAGGACGCGGACACCGCCAGCACCACCTCACACGGATGGGTGATCTGATGGCGTACCTGGACCAGACTCAGCTCCTGGACTCCGCCCAGAGGGCGGGCCATGCCTTCGAGGGCGCGCAGCGCCTGCACTGTGTCAACGCCAGCGGGGCCGCGCTGACCCCTGGGCGGCTGCTCATCAAGACCGGCGTGGTCGGCATGCAGCCGCAGGTCAAGCACCCGGAGACCGCCGACTTCACCGCCAAGGCGTACTCCTGGGCGATCTCCAACTGGACCAGCGGCGAGTCCATCCAGATCGATGTCCGCTTCCGCGGGCGCGGCGTGAGCTTCAACTGCCCCTTCGACACGGACGAGGCGACCTCGCTGTCGGGCGCGGTGAGCCGGGCCAACACGATCATGGACAGCTTCGGCACCGCCGGGCGCACGGTCCTCTGGTCTGTGTCCAGCACCACGATCACCGCGACGGTGGAGGTCGTGGGCGAGGACTTCGAGGCCGAGCTCGTGCCGATGAACCCGTCGGGCGGCAACCTGGCGATCGGCGCGCGATCCACCGCGGGATCTGCGCTGGTTGACGTGGTGGTCGGCTGGGCGCTGGACGAGGGCGCTGCGATCCTGAGCACCGCGGGCGCCGCGGAGCTGCCCGATGGGCGCGCGGTCAGCGCGTGTGTGCGCGGGCGCTGCGCGGTCGTGATGGCCGCCGCCGCCGCCACGAGCCGCGGGGACGACATGTACGTCCTCATGGGCACCACCCCCGGCGCGATCACGGCCACCGAGGCCGCGGCGCGCGTCTGGATCCCCCCTTCGCTGGCGGGCTGGCTTGACGCCGCCGCCACCGCCACCACCGACCCCCGCGGCGCGGTTGCGCTGATCGAGGTGCGCTGATGAACGTTCAGATCAAGGGCCCTGGGGGCGACAAGCTCCAGAGCTGGATCCGCCACCACGCCGACGCCGGGCGCTCGCTCGCCATGGAGCACGCCCGCGCGCGCGGGATCGACGCCACCCACCAGATGATCGCGCAGTTCAGCTTCGCGAGCTCGCTGCTCGACTGCCGCGCCGGGCAGGGCGCCGACGGCGACCTGCGCGTGATCGTGCGGGATGGCGCCGACCTCTGCGCCCCCGCGCTTCTGCGGCGCGAGGATGCCCTGGGCCGTGTCGCGCGAGCGACCGACGCCATGGGCGTCATGCGCCGCCGCAACCTGCTCGCCGCCCAGACCGAGCGCGCGCAGGACGCTGGCGGCGCCAGCGCGCAGGACGCGCTCCTGGGCACCGCCCAGGGCGTGCAGTACGCGGGACGCCCGATCGACGCCCGCGTGCACGGCATCCCCTGGGATGCGATCGCCCCGCCGCACCCGAGCCCCCCGGAGGTCGGCGCCGTGACCTGGGTGCGCCAGAAGCTGCGCGGAACCGGCGAAGCCATCCTGGGCAACAACATGCGCGCGGTGCAGAACCGGGCGGACGTGGACCTGGAGGAGTACAGTTCGCCGGTGAATCACTTCATGATCGAGACCACCGTGGACCCGCTGATGCTGGCGCAGGCGGGGCGCAGCGGGATCGCGCTCGCGCAGAGCCAGGAGCGATCGGCGCTCCGGGCGCTGAACAAGGCGATCGGCAACCTCGTCTACAACGGCTCCACCTCCTACAACTACGAGGGCATCCTCAACTGGACGGGCCTGACGCCGACGGAGGGCAGTTCCACGGCCATCGGCACGGAGACCGTGGACAACGTCGTCAAGGGGATCGTGGAGATCGTCACCGCCTACATGGCGAAGGCGGGCGACCACTTCCCCATGCAGTCTGTGCAGGTGGCGCAGATCGTGTACAGCAAGCTGCAGAACCCGCTGTCCTCGCAGGCGATCTCCGGGCTCGCCTACCTGGAACAGACGCTGGGGGTCCGGCTGTCCAGCGCGATCTACCTGAACAGCCGCACCATCGCCAGCGCCACGAAGCACGGTGTGATCGTCGCCAACAACGACGAGGACGGCCTCAACACGGCGATCGCGCCGTCGCCCTTGGCCTTCGCCTACTCTGACCGGGTGGCCGACTCGGTCTTCTACGTGCAGCCCTTCGCGGGCGCGACGGTGGGCGAGTTCTCCAGCTTCCACGTCGGCTACTTCGCGGTCTGATCATGAGCACCTCCGTCACCACCACCGACGTGCGTACCGCGTGGCCCGCGATCACGTCGGCTCTGTGTGGTGACGCGGTGCTCGCCGCCAAGATCACGCAGGCGGACGCGACGGCCCCCACGTCGCTGTCCGCCGATGTGCGCGAGTACGCGGTGCGCGATCTCGCCGCGCACCTGGCCCTGCTGTACATCGCGGCGGCAGGGTCTGTGTCGGGCGCGGCCTCGGGCCCGCGGCGCCTGTCTTCGGCGAGTGTCGTGGACAGGTCCGCGAGCTGGGAGGCGCTGATCGTGGACACGTCCGCGCTCTACAGTGGGCGCGCCTACGGCAGCACCGTGCCGGGTGCGCAGTACACAAGCTGGGCGGCGGCTGCGGCGCGCCCAGTCGTGAGCTACCCAGCATGACCCCGCGGGCCTACGCGAACAAGGCCATGGCGCGCGCTCGCGCCGCTCCTGCGGTGCTGGCGCAGGTGGCCGATCGCGCTCGCGCCTACATGGAGGGGCGGATCAAGCGCCGTCTGTCCGGGGCTGTCCTGCGGCGCCAGACGGGCAAGCTGCGCGACTCGCTGGCGACGGACTGGGGGCACACCAGCTCCGGCGTGAGTGTGCGCGCCCGCGTCGGCGATGGGCTTCGGTACGCCCGCATCCATGAGGAGGGCGGCGTCATCCGGGGTCGTCCGTGGCTGCGCATCCCGATCGCCAGCGGCAAGGCGCAGGCGCGGCAGGCGGGTGACCGTGTCATCGGCAACCCACGCGGCGCTACGATCGTGCGGGGTGGTCGCAACCGCACCGCGCTGATCGCGCTGCTGCGACGCCAGGTCACGATCCCGCGGCGGCCCTACATGCGCCCGTCGCTGGAAGAGACAGCGGAGTGGGGCGCCAACGCGCTCCGAGACGGACTGCGCAAGCTGGGGGTGACCTGATGGCGACCCCCCCGCAGAAGGTGATCCTCACCGCCGTGATGGACCTACTGGAGACGATCGACGGCACGGGCGACTGGTCCTATGACCTTACCGGGCGCGTGCTGCGTGGGCCTCTGTACGGGTCGAGCGGGCTCGACGCATCAGCGCCGGTGCTCGGCGTGTACGCGCCGGGACAGTCGGGTGTGGTGTCCACGACCCGCACGCAGAAGAGCACCTTGGAACTGCACATTGAGGGCTGGGTGCCCCAGGGCGCGGACTTTGGCGCCACCGAGGATGCCGTCTGGCAGCTTCAGTATGACGTCGGGCGCGCGCTCACCATTGGCACCGGACTGCGGGGCGCCGTGATC
>JAAOEI010000873.1_pt1 | contig 11322 bp, 16 predicted proteins | sample 7059261 | NCBI WGS metagenome assembly JAAOEI01 (sample SAMN14008812, study PRJNA610033) | viral metagenome | isolation source: viral particles filtered from seawater | place: China: Hangzhou Bay, Yangshan Deep Water Harbour | collected 2017-10-31
TTATCTGTGGAGAATACAACCCCCATAGATTTGGATGGGACTCCATTGGAACCACTCTTGGAACAGATGGATATAGATAGGATAGCAGATACATATCTTTCCATAGATAAAAACGCGAGATTGGAGGGGTCTTGGGATATAGGGGTTCCCTTGGATGGAAGAATCTTTGAACACTTTGGAGAAGACCATATATCAGATGCTCCATGTCCTGTGGGAGAATACAAGTTTTCTTTGGGAATAGACCATGGCCATCATCCCAATTCACAATGCGCTATTCTTGTGGCCATCTCAGAAGATGACAAAACCATATATGTATTGGATGAATACTTTGCCGCGGGTGGAGAACAACAGAAGGCCACAGCAAGAAGACACGCCAGAGCCATTGTGGCAATGATAAAAAGGAATGGATTGGAACCACTCCAAATCAATAGATGGACAGGGGACCGTCCCCATGGTGGAGGAAAGCATGGTGGGAGAATGTCCAATGCTCTTTTAAGGAGTGCTTTGGAACATGTATTGGATTATCCAGCCAATTCATGCCCCTTTCGAATACACACAGCCCATAAGCCAAGATGGTCTGTTTATTATGGATGCCAACTCATCAATGAGGCCATGGTCCAAGGAAGATTCATTGTTCATCCAAAGTGTAAGAGGCTTATCCGTTCACTCTCATCTTGGACATTGAAAAAAAGTGGTTCCATGGATAGACTATCAGAGTGGAAACATGCGGTTGATAGTTTGCGTTATGCATGCGTGCCAATACTTGATGCTAAGTATGCCGCTCCAAAGTTCTCAAAAATACCAATTCACAGAAAATAAGAAGGTGAAAAAATGCTTACATTGCCAACAAAGCCAATCTTTCCAGATAAGGCTTCCAATGACAGAAGTGAAACAACAGCAAGAAGGAGAAGACTTCTTGAAGGAAATTGGGCACCAGATTTGGAGGATTTCATCACAGATTCTGTGGCTCTTGATAGAAGGGCCATATGGGGTTCTCTTGATACTTCATCCAATGTTTTCAAACAAGGATGTGAAGCGCTATCTGTTTTGTATTCGAGAAAGCCAAGTGTGGGGATAAAAAAAGAGGATTCCCAAAGAGCCTATCCCTATATTGGCCCCAATGGAGCCTTGGATAAAAGTCACTATTTTGAAATGATGGCAAGTGTACAGATGAAAACGATTGGACTTCGTGAAATGCTTATGAGAATAGACATAAGTGATTCCAATCAATTGATGTTTCGACCTGTGACTCCAGATATGGTTTTTGCTATGGCTCCAGCTGGGGACCCAATGAAAGCCAACTATCTTTATGAATTGAGACTTCGAAAGAATGATTCCACAGGTGAAATGTTTTGGACTGCGGATGTGTACGACCTACGAAACAAAGCCAATCCCATCTATATAGTTCAACATGTGGAAGCAGATGGAAAGTTTGGTGAAGAGCTCACAGAACAATTTTTGGGTGGAAACATGAGTGGGGATAATTATCCATATCGTGATTCCAAAGGAGAACCGTTTCTTCCATGGGTGTTCTATCATGCTTCGATAGATGGAAGTCTCTTCTCTCCATATGAATTGTCTGAAGTGGTGGCAGGAAGCATGGTAGCGAGCACGTACTATACATACCTTAAGCACTTAATGTTTGATGCATCGTTTCCCCAACGCTATGTAGCTTCCCTTCAATTGGCTGGTTTGAATACTATGGACACCAATATGGCTTCCCAAAGAATGAGTGTATCAACGGACCCAAGTTCCATTCTTTGTTTCACAGCAGACCCAGATTCATCCACTCAACCTTTGATTGGACAGTTCCAAGCGGGGATGGCAGACCCAGCCACAATGTTAGGAGCAATTACAACCTATGAAAGAAGATTGGCCACACAGATGGGGATAGACCCAGCAAATGTTCAAAAGATTTCAAGTGACCCAAGAAGTGGTTATTCCATTGCAATGAGTAAGGAATCAATGAGGGAAGCCCAAGAAAAATATGTATTTTTCAAAATGTTCGATATAGAAGCGATTGAAAAAGCGGCTATGATTTCCAATCGAATCTTGGGAACAGATTATCCAGAAAGTGGATATGTAATATCCTATGAATCAATAGAGTTATCAGAGATGGAACAGAAAGCCCAAACGGAAAATATAACCGCTTTATTGGAGAAGAATCTTATCTCTCCTGTGGATGCTATGTTCAAGCTATATCCAGATATAACCACAGAAGAACAAGCCATTGAAAAATTACGTATAATAAGACAACAAAAGATTGAGTTCGCATAACCCCAACAAAGGAAGAAACCATGAAAACAATAACGCATGAAGGCCAAGAATATATCTTGAAAAGTGAAGTGGATGGAATCGTTAGAGAACGATTATCCAAGGTGGCTGAAAGTAAGAGAACAGCGGAAAAACGAGTATCTGAATTGGAAACACAATTGGAAGAGATGGGTTCCAAAGTGCAAGGGGTGGATGCCATGGCTTCCCAACTTGCCCAACTCCAGGATGAACTTTCCATTTCCAATCAAAGATATGAACGTCATCAAGCCATAGCCAAACAGGGAATCATTGACCCAGAAGTAAGAGATTTGATTGAATGGCAATACAACAAGAGCATGGAATCAAAAGCCAAGAAGGATAAGATTCCTTTGGGGGAATGGATGGAAACCATGAAAGCAAGTGGAGAAGTTCCCACAGTATTGAAGCCATATTTCCAAGCCCAAGAAGCCCCATCATCCACTCCATCCCAAGAAGCCCCACAGATGGAACATGCTTCCACTCCATCACAACTTCAAGCGCTATCACAAGCCCAACAAAGACCATCCACAAATCAAGGGGTAGCCCAAACACAAGACCATGCCACAAGTGGAGACTTATGGAAAAGAGCGGGAAATTTTGAGTTTTATCAGAAGAATAGAGAAGAACTGAAAAAGCAATACTACCAAAGACGAAATAATAGATACAAAATATGATAAGAAATATCACAGCCTATCAAATTGATGGTGAATACTACCTTCATGAAGGAAAGCCAAATGGCAACACAAAGAAAAAAATCAAGCGCTATATCCAAGAAAATCAAGAAGCTAAGAAGCGAGGGGAAGCCCATGAAACAATCCATTGCTATTGCTTTGTCGATGGCTGGGAAGAAGCGCAAAACCCCAAAGAAACCTTCTCGTGGTCAAAGAACGAGAACAAACAAAAATAGGAGTAAATAATGGCCGCAATAGATTTAACAACACTGAATTGGGAAAATGGTGGAGCAGTGTACAAAGCTTCTAGTATTGGAACAACAAACCAAGAAATCATTATTCCAAAGTGGTGTAAGCTCGTGACAATCCAGCCCAAAAGCCAAGCAATATATTTTAGCTATGAAGGAACAGATGGAGCCGCTCCAAGCGCTAACGCTTTCCCCCAGGTGGTGGATTCCATTATCCAATATAATCCTGTTCAAACATCCCAAGATAGAAGTCTGTTTATTGCTTCCCAATCTGGAACAGCCACTTTATATCTTATCTTTGAATAGATTCCTTTAGGAAAAAACCATGGCCATCCCAATATATAATCCCACAAGTGGGACCACAGAAATAGTGACATCTTTCACCAATCAATCTAGTGTATCAATTTCGCATTCTTTCTCGTTCAAACCAAGAGTTCTAATTGTAGATTTGAGTGGGAACCAGATTATGGGGGATGTGGTGTTCACTTCCAATGCTGTGACAATTACGTTTATCAGTTCCATTTCTGGAACTGTTTATCTCAGTTAAAATAACAAAGACAATCAACCCCTAATGGAGTATACACACCATGGAATTTTATAATCCTACCGTAGTTTTCAAAGGTGCAGTTCGAGCAGATAGCGCCCCTTCAAATGATGCCGACCTTGTAAGAAAGCAAGATGTGAGTGGTTTATCTTACATTAACGCTATTGCAAGCGGTTCATCTTCGATGCTAAGTGTGACAGATGGAGAACTTGCCATCTCATCCTTGGCCATTACAGATGTACATGTAGATAGTGTCCAAACATCTTTGGCCAACTTTGTGACCAATGAATCATCCACAGCGGCTTCTTTGAAAGAAGGTGATGTTCTTGTTCTCACAGCTCCAAGCGATGGAACAGAAACATATATTGTAAGTGGAGCGGATGGTTCTTCCACTTCGAACTACACACAGATTGAAAGCCCCATCACAGCGGCTGAAATTGGAGCGGTTCTCCAAGCTGGTGATGGTATTTCCATAAACTCTTCCACAGCTCAAATAAGTGCTAACCTAGCCGCTGGAACAGGCCTTTCTTCAAGTGTTGCCAATGGTCAAATCACTTTTGCATTGAATGCAAATACAGACCAAGTGACAGAAGGCTCTTCCAATCTATACTTTACACAAGCAAGAGCGCGTGGTTCTGTAAGCGCTGAAACCGTAAGCGCCCCAGATGCCAATCTTCTCCAATACAACAGCACCACAGGAGCTTTCAAAGTTCTCTTGTCTGATGTTGTGGCTGAATTTAGTGCTGGAACAGGTTTGTCATATGATGGTAGTGGTCAATACTCATTATCAGCAAATACAGACCAGGTAACAGAAGGAACTTCTAATCTTTATTACACAGATGTTCGTTCTCGTGCCGCTCTTAGTGCTGGAACAGGAATCTCTTATAACTCTTCCACAGGAGCCATAAGCGCTAACCTTGTGGCTGGAACAGCTATTGGAATTAGTGGAGCTACCATTTCTTTCAATGGCTCCACATCTGACGTTTCAGAAGGTTCCAATCTCTATCACACCACAGCAAGAGCGCGTGGAAGCATTCAAGCGGGAACGGCTGGTGTGGGAGATGTCCAACTTCTTACTTATAACTCCACAAGTGGAGATGTTGGTGTTCTTCGAAGTGACATTTTTAACCAATTTAGTGGTGGAACAGGAATCTCTTTTTCTTCTGGTGTAATCGCTTTCAATGGCTCCACATCTGATGTTTCAGAAGGCTCCAATCTTTACTTCACAAATGCCCGTGCTCGTGGTGCTGTAAGCGCTGAAACCGTAAGCGCTCCAGATGCTAACCTTCTTCAATACAACAGTACCACAGGAGGATTCAAGGTTCTTTTGTCTGATGTTGTAGCGGAGTTTTCAGCTGGAACAGGCCTTTCTTATAATGGAAGTGGACAGTATTCACTATCAGCAAATACAGACCAAGTATCAGAAGGAACTTCTAATCTGTATTATACAGATTCAAGAGTTCGAAGCGCTATTTCAGCGGGAAGCCAAAGTGATGAACTTATCTCTTATGATTCCAACAATGGTTCTTTCTCTTTACGTCTTCAAGATTTGCGATATGAAACAAGTGTCACTTTATCAGCAAATACCCCAGCAGCAATCAACCACAATCTTGGGAAGCAACTTGTTCATGTTTCAGCTATGGACGCAAGTGGAAACAAGATTGAATTGAATGTTGTATACTCCAATAACAACTCTCTAACAGTGGAATCAGTATCTGGTATCACTGTCACTGTGGCTGTATCTTTATAATCTCATAATTGTCCTGTGTTGTGGGGGTGGGATATCTTCTATCCCATCCCCTTTTTATTATTATGGAAAAGAAAATGATTGAAATTATAGTGGCTGGTGTTGTGGGTTTGATAGTGGGGGGAAGTTTGACATTTGGTGTTATCTCTTCCCAAAAGGAACCCGCTCCAATCATAGTTCCACAAGACCCCATAGCCAAGGAGCTTGGAAAATTGGATGTGGTTCTTCCCATTTGTGAACCCAAGTTTGTGGAGAAGAATGGAGATGAATTATGTCGGGAACTTATGTGTATGACTCAAACCAATAGCGCCACAGGAGAAGTGAGTGGAACAACCTGTGACAATATCACCAACTTGAGAAATAAGAAGGCCATCATATCCTTCTGTGGTTCCCAACATTCAGAAGCTGAAGATATCGCCAAATGTATAGACCTATTTCAGAGAAGAGGAATATAGTTTTCCACAGGTTATTCATAGGCTATGAATAAAAGTTTTCCACAGGTTATTCACAGGCCAAAACACAGAACAAGATACCAAGAACGCATATATTGAAAAGTTATTCACAAGTTATTCACAGGCTATGAAAAAAAGTTATTCACAGGTTATACACAGGGTATGAAAAACCTAGTATAATAAAAAAGAGTGGTAAAGGGTCGTAACCGTAACAACGAAAGACACCACGAAACAACCCAATAAAACCATTAAAATTTAGGAAAATAATATGTCAACGATTACATATACAACTTTGGACACATCTGGCCTTAGAATGGACCTTATGATAGAAAATGAAGTTCGTGCTCTTCTTCATGATGCGGCTTCTATTCGTAATTCTGGTGCTCTTCTCTTCAGTGGAGATGTGTCGGGAATGGGAAGTGATACCATTTCATTACGTTATGCGGGATTGGATGGCTATGAAGCCATGAATGTGGCGACTGATGGAGCAGAAATCTCTTCTTCAACTCTTACACAAGACACAGCAGAAATTACAGTGGGAAGAATCGGATTGCGTTATGACATCACTGATTTGGCCACTCTCACCAAGCTAGGAAACGACATTGACGTTTTTCGTTTGGCTGAATCTATGGCGGGTGCTTTTGAGGCTCGTTTCATGGAGATGGTATGCGCTACCTTCACAGGTTTTTCCTCCCAAGCGGGAACAGCTGGTGTGGATATGTCAGTAGATGATTTCATGGATGCTTTGTATCTTCTTGAAATCGCGGATAATCCTTCACAATTATTTGCTGTTCTTCATCCTCGTCAAATCGCTGATTTGCAGTCTTCTATCCGCAATGAGACAGCTAACGCTATCGCTTTCAATCCAGCCCATCACGACCTTTTGAAATCACTTGGCCAAGGCTACGTGGGAGATTTCATGGGTGTCCAAATCCACAAATCCAGCTATGTAGTGAATAATAGCGGTTCTCGTGAAGGCGCTATGTTCTCGGCGGGTGCTATTGCTTATGCTTTGGGAACTCCTCTTCCATTGGCCGCTCCAAATGGAGAGATTCGCCCAGCTGGAACTCCTGTTCTTGTCGAGCTTGAACGTGATAGCGCTTACTCTCTTACTAAGGTAGTAGGTACAGCGTACACAGGCGCGGCAATTGTGGAACAAGCACGTGGTGTTCAGATTCTCACAGATGCATAGATAATTGAATGGGTGGCTTTGGGGCTGTTTTTCATGGTTCCAAGCCCCCAAGCCTTTAGGGGGAAGCGATTCCCCCACCATATTATAACCATGAAACCATGAACATAGGAAAAAACCATGACAAACCAACCTTGGACAGGGGGAGATGTATCAAAGAATAACGCTCTTCCCATCAAACCAAACCAACCATTTTGGTATATGCACCATCCCAACACATGTTGGGAGTTTATTCAACACAAAGAGAGATGGCTATTTCTCCCCACATTCAGAAGGCTATTTGAAATAGCTGGTGTGAATGGTGTGAGAATGATTCCAAGAGGGGGAAGTGATTCCCAAATGGCAAGAGTCAAAATGATGGATAACGGTTTTGAAATCTTGGATTGGGATTTGGGGTATCAAACAAGACACATCACCAAAAACGGGGGATGGTATTATACATCAATTTGGGAGGAACCCAAAGTGGTGGCCAATCGTGTAGTGTGGAAAAGATTTGAAGAAGATTACAATGATTGGAGAGAAAGCTTGATTGAAGAGGGTGTTCTCAATCCTCCAGATTTGGACATCCTTGGTTTCTTTGTAGATATGCAAGAAAAGCGCGTGGAAAGAAATGAAGGGAAGAACATGACTCCAAGAATCAAGAAGCTTTATGAAGCGGATGTTTTGAAGCTGGAAATGATGAAAAAATATATTGAAGTGGGTGGTCCCATCACATTAGAAGGGAAATCTCCCAAATCCAAAAAGGTGAAAAGAGATGTCTAAACAAAGAGATGAAGCTCACAAAAGATTCATACATAGAATCTTAGTACAAGATAGAAAAAATGGTGGTAAAATGACAAAGACAGAAGCCATCAAAATGGCCAATGTTGTAGCAGTACGCCACGACCGTAAGAACGGGAAATAACCAATAAACAAAAGGATTTCGAAATGGCACAATATAACGGAAAACAAGCGTTCACCATCCCAAGACCTATCAGATTGAAGAATGGTGTGAACATTGAAGCAATAACAGCAGATAAGACACTTTCTTATCTTGATTCTCAATACCAGATAATTACAAATAACAAAGGTTCTTCAGCCACAATAAAAGTTCCTGTGGAAAAAGATGGAGCTTGGTTTTGGTTCCATTGTGATAGTTCTTCTGGGCATGCTTTTGTGATTCAAACATCTGGTGGTTCTCCTATAATTGGAGGTTCTGGTTTGGGTGTAGGAAAAAGCGCTTTGCTCGTTTGTGATGGTTCTGATTGGGCTGTAGCTTTTCAACAAGCATAATCCAAGGATTGAATGATGGCGTTACTTGATACTTATTACGCTCCCAGGATAAGAGTTCCCCAGATGATTCAAAGGGGAAAAACTCAAATTGTGGAGCTTATCATCTATCGAAATGGGACAGAAGTGACCCCAACGAGCGCCACATATCAACTTTTGGATGAGGATGGAACGGAAATCATTTCCACAACAAGCGCTTCTATCGTTGGAAACAAAGTCCAATACACCATCTCGTCTTCAGATGTTCCCACCACCAAAACATTAAGTGATGGATGGTTCGAACTTTGGGAAGTGGAAATTGGTGGAGTGGATTACACATTCCAAAGACCCGCTTATCTTTGTAGAAGGCCAATATATCCTTGTATATCTGACATTGATTTGGAAGCGAGTTATTCAGATTTGGAAAACCTTCTTCCAGATTCATATACAGATGGATGGCAAAGATATATAGATGAAGCGTGGGTTCGTATCATTGAAAGATTGCGTCAATTGGGAAATCTTCCCTATTTGATTACAGAACCCCAAGCGCTACGTTCTTCCCACTTGGAACTTGCTTTGGCTCTTATATGGAGAAACATGCATTCTTCCCTTGGTCAATCCAATGGGAGATACTTGGATTTATATCGAGAGCATATCAAAAGCTATGAATATCAGTTCAAACAAATCTCCTTTCGTTATGATATGGACGAAGATGGAAGAGCGGATGACATAGAAAATAGAAAAGCGGGCTTTCCAATGATTTCCACAACCAACCCACCAACAAGATTCCACAGATTCAAATATAGGCGTTTTTGATGGCCACCATCCAACTATCCACAATACGAAAGCGAGTAGCCACAGCCATGGAAGCTATCAGTGGAGCGGGTTTGAAAGAATCCCCACTTCCCTTTGATGCTTTTGGGAGAACTCCCAATTCCATAGCTCACAAAGCTTTTTCTGTGGGGATAGGAGGTTCCAATGCCCAAGATGATAGACAAAGACCACTTGAAGGGGCTATGCTCCAAACAGACTTGGATATAACCTTTGCTTATCGTTTGAGGCCATTGGACCAGCTCACAGATGTGGATAATCAATTGGACATGGAAAACACCATCATCACAGCACTGTTGGATAGAACAGATTCATCACTCTATCCCAATTTACACATTAAATTTATCTCTTCCAATAGACTTCTAACAGATAGTGGGGAATATGTTCTTTCCACTCTATCTTTCGAAGCACTACACTTTATTCCATTACAATAACAAAAATAGGAGTTTCAAATGGCTGAATCCACCGTAGTAGCCGTCCCAAGGGATGGAACCATCTCAATCACCAATGGAGATGCTGTAACTTACACTGTAAGCTATGAAAATGGCGACATGAGCATGAATCTTGATAAGGCTGAAAGAATCGTGATATACGATAGAGCCACAATTGTGGGGCTTAGGGCTGGAAATGACCCCGTACCCACAATTTCTTTTTCTGTACATCTCAGAGAGTTCACGAATGCCACAGCTGATACTCTTTTGGATTTCGTATACAAAACAGGTAATTCAAGCGCTTCCACATCCACAGGAGGAACAGGATTTGAACAGTTCCTTGTAACTGTGGAGTTTCAAGCCAATATGAGTACCATAAGTGGTTCCAATACAAAAGTCACTTTTGAAAAGGTACTTCTCACAGCCTCAGTTAGTGAAGGAAATCCGGATTCTATCGCCATGAGTGGGGAAGTATATGGAACCATCACAAGAGCCGCTGTATAATCCAATGGAGAACGGAACCATGAAAAAAACCATTGGAAAGCTTGAATGTGTCTTTGGGATGCCCAAATCCATGTCCACAGTGTGGGATGTGTTCTATATGATTTCAACAAATCCGAATCGTGCCCAGCTGGGAAGATTATTTGCTGGTTTGATGGGAATCATGATACAGAACCAAGCCACATGTCCCAAATATAGCCTATCAGATTGTGATTTGATGGCTTATGGTGGGAGGGTTCAAGAGTGGCTATCATCCCATAAGGTGAATCCCATAGAAGTCCTTCAAGTGGGTACAGAACTCTTCAAAATGATGAGTGAACACATATCCACAGATGGAGAGGTGGAAGCCGCTGAAAATTTTTCTTCAAGCCCGCGGGGGGAATCGTAAGAACCGGATTCTTGATTTCTAGATTCTGGAATCAAGAACCAACATGGTTCTTCTCCCTACCAAGGGCGCTTCAAGCGGAATTGATAGCAGATTATAAGCTATCCAATACAAAGCAAGAAGACATCAAGAAGAAGAAGAAGAAGTTCCAACTCTCCAATCTGAAACAACAGCATGAACGATATAAGAGAAGAGGAACCCAAGATGGCTAGAAAACTGAGATATGGAAAAGGAAAAGGCTCCATTGAAATCACAGGGCCCCAAAAGGAACTCTTTGAACAAGCGCTTCAAGAAGTGGCATCCCATACCATCAAAGTCATAGAAGAAGAACTTGATAAGAATGTAGATTATGCCAAGAAGAATTGGAATGTGAGATATGGCCAACCTGTGATTTCAAAGAAGAGTGGAAGAACATATATCAGAAAGGAAGAATCAAAGGGCTCAGTGGATAAGTTCTACACAGGAATAAGAATCTTGAATGGTGGAAAACAGATTGAAGGCTTCTTTGGAAATGATGCTCCATATGCTTATATGATTGAAGCCGCTGAATACTCCAAAAGAAAAGATGGTTCTCCATCATCTGTTCCCCAGGGGGCAAATGTAGCGGATGAAACAATGTGGAAACCAGCCAAGAAAAAAGTCAATAAGCTAATTGCAAAGTTAGCGGATGCATTCATCCAAGACCAAAAGAAGAAGGTGTGAAATGGCCGATTTGAATAAAACTATCCAGATAAGTTATAGGGCTGAGGTTCAGAATCTGATTAGTGGCCTCCAAAAAGTGGG
>JAAOEI010000874.1_pt1 | contig 11320 bp, 6 predicted proteins | sample 7059261 | NCBI WGS metagenome assembly JAAOEI01 (sample SAMN14008812, study PRJNA610033) | viral metagenome | isolation source: viral particles filtered from seawater | place: China: Hangzhou Bay, Yangshan Deep Water Harbour | collected 2017-10-31
TTTGTCAACCCAACAGGAACGGGCTACGGTCTGGACGTAGCAGCTTCGGGTGCTAACCTGAACACTGGCAAAATCGGGCACATTGTTGCTTGTGACTTTACTAACACATCGAATGCCTCGAACTACGTAGCAGGCGATGACCAGTGGATCATCACAGCGTCTCGTGGTATCGCCCCGTCTACTGCCGCAGCTCAGGGTTACGTAGATGGTAACGTAAATGCTAATACCTTTGCCGGTGGTGTAGGTGCTGACGAGATTGTCAACTTCGGAACAAGCTTCACTGCTGACATTCAGCAGAAGTTTACTATCTCTACGGCTGGTCGCTTTACCTACAACGGCGACGTTGACATCACTGTAATGGCTCAAGCTTCTGCTCGCGTTACGATGGGTGGCGGTGCGGCTCGTGTCCGCAACCTGAAGTTTGCCAAGAACGGCTCGGTTATCGAAAGCTCGATCTCGTCCAAGTCTTTGGACGGCACCAACGAAGGCTCTTTCGCTGTTCAGTCTGTCATTGGCATCACGAACGGCGACTACATTGAACTGTGGATTGAAGCTGAGACAGCAACCACTTCTACTACGGTAGACACTGCTTCCATCTGCATAACACAGGTGAGCATGTAACATGGCAAGCATCAAACGCACCATGCTTGAGTTGGTTCAGGACATCTTGGACGAGCTAGAGAGTGACAACGTTAACGACCTCGACGACACTGAGGAAGCTACGCGTGTCACCAACATGCTTATCCAGACGTACTGGGACATTCAAGCTAACCGGGAAATTCCTGAGAAGCGTGAGCTTGTGCGTCTCACTGCACTGGCTGACAGCACCAGACCGACCACGCTACAGATACCGGACCTGGTCAAGAAGATGCACTGGTGGAAGTACAACAAGACGCTGACCACCACTAAGGAGTTCAGGGATGTCATTTATGAGGAACCTGACAGTTTCATTGCTCGCCTTAATAGCCGTGATAGTTCTGCTAGTAACGTGGTCACTTCCCTCACGGTGGACAACTCGATAGAGTTGCTGGTCTACAACGACAAGCATCCTTCGTACTGGTCTTCGTTCGACAACAACTACATCATCTGCGACAGCTACGACAGCGACTTGGACACCACTCTTCAGGCCAGCAAGACGCAAGCTTGGTGCACCGTGTACCCAACCTTTACTAGGGCTGCGGCTACAGTGCTGGACTTGGAAGAGAGTGCGATGCAGTACTTGTACAACGAGACACTGGCTAAGGCTAGTCTTCGTCTCAATGAGCAGGAAGACCCGCACGCTGTCAAGTGGGCTAGGCGTCACAGGTCAAGCCTTCAGCAGACTAAGTTCAGAGACGGCAACAACATTAACCGGAGGCGTTATGGACGTACTTAAAGAAGACATGGAGAACCGAGCCGTGTATCTTTCTACTCCCAAGAGGGAGAAAAGTATCAAAGTCTTTTGGCCGAGGGAACTCAATGAAGGCATGTGGCGCATTACTTACGAGGATGGTACTCCGGTCGCGTCGGAACTGTCAGGCAAGTTTACCACGAAGAGAGATGCCATCAAAGCCCTCAACGTTTGGGAAGAGGGAACCAAAGTAACGTCCCGTGCCAGATACCAAGACAAAGAGCCCCCAGTGCTGAAGAGGAAGAACAGTGGCACAAGCAACAAGGACGCCTAACAGCACCTTTGTACGAGGTCTTATCACTGAGACTTCGCCCCTTAACTTTCCTGAGAATGCCAGCATTGACGAACTTAACTGCGACCTTGAGCGCACGGGCAAACGGAAAGTAAGGAAGGGTATCGACTTTGACAGTGCCGGTAGCCTTAGCTCTTGGACGCTAGACCAAGGCCAGCCTACGGCTGAATTCACGTGGACAAACGTGAGTGGACAGAGTGGTGTCGAGTTCCTTGTTATCCAGACTGGCGCAACGCTGCGGTTCTACGACAAGTCCGAGACTGTAGTCAGCGACGGTGAGAAAAGCTTTACGGTTGACTTGAATGCCTACACTGCGTCTAACGACTACATCGTAGAGAACGAACGCGTCTCTGGTGCTACAATTGGGTCACACTTTGTTGTAGCTTCTCGTGCTATCGAAACTATTATCCTGACCTACGACGTGGACAGCGACAGCGTGTCTGCCACGCAGATGAACCCGAAGGTCAGGGACTTCGACTGGCAAGGAGACACGACTACTTACTTTGATAGGGTAAGCGCCGGAGCTGTGACAGCGGCCAGGAAGTACGACACGTTCAACACAGGGTGGGTGTCAAGAGCAGGAGACATAGAGGCCAGCAACACCAAAGTTTTGGACACGTTCCAAAGCGACACTGGTGGGTCTTGGCCTGAGCTTAACAACCCTTGGCACGCGGGTAAAGACCCTACAGCAGACGAGAAGTTCAAGACAAAGTTGTGGGAAAGAGCGGGGCGTGGTAACACTCTGATTGCTAACGGCCACTTCATCCTGGACTTGTACAACAAGCAGAGGGCTAACGCCTACAACAACGATCCGTTGAACAACGAGGCGTCTATCTCGACTACTCAGATACCTGACGAAGCTGAGGCTAACAGGTTCTCTACTGTGGTCAGCTACGCAGGCCGTGCTTGGCTAAGCGGCATCAACTCTTCGAGCAATGGCTCTAAGGTTTTCTTTACCAAGGTTATCACCAGCATCGAAGACTTCGACAAGTTCTACTCTGTCAACGATCCTACGTCTGAAGACCTGAGTGACTTGCTGGCTAACGACGGTGGAGTAATTGACTTGCCGCAGGCAAGCCGCATCACCGCACTGTTCGAGTGGGGTAACTCTTTGCTCGTCTTTGCAGAGAACGGTGTGTGGGAAATCAAGGGTATTGATGGTGTCTTCAAGGCTACTGAATATGCGGTGACCCGTGTGCGTGGTACGGACGGTCTGGTGTACACTTCTACTCTAGTTGATGTAGAGGGCGTCCCATTCTGGTGGGGTCCGACTGGCATCTACACCATTCAGGGTGACCAGATCACTACTAATCCTACTGGTGTAGACTTGGGCAAGGACACGATCCAGACGTTCTGGGAAGACATCGGAGCTGCCTTCAGGTCCAAGGCCAAGGGTGCTTACGACAAACTTAACAAGCGCATCCTTTGGCTGTACGGTGACGACGCTACTGTTGACTTCAAGTTCAACAGGATACTGTGGTACGACACAGTGCTTCAGGCGTTCTTCCCGTGGGACATCTCTGACGAGCCGAGCAACACTAACTACATCCTCGGTGCCCACTACTTCAGCGGTCTGGGCTCCACGACGACTACCTACGATGTGTGGACTAACAACGACACTGACGACGTGCTGACTAACGCTAGTGTCGACGACGTGGTGCAAGACATCGCTACTGAGGTGGCTGACGCCTCACGCCTTGTCTTCATTATCAGGGATGGCAGCACAGGCACGGTAGGCTTCGGAGAGTTCGACAGCACCACCTACAAGGACTGGAGCACCATCGACTACGACGCCTACGCTAAGGCTGCCTACATCTTCGACACGGACCTGACCACGCGCAAGAAGAACATCTACGTGACTACGTTCTTCGACAGGACTGAGGATGGCTTCACGGGCGCAAGCCCCAACTTCACTCCGACCAACCAGTCGAAGTGTACACTCAAAGCCTACTGGGATGACAAGACTACGGCATCTTCCAGCAAGGAAGTGTATCGTTTGCTTAAGCCAGTAGTTGCTGATGAGGGAGACTTGACTGCTTTCAACTACCCGTCTACTACTGTAGTAACCAGAAACAGGATCAGAGGTAGGGGTAGGTACTTAGTCCTGGAGTTCAGGAATACTCCGGGCAAGCAGTTCAGTCTTATCGGATACGAGGTAATTAATGCCAAAAACCAAGGGCTTTGAACTAAGGGAAGCGACCAAGGAAGATAGCTTCTACGTGTCGCAACTAGCACACCAGCTAGTCAAAGAGACTAACCTCAAGGAGCATCTGGGTTTCGACTGGAAGGCGACAGCAGCTTTTGCCGAGCAGGTGGTGGACAACCCGAGTACTTGCCTGTTCGTGGCTGTAGACGACGGAGAGATAGTAGGGTTCGTGGCAGGTATGCTAACCCAAACGTTCTTCAACCCGTCCAAGGTTCAGGCCGCAGAGCTTGGCTGGTACGTAGAGAAGACACACAGGAACTCTAAGATAGCCTCCGACCTGCACAAGATGTACGAGGAGTGGGCTACTAACTCAGGCGCTAGTGTGGTGCACATGATGCACATGAACACAGATCAATCTGAGGCTATAGAAAAAATGTACGGTAAGTGGGGGTACTCCAAGACGGAGACTGCTTACATGAAGGAGGTCTAATTCAATGGCTGCTACTTCAACTCTTATCCTTGCTGGCATTGGTCTAGGTCTGTCAGTCTTCGGCACGGTGCAGCAGATGCGCCAGCAGAAGAAGGCAGCGAAGGAAGCCAAGGCACAGTCAAGGGCTCAGGCACGTAGGCAGCGCAGGCAGACACTTCGAGAGGCGGCTATCCGTAGGGCTGAAGTTGAGAACGCTGGTGCTGTCGTGGGTGGCAGTGTCGGTAGCTCGGCTATTTCTGGTGGTACTGGACAGGTAACGTCTCAGGCTGGCACAGAGATAGGCTTCAGCCTAGGGATGGAACGATCTCAGAATGCACAAGCTAAAGCGATGTCTAGGGCCAGTACGTTTGGCAGTATCGCTGGTCTAGGTGGTGGAATATTCAACTTCGCCATGGGAGAACGGCAACCTAAGCAAGCGCCTGCCGCAGCACCGCCCAGTGGTTCACCCGGACCCTTGGCCTTTAGTGGCGGTGCGACAATAAGCGGTAATCCTTGGCCGAGCTTCACAGGTTTCACTTGATATGATCGACATCTTCCAGCCTGACTCTGAGAGGGAAGACACGCCAGCACAGTTCGCCAGTGTGTCTATCTTCGACAGGGTGGACACTATGACTGAGGATGAGGTGGAGGCTCACGCTTCTACCGCTGCTCAGGTTAGTGATGATCGTAACGAAGACGAGATAAGGGATCAGTTACTCAATCTCGGCAAGACCCGGTACCACGAAGACGACAAGGTAGTTATCAACAAGTTCCGGGATGAGATAATCATCGGTGACTTGTCTAAGAAAGACGTTGCTGAGCTTGCTGACTTCGCCCAGTTCACTGAGCAGAACATCGCTGACACCAAGTTCCCGTCTGCTGTACTTGTCGGTATGGCAGGTGACGGTACTCCGGGTACGTCAGACGACATGTACAAAGCTTTGATGGCTGACAGGTGGGCCAGAGCTATTGACGAAGTAAGTGCGAGGTTCCCCAATGACGGATACTCCGGTGCTACTCTTGACTTCTTTACTTCTATTTATGCTGCTCCTGCGAACTTCTTGGTAGGCAACTGGTTCTGGGACAACAAGGCTGTCGAAGACCTTTGGGTTAAGTCTCGTGATCCCAGCTTTTCTCAGGACGAGCTGGTTGACGAGCTTGCTAAACTGTTCGAGAAAGAGGTTGACACCAGCGATCCGTTCGCTGATCGCAACTGGTTCTACTTCCAAGACTTCCTAGACGTGGCGGCGCAGAAGGGGCTTGGCGACAAGGTAACCCCGCAGATGGTTCTTAATGCTGCTGGCTCCCTGTTCGGTGTACCGGGCGGGGCGCTTGGGCTTAAGGCTACCACTGCTCTTGTGCGTGGTGGGTCAAGGACACTCGCTGGTGTCGCTCCTCGTGGCAAGTACACGTCTTGGCTGACTGGTAGGTTCGCTAGTGGCAAGACCAATCCGGGTCAAGTCTACAGCAGCATCCCAACAGCAGGTAAGTTTCCTGAGCTGCCTAATGGTCCGATGGACTTTGACATCGTGTCGGCTGGTGTGCAAGCTGGGCGTAACTCTACTACGCAGAACCAGCTGGCTGCTTGGCTTCGCTCGATCAGGTTCCGCAATCCTATAGACGTAGACAAGCTGAAGGCTAACTACGATAAGATCGTGGCGACCTTCTACAAGGACATCCTTCCTAAGCGTGCTATGGGTAGCAGGCTGCTTAACGCTGGCCTGATCAAAGGAGACAGGTACGGTGTCGCTGCTACACAAGAAGGCAACCTAGTAGGTTGGGGTATCTTTGGTCACGCTTCCGGTAAACCTTTCAAGCTGGTCAAAGAAGACACTCTTGCACCCGGAACCTACACTAGGATCGAGGGCACTGACCTTGTCCTGCCTGAAGGTGGGTGGGCTGCTGATGCGCTGAAGCGTGCAGGCCCCGACGCCAAGCTGGTGTGGCTGGGCAACGACGAAGCTGCGATTGTCAAGGCTTTCTCTCTTGACGCCAGCAAGTTTGGTGACGACTTGGTTGACCCCTTTGTGCTACAACAGCAGAGGGCTATCAACGACACGGCCATTGGGCATCTAGCTGACGCGTTGTTCTCTACCGCTGGTCGTCTTGACAAGCAGACAGTATCGGCTTTCCTCCAGTCAGAGGCTATTCAGGGCCGAGTGACAAAGGAACTGAAGGAGCTAGTCAGCGGTACGTTCGGTCAGCTGAACAAGCAAGAGCTGGCTAATCTTGACACGTTCCTCAAGTCTATCACTGACGGTGAGTGGGGGGTTATGTCCCGCCACATGACTGACGCTGAGGTCAATCTAGCGTGGCACACCAAGTTCGGCAGGCCCGCTACTGACGCTGAGCGTGCAGCGTACCGCACGATGACTGAGATCGACGACATCGTTTGGAGTATCGAAGCTGACCGTGTGCTAAAGGAGTACATCGACCAAGGCTTCGACCGTGTGTTCAGAGTTACTGACGCCAATGGCAACACGCAGCGTCTTATCGCTCGCCCGGCAGACAACATCCCGCGCGATGAGTTTGCCATCAACGCAGCGGACGGAACAATCGTGCGCGCTGAAGACATGGACAGAACCAAGGGTATGTGGTTCGAGACTTCTACTCGGCACGGGTATCAACACGCTAGTGGTAGAGAGTTCCGCAACGTGTGGGTTCCTAACTCCGAGGTAGGACGGGCTGGTCCCATCGGTCACGTTGACGCCCTTGGTTGGCGTCCCGGCTTCTCTCGCCAGTACGTGGGAGCCAATGCTTTCGTGAAGCAGGACACTGTTATCAGGACTGGTGGTGGCACAGGCAAGCGTGCTGGCAAGCCCAAGACACTGGGATACGCCAACACTCCGGCTATAGCTGAGCGTGCTGCTAACTCTATCAACGAGATACTGGGATTTGTCAGGAAGGCGCTGCCGCAAGGGAAACGGCTGAGCCACAAAGAAGTGGTGGCTAGGCTTAAGCAGGCTGGTCCCGCCTTCCGTCAGTCGATCAAGACTGTTCTGGCTAAGAACAACCACTGGGGTGGTGACGTTGACGACCTCGACGAGCTTATCAAGTTCATCGACGAAGAGGGGATTAACGTCTACGACGATGTGACTATTGCTCTCAAAGGCGAGACTATCAGGGTTGCTGATCCTGACGAGGCGGGTAAGTTCCTTAACTTCGGCGGCTCGTGGGGTGACCCTGCTGACCGTGTTGTGTCTGGCACCTCGTCCCGCAGCCACAAGCCTCTGCGTAACATGAGTGGCGACGCGCCGGAAACTCTTGGTGGATACGAGGCTCTGTTCAACAGTGCACAGAAGTCATTGTTCCACCGTAGCTGGTCTGCTGCGCTGGACACTGAGGCCAAGCGTTGGTGGGAGGCAGCCAAGGGCAAGGTCAAGAACCCCGAAGACTTGGAGAAGCTACCGGCTATGGCGCGTCTGCGTGCAGCCGAGCTTAACCCCTCCGAGGGCACTGGTGTTGCTAGGCTAGAGCAGGCTAGGAAGGACATCCTCCGCACGTTTGGACAGGAAGACAAGTGGGGTGACACTTGGTTCCAGAAGCTCGGTGACACACTGGCAGAACTTATCCTAGATGCGAAGGCTCTTAAGCGTATGGGGATCGAGAAGGTCACCGACGCTAGGCTGGCGGAAGGAGTAAGGTCCAAAGCAGCTAGGCTCCCTGACGAGCTTCGTAAGCTGGCATTCAACATGAAGCTTGGGCTGTACAACCCTGTTCAGTTGATGGTGCAGGCTTCTCAGATGGTGCAGGTCATGGCTATCGAGCCTCGGTACAGTATGCGTGCACTGCCTTTGGCTGTGGCTATGCGTGCCTACCGTGTCGCTGGCCCTGCCGCACGCAAGGAGATCATCGAGAGAACTTGGAAGCTGGCTGGACTTAAGAGTGCCGACGAGGCTGAAGACTTCTTCGAGTTGATGGAGCAGAGTGGGCGGCTTGACATCGGCGGCAGTATCGCTGACAAAGGTGGTATGCTCGAAGGTCCTAAGCTTGACCAACCTAGTGCGTGGGCTACCATCAGGAACAACCACCGCATGTTCTTTGAAGAGGGCGAGCGGTGGCCGCGTATCCTTGCTGGTGCTACTACCTACCTGAAGAAGCTTGACGAGCTTGGTGCGGACACTCTTGCGCGCAAGTCGCGTGCATTCCAAGATGACTGGTGGAGAACTCAGGATGACCTGACGTTCAACATGACCAGCGCCTTGAGTGCTCCGTGGCAGCGCAGCAACTTGTCTGTTACCTTCCAGTTTATGACGTACATGACACGCACGGCTGAGATGATCCTGCGTAAGAACGGTCTTACTGTGGGGCAGAAGGCTCGCCTCATTGCCGGTAACGTGCTGGCTTACGGTGGTACTGGCTTGGGTGTAGCTGGCCTGATGGAGGAGAGCAAGCTGTCAGGTGGCTGGGCTTCAGGTGTGGATGACGAGTCGTACCAGCTTCTAAGGCACGGTGCCATTGGGGCCATGTGGAATGCTGCTGGTCTTGGTGACGTGTCTACTCGTGTCGCTCCTGCTCAGGGCTTGCTTGACTGGTGGAACACGTTCAGCGAAGACTCGTTCGTAGAGGTTGTGTCTGGACCGGGTGGTGGTATAATCAGGGACGTGTCGGAGGATAGCTGGGCTATCTTGACGAACCTGTACAACTACCAAGGTACCACGACCAAGCAGGATGTGGCCAAGCTGGCTACCAACATCAGCTCCGCCAGCAATGCACTGAAGCTTTACTACGCTATCAGGTACAACCAGTACTTCAACAGGAGTGGTGAGCTTGTGGCTAGTGAGATGGACGGTGCTGACGCAGTAAGTATCCTCTTGGGTGTTGACCCGAAGGACGTGGGAGATGCCTATCGTTCCATCAGCGCACAGAAAGCCGTCAAGCAAGGGGCTATTGAGGCTGGTAAGATGATCGGCACGCTGATGGATCAGTACTCTATGGCTCGTGAAGAAGGCGACGTGGCTAGAGCTACTAACATCCGTGACCAAATCTTCGCAGCTATCGCACCTATGTCCCCGTGGGAACGCAAGAAGGCTGAGAGGTTCTGGCGTAGTAGGTACGAGAGCTTGTTTGAAAGCGTTATGGCCAGAGAGCTAGAGATTTCTAGCCAGACTTGGCTTAACAACAGCGATACGGAGTAACCATGGCAGGTCTTTTCTCACCGCAGATCAATCCTATCGGAACTCCTCCGGGTGTTCCCGACGATGGGGGCAGCACAACCGCAGCTGTCGGAAATGTTCTAGTCAATGCCTTGCAGGCTTTTAGGAGGTCTGACCCCGGAACACTTAGTGCACGCCAGCCAACTCAGGATGAGATTTCTGACGCTGCACTAAAGCCGTTCTACGCTAAGGCCCTTGAAAGTCAGCAGCTTCTTGAAAGCGGGGGTATCTCCGCATTGCAGCACAAGACTAACTTGTCTGTGTTGTCAAGAGAAGTGGCCACTATGGCTCCGTCTATGGTTGACGACTTCCAAGGTGACATGGAAACTATCCTTGGTATCAACATCAAGGAAGAGAATGCCCGTGTAGCTGCGCTGCGCGACGCGTCTGACACTGCTAACGTTGGTGTCAACCTAGCCATTAACTACCTTGAGGGTGGTAACGAAAACCAGAAGGCTCTCATGGCGGCTGGCACTGTTGCTGCTGCAAACGCTGGGCTGAACGCCGAGCAAACGCAGGCTTACCTGTCTGGTATTGCTATGGACATTGCCAAGCGAGAGGGCGAGGTCGCTAAGGTCCACGCTATCAACGACCCAATCGCCAAGAAGCGCGCCATTCAGGAACTAGGCAGGCACCTCACTCCGTCTCTGATGGGTGTCGTTATGCCTGTGGCCGTTGATGACCCTGAGAAAGTGGCTGCTATCGCAGGGTCGGGCCAAGGGTTCTCTCTTTACCAGAATGTAGAGGCGGGCGTCAACGCTGTTGAGCAGTACTGGCGCAACGAGCTTACCGAAGCTGGTATAGTCTACGAAGATGAAGACATCAACCAGATTATGCAACCTTTCCGGAAGAAGCTTGAGATATTTGGTAACGCTGTTGGCCGCACTCTTGACGATAGCAAAGGCATTAGAACTAAGATTGGTCAGGCTGCCATCACAGCCCTGCTGTCTGAAGAGGGTCTTGTCGGTCAGGCTGCCGAAAGGGCTTACGACGAGTACATGGGGTGGCTGGCGTCCAATGACCCGGCTGCTATGAGTAATGTGTCGGAAACGCTGAGCAAGTTTATCCAAGAAGGTAAGCTTCCAGAGCTGCTCCCGATTTTCCAGTGGACTTCCGAGATGATTGACACTGGTCAGGGTAGCAATCTTGATCTAGTCCTGTCCGGATTGTTCGACAACGTGGAAATCAGGGACGGCTACCGCGTCGCCCTCAACACATCTTACTACTACAAGGAAGCTTTGCACGAGGCTGATCAGTTCCGTAAGCGTAGGTCACAGACCGCAGGCACGGTGCTTGCTGCCGAGACTTTCAACAAGGCGCTTGAAGATGACCAGCTTAATGCCGCTAGCCTTGAGCTTGTGGGAGATGAAGTTGACGAGCTGATGACTACGGAAACCAAGAGGCTTCCTGTTGCCCAGCAGGAGGTGAAGGACAAGGTTGTTATCAAGATCAACGCTGCTCGTGAGGTAGCCCTAGAGCGTGTCAACCGTATGATTGTTGACGCTGGTTTTGACGAGGGCGAAGTGCGGGGTGTCGAGGTTGGTGCAAGTGGTCTTTACACAGTGGCCATCAATCCCAACGGAAAGCTCGGTAAGTTTATAAGTCAGTTCGGACTTGAGCCCACGTACAGAAACGTTGATCGTGCTGTCGCTTTGCACCAGATGCGCAACGCAAAAGGCGAGCGTATTCGTATTGACCCCGACGTTAACCTCAGCATCAATGCCTTGAGGGCTATGCGCCCACACATCGACAAGCTGAACGTCATAGAGAACAAGGCTCAGCAGTGGGTTGACACTAACCCCGGACTGAGCACTGCTAACATCTTGTCGGATAATCCTGCCCGCACTCCTCGTGAGCAGCAGATCAT
>JAAOEI010000875.1_pt1 | contig 11316 bp, 21 predicted proteins | sample 7059261 | NCBI WGS metagenome assembly JAAOEI01 (sample SAMN14008812, study PRJNA610033) | viral metagenome | isolation source: viral particles filtered from seawater | place: China: Hangzhou Bay, Yangshan Deep Water Harbour | collected 2017-10-31
ATGTACCTGCGGCAGCCGTTGTCTGCGGTGCGGTGTGGCCTCGAGGCGGCGGAACGGCTCGGGTGGGTGAGGGGCTATCCTGGGGGCTGGTGGTTGCCGTGGAGGACACCGTGCTGACCGATTGTGCCGAGCTGTGGATGTGGGCGTTCCTTTCCTTGGCCGCAGGCGTGGGGGTGTACCTCTGCATTCGCGCCGGATGCGCCATCGCGAAGGAGGTGGGGTGGGTGGAGGATATTTGGGGTTGGTTCACTTGACGCAATTCGGTGTGCGCAGTAACGTGTGGTCAGGGGGTGCTGTGATGATCACCACGATGCAGATGCTGACCTTGCCCGAACCGCAGCCTGGCACCGCGTGGTCGCGGTTTGTTTACTGGCTGGAGGAAGCCGACGCAGCCGAGACCATCGAGGAAGCGAACGACTGCGCCGAGTCTGCGGCGGCTTGGCGCGCCGACCTGATGTCGGACTTGCCGGAGCCGCAGGCGCAGGCGCAGAGCCCCAAGCCCCTGGACTACGACTATGACGACTCCTGCCCGTTCGGTACGGATCTGCGTCCGGCGCAGCGCTGGCCACTCGCTGACGCGGACTTCGGGATCGTCCACGCGAAGGTGAAGGGCCGGCAGTTCAACAGGACCGACGACTCTTGCCCGTTTGGGGGTGCGCTGTGATGCGCCGCCGGTACACGGGCAGCGCGGGGGACTACCTCTGCACCTTCGACCGGGATCGTGGCGACACGGTGCCGGCGTGGTTCCCGCGCACGGTGGATGTGCGGCGCACCGATGCGGGGGAGTGGTTCGGCGCGGTGTGGACGCCGGACGGGACCGTGTGGGCTGGACCTGCGGACACGCGCGATGCAGCGGTCACCGCAACGCTGGAGACGTTGCGGCAGCGGTTGGCGTGATGGAGCCCTTCACGGTCGGCGGGATTCTGGCGGGCTTGATCGCGCTCGGTACGGCGATCGCGCGGAAGATGCCGGAGCCCGACCCGGATCTGCGCCGCGCTCGGTTTGCCAGCCGCAGCCGCCGCAGGCAGATCCGTCACTTGGTGAAGGCGGCGCGCCAGCTCGAGCGGGAAGCGAACCAGCGCACCGGCCACGACCGACAGCGCGCCTTGGACAACGCCCGCGCGCTGCGCACAGCGGCGCAAGAACTGATGATGGACGATTCCGATGGTGTCTGAGATGAACCACTGTCGTCCCCGTGTGGTGCGTCACCGGGTGCTGACGATCGATCCGCTGCGTGGCTTGGTGGCAACGGTGGCCGGTACGTTCCGGCTCACCATGGTGCGTCTCGAGGAAACGCCGGACGGGTTCTACGCGTTGATCGATGTGGACTTGTACCCGGAGCTCCGCAGTCTGCCGCTGCCGGAGGTGGGGCCGTGCGATGTCCCTTGGTGAGGCGCGGTTCATTCGATGCGAGGATCCGCGCCGACATCACGCTGCGGCAGATGCGCCGTGGTATCGCTGGCACCGGGCGGGGTTGTTGGTGCCGGTGTCGCATGTGGCCGAAGTAATGGCGGCGCTGCACAGTCGGAGGATCCTGGCGGTGCCGCTGCCGGAGGAGGTGTGGGTGTATGGGATGACGCATATCCGCGTGGACTGTCCGCACTGCGATGTGGTCAACACGGTGCAGGAGTGGACCGAGCGGCACGTCTGTGAGGCGTGCGGCTGGCTGTTCCGTGTGGGTCTGGACGACGACGACAACCCGATCGCGTGGGCTGACTGGCACGCCGATCCTCGAGGGGTGGCGGATGACGCGGATCCGTCGGACGATTGATGAGCTGATGGCCGAGGTGGCTGGCTGGCTCGCTGCCCGCCGCACGCACCAGCTCCGCTTGGATGCAGGCGAGGCAAGCGACGCGCCGCCGCCTCTGCCGCCCACGTTGCGCCGTGCTGCCGACGGTCAGGTGGTGCGGGTGTGCACCGACCACGGATCGGCGCTGTTCACGGTGGCGGGTCCGCAGGCGGTGGAGAACGCGGTGGAGGCTGGCTACGACGCGGCACTGTGTGAGCTCGACGCGGAGTATCGGCGCGGCGTGGAGGATGGCCGCAGAGGCTACGCGGACGCGCCGACGGTCGAAGCGGTGTGGGTGCCTCTCACGGACCCCTGATAGGATGCGGTCAACCGTGAGGACACCGCATATGGACTCCCCCTTCGATAAGCTGCGCGGACTCTTCCCGCGTGAGGCTGCGCCCGATCCCCGTGTGCTGGATGCACCGTGTGCTGGGCCAGAAGAAGCGCTGGCAACCGCGATCAAGTTGATGCGCCTGATCTCTGTTGCCACCGAGCGCGCCTACGAATCGCGCCTGGCCTCCGAAGCTTGGCGCGCCGACACCATGGCGGCAGGCGATGGGATGCGCCCGGTAGATGTGGCGCTGTCCAGTCTGCGCGATCCCAACCTGGTGATCACTCTGTACGAGTTCGGGCGGATCGGGAATCTGGCACAGCAGGCGATGTCTGCGCTCGAGGGCGTGACGCAACATCTGCGGGATGCAGAGGACACGCCACGGATGACTCGGACGATCAGCGTGCCCGCAGTGGGAGGCTTGCCGCCCGAGTACGACGAGACGCAACCGAGCGATCCCGGTGTCTGACCGGACAACGGATGGATGGATCGCGCACCTCCAGCAGCACAGCGTGACGGTGCACGACTGGCGCGGGCAGCTGCCGAAACACCGGACCCGGCGGTGGCAGCGGCGCGATGTGGCGCGGCTGGTGGGTGTGTGCTGGCATCACTCGGCGGGCAGCCGAACCAACGAACACGCCTTCGCGTCAATCGCCCACTACCACGTCGGTCCGTCGCACTTGTCGAAGACGGGCGCGCCGGGGATTGCCTACACCGCAGGCGTGACCGCAGCGGGGCATCTGTACGTGTTCCACGATTTGGACGCCATGACGTGGAGCCAGCGCAAAGCGAACGCCACCCACATCGGGATCGTGCTGCTCGGATCGTTCCGGTCTGCGGACAACTTGCACCCCACCGGCCCGACCCGCAGTCAGGTGTGGGCGTGCCGGAAGATCAGCGTGGAGACGCGGGAGTACCTTCGGGCGCACGAAAAGCCGCTGTGGGTCGCGGTGCATTCGGACTTCTCTGACACCGCGTGCCCCGGCGACGAGATCCGGCGGCTAGTGGTGCATCAGATGCGCGGGGAGCGGGTGCCGTTCTCTGGCGTGCGTCAACGGCAGCAGGCGCTGGCGGACCTCGGCGGGATGCTACACGTGGACGGCGTGTGGGGTCCCGAGAGCCGGCGGGCGCTCGAAGCGTTCCAGGTCAACGCCGGGCTGCGTGCGGATGGCCTGTGGGGACCCCTGACAGAGGCGGCGATCGTGCGGGCGCTAGAGGCCCGCTACACCGAAGCTGTCAGTTAGACTCGCTTCAACCGTGAGGCATTGTCGTGAACTACATCGACCCGAGCACCCCCGCGAGCCGAGACCCGAACCGCAAGGGTACGAAGATCCAGCGGTACCCCGATCGGCGCGATGTCGGCGCATGGCGGGAGGAGTACCAGCGGCGCCGCAGGGCGTACCTCGGCGAGCCGTACACCGTGGGCGAGGTGAAGGAGCTCCACCTGTTCCGCTTGTACAACCGCACGCAGGCGCAGGACAGCCTCAAGACCCGCCGGATCACCCGCGACTACAAGTTCGTGTGTGACACCGACGCCGCCGCGCTGTTGGCGGGTGGCCTGAACGTCCGCACCGACGATCCCGCCGCGCAGGAGTTTGCGGACCGCACCTGGCGCTGGAGTCGCGTCAACGATCACCTGCACCGGTGGTGCCTCTGCCACGCCGTGGACGGCGACACGTTCCTTGAAGTGATGCGGGTTCCTCGAGGCGCGGCCACAGTGGTCCAGTTGGTGCGCTACCCGCCCGAATACTGCAATCCGTTCTATGACGCGACGGGCACGTACCTCGAGCGCGTGGTGGTGGAATACGAGACCGAGCGCCCGCAGATGTTGGATGCCGAAGGCGAGTGGCAGGGCGGCGAAGTGGTGAAGGTGGTTCGGGAGATCACCAACAGTACGATCCGCGTGTGGGTCGATGGCGTGGAGCAGGCACCGGGCGAGAACGGCGCGGGAGAACACGGGCTTGGTGTGGTGCCCTTCGTCCACGTTGGTTTCGCGCCGTTCTCCGATCCCGAGCGCAGCCTGAACGCCGGACACGCGATCGACGAAACCCTGGCCACGCTCGACAGCCTGCTCACGCAAATGCAGGCGATCGGCAACCGGTACGCCGATCCGATTCCGCTGTTCATCGGCGCGTTTTTGTCCGACGCGGATAAGACCAGCTGGCAGCAAGGCAACGCGATCAGCCTGCCGGAGGGCGTGACCGTCGAGATGTTGACGGGCGATCTGTCCAATTACCAGACCCTCGCGAACGTGGTGCAGGAGGAGCGCAACGCCCTGCGCCAAGCCTTGCCGGAGTTCGTGTTCGCCGAGGCGGGGGCGGCGGCATCTGGCGCGGCGCTGACCACCCGTGCGCATGCGTTTTCGATGAAGATGGAGCCGGTGCGCATGCGCTTCTGGCGGGCGTTGGCGGTGGCGCTCGGGTACGCGCTGGCGATGTCCGCCGATACGATGTGGGACCCGAACACCCACGATGTGTACACCGTCGAGGGCGGCCCGGTGTTCCCAGCGGACAAGGCAGCGGCGCTGACGTTGCGGACTGCGGCTCTGGATGCGGGTCTTCTTCGTCCGGTGGATGTGGTGCGGTGGGAACAGGCGGCGGGCATCGTGGATGCCGACCTGGACCCCGAGACGTACACCCGGCAGGCAGAGGCGGACATGGCCGCCCGAGACGAACGGGTGGCGGCGCTGTTGGCGCAAGCGGGGATGACGTCTTCGGATGCGGCGCGGATGGACGCGGCGGCATTTGAGGAGTAGACGATCGCGCGTTCTGCGGGCGGTGGGGATGCTGCCCGCACCGCGTGATCCAACCCCCGTCGGGTGACCACCGGCGGGGGTTACGTCGTTGCCGGTCGCATCTGCGGATCCCGGTGCCATGCCGGGCGGTGTGCCGTGGATGCGGCTTTACATCCGGCCCGCTGGTTTGCATGGTGCTTGTGGCGTTCGGCCACGACCCGCAGTCACCCCCTCCTGCCTCCCAGCACTCCACCCCGACACGATCACCCAACGCCCCCAGGTGATCGATCCCGCGTTTGACGTGCGCGGGTGTTACGTCGTGGCCGACGCCCACCCCGCGTCTACTCTGCGCCCCCGGCTGTGTCCGCGTCACAGTCGGGGGCGCACTTTGTTGACGCGCGGAACGATTCCCCGTATTTTTCGGACGGGTGCCCGCCGGGTGCTCACCCCATGGCCGCCACCGGGCCGACGCTGCCGCCGAGCGTACACAGAACGGGCGCTAAACCACCACGGGTGCAGGGGTTCCACGTGAACGACCAACCGAACACGGATCAGGCCAACGTGCCGACTGCCGAGATCCCCGCACCCGACATCGCCCAATCTCCCGCAGAGGTGGAGAAGGCTGGTCTATTGGCCGCCTTGCAAGACCTCCGCGAGAAGAACCGGACGATGACCGAGCGGTGGGAAGCCCACGAAGCCGAACAGGCCGAGAGGGCGAGGGCAGAGGAGGACGCGCAGAAGACGTGGGAGCAGCGGTATCAGGACCTTGAAACCAAGTTCTCGGACTTGAGCAAATGGGCCGAAGACCGACGCGCCGCGGATGCTGCGGAGCTCGAAACGCTGGCGGCGGCCAACGCTGCCGCGATCGAGCTGCTGACACCCGAGCAGAAGCTGAACCCCGCGCTGAAGTCCGACGATCCGAAGGCAGTGGCCGCCGCCATCGCCTGGATGCGTGACATCGGTGTGGGTGGCAAGAAGGCGATCGGCGGCGTGCAACGCCCCGCCGCCGTGGGTGCTTCTGGGCTGACGCCCGAGGAGCGCGCGTTTGCCGAAGCGGATCGGATGTTGGCGGGACTTCTCGAGGAAGGGACGTTGCGGCCAGAGACGGTGAGGCGGGTCATGGCGGCGTCGAAGCGGTAGCCCCGCAGGCGCCCGCAAGGGCTCAAACATGGCCAGTGACAACTACGGCTACCGCAGCGGTAGACGTGATCTTCGGTCCTACCCGGTTGCCGCTGCATCTGCGGCGATCGTGGAAGGTGACATGCTCACCATCGACGCCAACGGATTCGCGTCTCAAGCGTCTGCGGGTGACAACCGCCTGCTGGGTTTCGCGGCAGAAGGGTGCGCATCCCCCGCCAGTGACGGCGATACGTCCATTCTCGTCGATGTGTCGCGCGAATCGGTGTTCTACGTCGCCGGCAGCACTGCGGTGACGCAATCCGATCTGGGGAAGGTGTGCGACATCAGCGATGCACGCACCGCCGATCTCGCCGCTTCTGTGGATGACGTTCTGTTCATCCGTGACATCGACATCACCAACCAGGCCGTCTACGTGTCCATCCACGTCGTTCCGGTCGCTGCCGTGGCGGGTGTCTGATGCCCAGCGTTCTTCCTTCGCAAGTCCAGAACCTCGTGGCGGACACCGGTTACCCGGTCATGCTCGAGACGTACGCCGCACACCCGCGGTTCTACCAGTCGTACACCGACGTCCGGCCTTCGTCCGAGGCCTGGATGCCGAACATCGGCCACAAAGAGATCCTGCACGGCGGCGTCGAGCAGCTGGTGGAGATCGAGCCCGGGCAGGAGATCCACGCGTCCAGCGTGGGCGGCACCCGCACGGCACTCGGCAAGATCCGCAAGCTGGCCCGGATGATCTCGTTCCCCGTCGAGGTGTGGAACTCGTCCAACGCCGACGCGGTGATGGGTCGCGACATCCGCGCGCTTGCCCAGCGGTGGGCCGAGTACAGCAGCATCAAGAAGGACGAGATCGTCGCCGGCCTGTTCAACAACGGCGCACTGACGGCGGGGTCCACGGCGGACTTCAAGAACCAGTTCGCGGATGAGCGCAGCGTGGTCGACGGCTTCATCTACGACGGGCTGCCGTTCTTCGACACCGCGCACCTGTCGCTCGCTGGCACGTCGTACTCCAACCACGTGGCGTCGCGTGCGCTGACACAGGCAAACTTTGAGACGACCTACACCACGATGACGGCCACGAACAACCGAGACGAGCGGGATCAGCGGATCCCCGTCCGTCCCGAGATCCTGTTGGTCCCGGCGGACCTGCGGTCTACCGCGCTCGAGCTCATCCAGAGCGAATTGAAGCTCGGCGCAGGTGCGAACGCGGACGACCTGAACGCGATCAACGCCAACCGCGGACTCGTGAACGTCGTGGTGAACCCGTTCCTGACGGACACCGACGGCTGGTTCCTCGGCAGTGCTCGCGGCGTTCGCGTGTACGACAGCGGCGCGCCGGAGTTCCGCACCGCGTTCAACGAGCGAGAGCAGTCGATCGAGGTGTACGTGTCGACGTACATCGGCGCGATGGTCGTCAACTGGCGTGAGTGGCACGCCTGCAACGTCGCCGCTTCGTGATGGCGGTGGATGACCGGGATTTGCTGGAGGAGGCCCGCCATCTGGCGGAGCGTGTGCGCGTTCCGTCCGAGGTGGGTCGCCTTCAGATCCGGCTGCTGATTGAGGCTGTCTCCCTCCTGCGGGAGATCCGAGACAACGGCAAGAAGCGGCCGCCCGGTCGTCCACGCAAGACCAAGCCCACACCGCAGGGGTGACCCGTGGCCGATCCGACCTACACCTACGACGAGACGCTAGGCACCGACCTAGCGAAGGTGCGGTTCCGGCTACAAGACACCCGTGCGCCGTGGGCGTTCACGGACGCAGAGATCAACCACATTCTCGCCGGAGCCAGCAACAACGCGCACGCGGTGGTTCAGCTGGCCCGGATCGGTCTCGTCAGCGCTACACGGCAAGCGCGATCGTACAGCAACGAGCAGGGCAGCGAAGATCTGGTTTCCCGCGTGGCTCTGTATCAGTCGCTGATTCGTGAGCTGGAGAAGGAGTCAACGCAGACCCTGCCGCGGGTGTCGTTCGTCAAGTTGGGCGACACTCCGTCTCACCTCACGTACACGGACTGACCGATGCCCACGCGCTCCGATGTCCGGGTCCAGTACTACGACCGACCCGTGCTGTTGCCGGTGAATCAGTCGGAAACGGCGTATATGTCGATGTTTGACGGCAGCAGCGCGGTAGCCATCGACCACACCGGCAGCACCTGCACGCTGTACGACCGAGACGGAAGCAGCCTCGCTACCGGCTCTGTCAGCGACGACGGCAACGGGTACAACGCCGCGATCACGGTGCCCGCTGGAACCGCTACCGGCTCCGGCTATTGGCTGATCTGGGATGTCGACATCGGGCCGTTTACCAAAGAGGTGCGGCAGGCGGCGATCGTCACGCCGTACCCGGTGTTCTGCCCCGCCATCGCCACGGACTGGCTGCGCCTGCATCCGAACGACACCGGCTACCCGTCCGGCCAGACGGACTTCGGCGTGCAGCTCGAGGAAGCCTGGACGGAGCTCCTGTGGGACTTGTCCGCGCAGACCCGCTTCACCGATGCCGACATCTGGGACATCGGCAAGATCCGCCCGATCCTGATCGCCAAGTGGGAGCGGATCGTCTTCCGTGCACTGGCCACCAACATCGGCGCAGGCAGGCACGCCGCCGAGGCTGACGCCGCCGCCCGTCGAGAGAAGGAATACTGGCAGCGGATCACGCTGTCCTATGACACAGACGGCGATGGCGATCGGGACGTGCGAGATGAGCGCTACCCATCCGCCACGTTCCCGCCGCCGCTGCGGGGCTTCTGATGGCACCCCGCAGACGCCTGCGTGGGCTACAGCGTCGGTCTGCGCTGGCCAGCGCGGTGGCGTCCTTCAGGGGTCGCCAGACAGCCACGGTAGGAATCGGCGGGGATCGCGGACTTCAGATCCGCATCGAGTCCTCCTTGGGTGGCGCGGAGCTTGCATCTGCGGCCTTGGATCGCAAGTTCCGCGTCATCCTCAATCGAATCATGCGCAACGCCGCCAAGCGGATGGAAGATCGGGCGTTCAAGCTGTCCCGCCCCACCTGGGACACCGGCGCGTTCGCTTCGTCGTGGCGTGTGCGCGTTGCCGAGACCGCCGGGCAGTTGCGGCTGGTGATGCAGCTCGAGAACCCCGTACCGTACGCCGGGTTCGTGCATCGCAAGGGGCAACGCGGGCGGACCGTGGTCAACACCTACATTCGCCCGATGGTCGCCGAAGTGGCCGCCGAGGTGGACGAGGACATCGCCGCCGCTGCGCCCGCCTTCGCCGATGCCATCGCTGAAGGGATTCTGTCACGGAGAACAGCATGACGACCGAAGAACTGACGCCCGAGGATTTCCCCACCGCCTGCGTCGAGGTGATCGATCCGCGGCAAGCGCTGAAGGATGATCTCTACGCCGAGTTCCGCTGCCGCCATATGGGCGTGCACACGTTCCCCGAAACAAGGGAAGCGCTCGGGGATGGACCGGATGCGCCCGAGGTGGCGATCTTCGATGCCTGCGTGATCTGCGGTGCAGCCCCGAAGTACCGCGAAATCGCCATCAAGTTTGACCTGGTCAACGAAAAGCACGGCCGTGGAATGTCCCGCTCCATGAAGTGCGTTGTCGAGCCGACGCGGTAGCCGGTGGCCTCTTCCTACCAGGATCTGCTTGGCGCGGTGTACGCTGCCATCGAGGACGACGGGTCCACCTCGTTTGTCCCTGCGGTTACGCCGTTCAACGCCGAGCTGATCCCCGCCACGAAGCAGGGCCTACAGTTTGTGGCGTACTTCGGCGGCGGTGCCGTCATTCACAACGCGGGGTCCAGCCAGACGGTGCACGATCTCGTGGTGGAGGTGCTGGCGGACACGCGACCGAGTGACACCACCGCACCCGAGACACCACAAGCTCTCTGCCTTTCCTACGTGACTGCCATCGCGAAGATCCTGGCAGGCAAGAACACCGCCGCACTTGCGCACCGTCAAGGCCGGGCCGTGTACACCGGATACGAACTGGAACCCATCAACGAGGGCGAGTGGACGATCGTCCGCGTGTCCTTCGACGTCTACCAAATCGCAGCACTGGAGTCCTGAATGGCCGAAGTCAGTGGCATGATCCTACTTCGGGACGCCACCATCACAATCGAAGACGGCACCACGCCCAGCCCCATCACGCTGACGGTGATCGCCACCGAAGGCACCATGACGTTCACGAACGGCGGGCACAACATCGTCCGCCAGATGAACAACGCGGGGGAGTTCACCGGCGCGGCGCGCCTCGGTGAGCAGGCGGGCACGTCCACCATCAGCCTCGAGACGAAGATCCTGTCCGCAGGCAACCACGCCACGGTCAACGCACTGATCGATCTGACCAAGCCAGCCAAGCACGGCCCCACCTGGGTGTCGACGTCTGGCACGATCGCAGCCGAGATGATCACGGTGAACATCAAGGTGGCGGTGGCCGATCTCACCGACGCCAACAGCGACACAATCAAGGGTGCGACGTACGATCTGGACGATTGCATCATCCAGGCAGGCGCGTCCATCAACATGACCCGCGACGGGTGGCGGCTGTCGATGACGTTCGAGAGCCCCGAGCCCTACGTCACCATCACCCAGAACTGATCAGGAGGCCCGGTGCACCGCCGCGACACCTACGAACCCATCCCCGAGCGCGATCCCTACTTCCGGGTCGACACCCCGATCGGGCCGCTTGTCTTCGCCCGCCGCCTGCCATCCCTCACGCGATCCTGGGGGCTGGAGCTCCAGCGCACGCAGGAGAAGGCCCAGCGCCTGCTACGTGAGGCGCACGCGTGCGAGGTGGAGGACGAAGCGATGGCAACCGCCGCCACCGCCACGGCGCTGCTGGACGCCTCCATTGGCCTGTACATCGCGCGCCACTGGATCGATGAACGCTATGTTCTCGAGGCTCGGCAGGCGTGGCGAGCGGGCAAGCTGCACCCGTCCGAGGTGTGGGACGATTCGTTGCCGGACCTCGCATCTGGCAGCCTGCGATACGGCTGGCTGACGGCGTGTGAGCTGTCCGAGTGGGACCTCACGCAGGAGCACCTGATCGAGCTGGTGACCGCCATCGCCCACGGACACGGGACGGTCGGTCTGCCGGACGCCGAAGATGTGGAGGACGCGGCGGTTTTCTGCGATCCCCCGATGGCATCTGGGATTTCTGCGTGATGGACCTCGAGGCCCGCTGTCTCGGGGGGCGGCGCTTCGTGGACTTGTCCGAGGGCGAGAAGTCGAATTGGCTGGCCTATTGGCAGATTGACAGCGAGCGGCGCGGCTGGTGGCCGTTTGCTAACCGGAGAACCTGATGGCGCGTCGGCAAGACATCGAAATCGGCGTCCAGGTGGACTACGACAGCGGGCA
>JAAOEI010000876.1_pt1 | contig 11316 bp, 13 predicted proteins | sample 7059261 | NCBI WGS metagenome assembly JAAOEI01 (sample SAMN14008812, study PRJNA610033) | viral metagenome | isolation source: viral particles filtered from seawater | place: China: Hangzhou Bay, Yangshan Deep Water Harbour | collected 2017-10-31
GGAAATGCCGGTAATCCCGGCGGAACTGGTAATTCCGGCAATCCCGGCAACAACGGTGTCGGTGGCAACGGTGGTTCTGCCGGTGCCGCAGGCAATCCCGGTAATGCTGGTAATGCTGGTGTAACTGGCGGCGGCGGTGGTGGTGGCGGCGGCGGCACCAGCAGCAATGGTAACACAAGTCCGGGCGCTGCCGGTAATAACACCAGTGCTGGTAATGGCGGTGGCGGAGACGGAACTCCCGGTAATGCTGGTGGCACGGGTGCGTCCGGTAACCCCGGTAATGCGGGTACAGGTGCGACTGGTGGCGGTGCGGGCAACCCCGGTAACGCGGGCGCTAACGGCACTGCTGGCAACACAGGCAATAACGGTACTGGTGCTACTGCTGGTGGCGCAGGATCGCCCGGTAATGCTGGCGCAAATGGTACTGCCGGTAACACTGGCGCGGCTGGCACTGGCGCTACCTCCGGTGGAGCAGGATCGCCGGGTAATGCCGGTGCTAATGGTAACGTAGGCAACACTGGATCAGCCGGTACAGGTGCTACGGCTGGCGGTGCTGCACCGACTTGCTGGGCTGGTAAGACCGGCAGCAACGGCACTGCCGGTAACACGGGGTCTGCTGGTACAGGTGCGACGAGCGGAAATTCGGGCTCTTATAACGCTGGCGGCGCTGGCAACCCCGGCTCGACTGCACCGACAAACAATTATTCGGCATCTAAAGTTTACCCGTTCCAGCAAATTACTGTTACAATAGGTAGCGGTAGTGCTTCGGGCAGCATTACTGTGTCGTGGTAAATGAAAAAAGACGCATAGCCGTTATGGAGGCTTTTGACAGGCTTCCAAAATATCAAAGGGATTGGATAAACAATAACGAAAAGCTGAATCTTCACGATGACCATATACTTATGGGCGAGCGTGAAGTGTCTCGATGCATACTGGCTGTTAAGGGCGGTCACATATATTACAAGCGGGGAAATGGTCAAAACTGATGTTTAGGAGCGTCTTTAAAAACGACGAAATTGAATTTCTATGCGCGGAAGAGGACTTTGGAATTATTCCAACTCCGTATCCGGCAAAGAAAAACATTCCAGATTGGTTCAAGGCGCTGCCTATGAAATTGGGCAATAAGGGCCTTGGAACATCGACCATAAAAAGATGTTCTCCATTTCTTGATGCGCTATCCGTTGGGTACATAATTCCTCTTGCCGCAGACGTTGAGTTTGTGTCCAACGAAGACTGCTCTGGCGTTGATTATAAATGGAAGTTTCACAAGGCTATGGTGGAAAACCATAAGCAAGAGCAGATCAGTTCTAAGAAAAGTCCGAACCCACTAGACCCGCGCCCTCCCATCAAGTTCTTGAATTGGTGGATGATAAAGACGCCGCCTGAATATTCGCTATTGTTTCTTCCGCCTTTGAACAGGATGGAAGATAGGTTTATTTGTTATTCAGGCATAGTTGATGCCCCGTATTACCAATACGAATATGTCAATTTTCCATTTTTCTTTATGAAGAATGGGTTTAGCGGGATCATAGAGGCAGGTACGCCGCTAGTGCAGGTAATCCCGATCCGCAAAGATTCTCTGTTGCCTAATTATAAATGCCGTAAATTTACTGAGCAGGACAAAGAGAATACCAATTGGATACGCAGGGTGCGGGACTTTGTTCATGAGTCTGTTTACAGAAACAAAATCCACAGGAAGATGTGATGTCGAATTATATCTTCTCTCCCAGTCCGCCAACTGACCCCGAGAACAACACGTTTGTTACTTGGGAAAATGGTTTTTCTAAAGAAGAACTGGACAGGATTTGTGCTTACTGCGAGCAAAATCTAGAACTGAATACTGCCACAATTGGCACTGGCAATAAATCCGGTACCGCGCCGGAGTGGCGTAAATCAAGCACTGGTTGGATAGAAAACAACCGCGATACAGTCTGGTTTTACGATAAAATGGCGTTTATCGCGCGTAAGCTGAACTCTTTGTTTTATAGATTCGACCTGTATGGGTTCATGGAGCATATGCAATATACTGTATATGCCAATGGCGGAGATCATTACGATTGGCACATAGATAGTGGTGGCTCCGATTTATGCCCGCGCAAGTTAAGCATGACCCTGCAAATATCTGATCCTAATGATTACGAGGGCGGAGATTTAGAGTTCATGATTGGTAAGAATGCGGATCGCGCTAAAAAAGAGCGCGGCCTTGTTGTTGCGTTTCCGTCTTACCGTCTTCACAGAGTTACCCCAGTAACCAAGGGCGTCAGGAAGTCTATCGTTGTATGGACTACTGGTCCTCAATTTAGGTAAGCGCATGCCAGATACTCTTGATCAATGGCATTACTTTGCCTCGCCCGTTTACAGCATAGAAAAGCCAGAGTTTCTGAGCGATGTCCTTGCCGCCAGTAACGACGCTTTGCGGATGGCTAGAAAAAACAATAAGCCGAACGAAATCTATCCGGTTACGATGGCATCATTTGATAATGAGCCTCGCATAGAAGCGTTTTGGGATTACGCCATAAATACAGGCTGGAATCTTCTTAGAGACCAAGGCTATGCGATGGGGGAACTAGAAACCTATTTCACAGAGTTTTGGTGCCAGCAGCACGATAAATACTCTTCTATGGAATATCACCTGCATGGTGATTGCAAAATGGTTGCATTCTATTTTTTGGAATGCCCGAAGGACCCGCCACGCCTAGTAATTCATGATCCTAGGCAAGGAAAGGTTATGTGTTCTTTGCGAGAGGCAAACGTCACTGACATCACTCAAGCAAGTACCGCTGTTAATTTCATCCCTAAGCCGGGCACTCTGATTTTTGCTAATGCGTGGCTTCCTCATAGCTTTACTAGAAATACATCGGCAAAGCCTTTTAAGTTCATACACATGAACATAGAGACAAGGCCATCTGCTCCCCGTATCTGCCATCCTCCTACGGCTGAGATCGTGTGATGGCCCATTTTCAAATCAGGTTTAACAAGACCAGAGGTCAGGTTAACCGGGGAACGCCAGATCATGTATGGCGTGTCTTTGAAGATGGCAAAGAGTATTTGTTCAAAAACGTCAAAATTAACGTCACCAGTTATGGAGCCAAGACCGGCGAAGACTGGAGCATATGCTGTGAAGGCATACTGAAAATAGACAAAGAAACTTCTACAGGGACTATTGAAAGATAATGCCAACAAGTTCTCAGGACGGAAAGGCGCACATAAAGCGGATTGTCGGGTCTTTAAAGCATGACCGCATGCTGGATATAGGCTGTGGCGAAGGAACCTACGCCAAGTTGTTTCCAGATGCGGATTGGACCGGCATTGAAGTCTGGGAACCATATGTTGAGGCTTATGACCTCAAAGCTTTGTATTCAAAGCTAATTGTGGCTGATGCCAGAACGCATGTTTTTGAGCCTGAAGATAAATTCGACATAGCTTTTGCCGGTGATGTTCTGGAGCATATGACCCAAGAAGAAGCCAAGGCGCTTCTTGATAGGCTCCGGCAGGTAGCGGATACCGTTATTGCAAGCATCCCAATAGGGCATTTCCCGCAAGGAGAGTGGGGCGGAAACCCCCACGAGCGCCATGTAGTTGATGATTGGACGGACGCTCGGGTCAAGGAGGCTTTCGGAAAGCCTTCTTGGTCAGCCATAGACGGGGAAATTGGAGTCTATGTTTGGTCGAAACATCAGGTCATGATTCCAAAGGTAATTCATATAATTTGGGTGGGCGATGAGGCCCAGAGGCCGGACAATTACATCCAAACTTGGCGGGATATGAACCCAGACTGGGAGGTAAAGGTCTGGGGTAACAGGGAGTATTCTGAGCGCGGTTGGATAAATAAAGCCCGAATGCAGACCATGTGGCAGCGCCAGCTATGCGGCGTGGCCGACATCATGCGCTATGAAATTCTATACAACGAGGGCGGCTTCTATGTTGACGCTGATAGCCAGTGCGTCAAACCTTTGGAGGATTGGCTTTTTGATAGCGATTTTTGCGTTTCTTGGGAGAATGAAACTGTCAGAACCGGGCTCATAGCCTGTGGCTATATAGCGGCCAAGCCGGGGGACCAGCGCCTCTGGAAGGTTATTCAAGAAATTAAGGCCGATGATGACATTGAAAATAAGCCCGCTTGGTATGGGACGGGCCCCAGACGCTTAACTGGGGTTCTGAACAGTGAGCCCAAAAACAGCTTCACCATCTGGCCTTCACATTATTTCATCCCAGATCATTTTGACGGGTTTACCTATACTGGGAATGGGCCTGTTTTTTCCCGGCACGATTGGGGCACAACCAAAAACTTGTACGACAATTTACACAAAAGGGGGCGTAAATTGAAAATCGCTGTCTATGCAATTAGTAAAAACGAAGAGTCGTTTGTCGAAAGATTTGCTGCATCTGCGAAGGAGGCTGATTATGTTGTCATTGCTGACACAGGCAGCACGGACGGTACTGTCGCCGCTGCTAACGCTGCTGGCTGTATTGTTCATACAATTTGCATTACTCCTTGGCGGTTTGATCTGGCTCGCAATGCTGCCTTGGCGCTTGTCCCGGCTGATACTGACATCTGCATATCGCTTGATCTGGATGAAGTCCTAGAGCCCGGATGGCGGGAAGAAATCGAGCGGGTTTGGACTGATAAGACCACCCGGCTTCGTTACTTCTTTGACTGGGGCTGCGGGATCAAGTTCAAATACGAAAAAATCCATGCCCGAAAAGGGTATATGTGGCACCACCCTTGCCACGAGTACCCTATCCCAGACCCCAGAACCGCAGAAGTTTGGTCGGATACGGACATGCTTTTGGTCAGCCACCACCCGGACCCGCATAAGAGCCGGGGGCAGTATTTGGACCTATTGGCGGTATCGGTCAGGGAAGACCCGCGCTGCCCGCGCAATGCGTTCTATTACGCCCGGGAATTGTCATTTTACCGGAAATGGGATGAGGCAATTGCTGCCTGCAACAAATATTTGGCAATGCCGGAGGCTACATGGCCCAATGAGCGATGCTATGCCTATCGGGTTTTAGGCCAGTGCTACGAAGAAAAGGGTATGCAGTGGGAGGCCGAAGGGGCCTATCACAAGGCATGCGCCGAAGCGCCCAATACCCGCGAACCTTGGTGCGCTTTGGCCCTTTTGAAGTACCGCCAGAGCCAGTGGGCGGAGTCCTACGCAGCCGCCATGCGGGCCCTATCAATCAAAGATAGGCAGCTAGTTTACACCTGTGACCCCGAAGTCTGGGGGTTTAAGCCCCATGACCTCGCCAGCATCGCGGCATGGCACCTTGGCCTGAAGGAAATTTCTATTGAGCAAGCAAAACTTGCAGTTGAGGCTGCTCCTGATAATCTGAGGCTAAAGGCTAACTTGGATTTTGTTATGGGTAAGCAGGCGGCAGAATGAGCGAACCAACATCGGAAATCTACGACCGGCTTAGAAACGTGGAAATTAAACAGTCCACCCATGAGGCTGTTTGCGTTGAGCGATATGGAAACCTTCTAAATGCTGCCGAAAAGATGGAAAAAAGCATTGAGGGTACCAACCGCCTTTTAATCGGTGGTGGTATAGGGCTGATGTGCGGAATGGCCGGAATACTGGCAAAAATTGTCTTTGGATGAGAACAAAGGGGGAACGTCATGTTTGAATTGTTAGGCGGTGGCATCTTCGGAAGTCTACTCGGCGGCATTTTCCGGCTCGTTCCCGAGGTTTTGAAGTCTTTCGACAAAAAGAACGAACGCGCTCACGAACTGGCTATGTTCGATAAGCAGTGCGACGTTGAAAAGACCCGGGGTGCCCAGAAGCTACAGGAGATCGGGGCGCAGCGGGACTCTGTATTGGATACAGGGGCTATGGCAGCGTTCCAGAGCGCCATCCAGCAGCAGACCGAGATGGTCAAGGCGGCTGGGGGCTGGGCGGCTTCCCTGTCCGCCTCTGTCCGCCCTGTGATGACCTACTATCTGCTGGTCTTTTACGGGATCGTCAAAATCTGCCTGATCTGGGATTCCATGCGCCTTGGCGCTCCCTTGGTCGATGTCATGCCTAAAATGTGGGGCCCGGACGATATGGCCCTTCTTTCCGGCGTGGTAAACTATTGGATTTTGGATAGGACGCTGGCGAAGCGTGGAATTTAATGAACCTCGATATAGCCATAGAACTGGTGAAGCGGTTCGAGGGATTTCGTGACAAACCGTATCTCTGTCCCGCCGGAATCCCGACCATTGGCTATGGATCGACCCATTATGCCGACGGCAGGCCCGTAACGCTGGGCGATCCTCCCATGAGCAGGGAGAATGCTCATGCCCTGATGGAGGCCGAATTACGGCACCGGTACCTGCCAAAGGTGATCCGGTACTGCCCGGATTTGGCCCAGCATCCAAAAGCACTAAACGCAATTGTAGATTTCTGCTATAATCTTGGTGTCGGCAGGCTGCAAACCAGCACTTTGAGGCGGAGACTCAATGCTGGTGACTGGGAAGGGGCGCGGGAGCAGCTTAGAAAATGGGTCCGAGGCGGGGGTAAAATCCTGCCCGGGCTTGTGGCTAGGCGCGAAGCAGAGGCGGCACTTCTGCCGGTCAGGTGACGTATGACTACAGGTTTAACCTATTCCCAGTATGTGACTGAAATCGCCACTTTGGCGGTTGTGGCAGAAGACGACCCGGCGTTCGTAGAAATCCTGCCGCAGATGATCACATATGCGGAAAATCGTATGTGCCGCGATCTGGATTTTTTGTTCACCTCTACGTCAATCACGGGTTATGCCTGCACGACTGGAAGCCGGTCAATTACTATCCCGCAGGGCACAATCGTCGTTTCTGAGCAAATCAATATCATTACGCCTGCTGGGACTGCCGATCCTAATGCCGGTGCCCGCGTTCCGTGCCTTCCGACCACAAAAGAGTTCTTGGATGCTGTCTACGGGTCTTCGACCTACACTGGCATCCCGCAGTATTTTGTGCCTTTCAACGATAATGTGTTTCTGGTCGGCCCTTATCCAGATGCAAACTATTATGTTGAAATTGTAGGGACTTATCGCCCTGCCAGCCTTAGCGCATCTAATACAACCACCTTCATTAGCCTTTATCTGCCTGATGTCTTCATCATGGCGAGCATGGTTTATATCAGCGGATACCAGCGCAATTTTGGTCGCCAATCCGATGATCCGGCGATGGCCCAAAGCTATGAAGGACAATATCAGGCCCTTCTGAAGGGCGCGGCTGTTGAAGAGGCTAGAAAGAAGTTTGAGGCGTCTGGATGGTCCTCACAATCGCCATCCCCCGTGGCTACTCCTTCCAGAGGCTAATAAATGCCACATGCCTCTCTCAAATTGACTCCGGGTGTTAACCAAAACCGGACGCCTGCTTTGAATGAAGCTGCGATTTCAACGTCGCAGCTTATCCGCTTTGTGCCCGATGCTCAGGGCCTTGGCCTACCGCAGAAGTTGGGTGGCTGGACCAAGTTTTTCGCCAACCCTATCAGCAGCATTGTCCGATGCCTCTGGGCTTGGGCAGATGCCAATGATCAAAAATACTTAGGCATTGGAGCCGTTGATCTACTCCAAACTCTGTCAAACAACATCCTCAAAGACATTACCCCAAGAACTGAAGATTATGACGTTGTTGTTGATGTAGATACGACATCTGGCAGCGATGAAGTCATTATAAACATTACCGGAAGCAACGTAACATCTTACGATAGCGTTTTTATTAAAACGCAGATTAGCGTTGGCGGACTTATTCTTTTTGGAATGTACCAATGCTCTGCCATTGGCGCTAACTCATTTAATATTTACGCCACAGATACGCTTGGCAATCCGGCGTATGCCACTTCAACTGTTACCGGTGGCGGCGCTGTTCCCGCTTATGACACAACAAATGGATCGTCTGTCGTATTGGTGACTTTGGCAGATCATGGGTATTCGGTTGGCGATACTTTCACTGCCTTAGTGTCTACTACTGTGGCCGGTATTACTATTTTTGGTAATTACCTGATCACTGAAATTAACTCATCTAGTACATTCAGCATTCAAACATCGAATGCTGCAAATGCTACAGCCAGCGCCGATATGAACGGCGGCGATGCGCGTTATGAACTATACATTGGCGACGGCCCCCTGCCTCTCGGCACTGGATTTGGCGTCGGCCCGTATGGCGCAGGTGGTTATGGTAGCGGCGTTACGCCTACAGCCAATCCCGGAACGGCAATAACAGCAACTGATTGGTCCTTGGACAATTGGGGCAGTGTTTTAATTGCTAACCCTTTTGAAGGGGAAATTTATACTTGGAATCCACTTGTTAACCCAACTGTAGCTTCGGTCATTCCGAACGCGCCGACGGCTAATACTGGCTGCTTTGTTGCGATGCCCCAGCGACAGATCATTGCTTATGGTTCTACTTTTAACGGCATCATTGATCATCTTTTGATCCGGTGGTGCGATGTTGAAAATTACAATTCTTGGATTGCCTCGCCCACCAATCAGGCTGGCTCATATCGTATTCCGCGTGGCTCTCGTCTTGTGGGCGGCATACAGGGTCCGCAGCAGGGCCTTGTTTGGACAGATACCGCTCTTTGGTCGATGCAGTATATCGGCCAGCCGTATGTCTATAGTTTTAACGAAGTCGGCACGGGTTGTGGTTTGATTGCACAAAAAGCTGCCGGAACTATGGGCGGCGTCGTTTATTGGATGGGGCCGTCACAGTTTTATAAGCTGTCTGGAAGCGGCGTTGAGCCCATCTATTGCCCGGTTTGGGATGTGATCTTCCAAGACATAGACCTGACAAATGTTAGCAAAATTAGATTTGCCGCTAACTCTCTGTTTAATGAAGTTGCATGGTATTACCCGACTACCAGCAGCAATGGAGAAGTTGCCAAGTACGTCAAATATAATGTTGGGTTGAACCAGTGGGATTTTGGCACCCTTGCCCGCACGGCTTGGATCAATCAATCCGTCTTAGGTAATCCCATCGGCGTTAGCGCCGAGCGGTATATTTATCAGCACGAGACCTCGCCCAATGCCGACGGGCAGCCGATGGCGTCCAGCTTTCAGACTGGTTATTTCGCCCTGAGCGAAGCCGATGTTAAGACATTCATTGATCAGGTCTGGCCCGATATGAAGTGGGGCTACTACGGCGGAACGCAGAACGCGAACGTCAATATTACGTTCTATTATACTGACTATGCGGGTCAAACACCGCGAGTTTCTGGGCCATTTACAGTCACACAAGGTACGCAATACGTCACCCCCCGGTTCCGTGGCAGGCTTGTTTCAATTGCTGTTTCGAGCAACGACATAGATTCGTTCTGGCGTCTTGGTAATATTCGATACCGCTTCCAGCCTGACGGGAAGTTCTAATGATCATTCCGTCATAGGTTCTAAGGAGATTAAATGGCTTCTCTAAGCGATATTCTGACTACCGCGAAAAACGTGGTTACAGCCATAAACGGGCTGTCGCAGACCTATTTGTCTGTTCAGGGAAACCAAATCTATTCTGATATTACGGCGGCAACGTTGCTTAAAAAGGGCCCGGGCCGTGTAGCTACAATTAGCATCATTGCTGGCGGCAGCGCCGCAGGAACAATTTACGATACAAACAACGCAAGTCTGACAAATAATCCGATTTTTACTATCCCAACCACCGCAGGGGTAACTTTCATCAACCTGCCAGTCGTCAACGGTATTGTTGTGGCCCCCGGTACCGGCCAGACGGTATCCGTCAGCTATTCGTGAGGAAGACATGCCCCTGAAGCACGGGAAGTCCCAGAAGACAATTAGTTCTAATATCAGCGAGATGGTTCACGCTGGGCACCCGCAGAATCAGGCCGTCGCTGCGGCGCTGAATATCGCCCGGGAATCTAACGCCCGAGGCGGCATGCCCAAAATGAGTGTCAAAAAGCCCAAGAAAAACAAAAAAATTCACGTTGGCCCGATCCATAGCCCGGTTGCTGGGCGCACGGATCACCTTAATATGCATGTCAAATCAGGGTCTTACGTCATCCCGGCAGACATTATTTCTGCGATGGGGGAGGGCAATACGATGGCGGGTTTCCGAGTTGCCAAGAATATCTTCTCTCAGCCGTTCTATGGTTCTCCCAAAGCCGGTGCTGGCCTCCCCTACACGGGCGGCGGTCTGCCGTATGGAGTTCCGACTCCGCAGAAGGCCGAAGGTGGGGAGGTGGATTCCGTACCAATTGTAGCCGCTGGTGGAGAATATGTTATTGATCCACAAGATGTGGTAAGAATTGGCAAGGGGTCAATGGACGACGGCCACAAAATTCTCGACCATTTCGTCGAAGGGTTTAGGGCGCGGACCATTAAAACCCTGAAAAACCTTCCGGGCCCCAAAAAGAATTAAGGCGGAACATGGCAGAACAAACCGAGATCAGAATAGGTACGGTTGATGATGTCCATGACATCATGAGCCAGCTTTCCAATACTTATGAAGAGATGGGCTTTTCAAACATTAGCCCCGTCAAGGTATTGCAGGAAGTTTACGCTTCGTTGTCTTTGGACAGGGGCATTTTCGGGATCATTGGAAACCCCGGAGAAATTATTCAGGCCGGTGTTCTGCTTCGCATTGGGAAGCCGTGGTATTCTGACGATGATGTCGTTGAAGAGCGCGGCATCTTTGTTCACCCGGATTTTCGCAGTGGTCGCCTTGGGCTGGCCCGCAAACTGTGTGATTTCTCCAAGAAATTTGCCGAAGACATGGGCTTGCCCCTAATTGTCGGCATCCAAAGCACTACGAAGATTGCGCCTAAAATCAGACTTTATGAACGCGCCTTTGGTGAACAGAGGGGCGCTTTCTTTGTTTACAATCTGAAAAAAGATTCATTGACGAGACAGGAACACTAGCATGTGCGGTGGTACGGCCCAGACTACACAACAGGTTTCTATCCCGCCGGACGTTCTGGCTCGATATAACGCGGTAAACGCTCGCGCCGAACAGGTCGCGCAGAAGCCTTTCCAGCAGTATTCTACTGATCCTAATGCGTTTGTTGCGCCTATCAATCCGACGCAGCAGACTGCAATCCAGAACATTGGTGGCGCTCAGAATATCGCGCAGCCGTATTTCCAAGGCGCTACTGAACAGCTTATGAGCGGTCAGGCTGCGGCAAAGCCATATTATGGTCAGGCGACCCAGCAGCTAATGAGCGGACTTGGCGCTGGTATCACTGGTACGCAGGCTGCGTATCAGCCTATGGCGGAAGGCGCACAGCAGGCTCAGGCTCTTCAGGGCGGCGCTTATGGTGCATATCAGGGCGCATATCAGGCGGCGCAGCCGTATAATCAGGCTGCTGCTCAGTACGCCCAGACCGGGTTGGGTGCTGCTGTTCC
>JAAOEI010000877.1_pt1 | contig 11316 bp, 10 predicted proteins | sample 7059261 | NCBI WGS metagenome assembly JAAOEI01 (sample SAMN14008812, study PRJNA610033) | viral metagenome | isolation source: viral particles filtered from seawater | place: China: Hangzhou Bay, Yangshan Deep Water Harbour | collected 2017-10-31
GATGAAATTTGAATAGTTCTTGCATTTAATCTACTAACAACAATATTAGCACCATTTCCAGTTGATGTAATAACATTTGATGTAGGAAGATAAAATTCATCATAACCAGAACCACCAATAATATGTCCAGTCATTTTAACAAATTTTACTGAACTTATAGCATTTGATTGTGCATAATTGACATTTGTTACATTCCCCAATGCACCAACACCATAACCACCAACGACGTTAATAAATTCAATAGTATCACCAATTGCATAATTCATCCCACCGTTTACTATTTCCATACGACCAAGTATACCTAAAGAATATATTGTTGTATTTGCGATAATAGCAACATTTGGTTTTGTTACATAGTTTGTTCCTGGTGTGATAATATCAATCGTTTGTACAGGACCAGTATTTGCATATGTCCAATATGATACTGCATTTGCTATTGATGTATTAACATTTGAAGAACTCAAATTACTGTAAATTGTATTATTTAATGCAGTGTTTGCTTCCAGTTCAATTGTACTGTTAACAATATTGTATGAATTGGGGTGATATGTCTCAGATAAATCAATAATATTAATAGTGGCAGTTGCACCACTACCACTATCACTAGTAATAGAAACGTTATCTGTTAGACGATAACCAGCACCACTGCTTAAAACTGTTAGTGCAGATATGTTACCAGTAGTTACTGAAGCAACTGTTGCACATGCACCTGAACCGGTATTGCTCAAGATAATAACATGATCACCAACAGAATATTCTGAACCAGCATTGGTAATTGTTATTGTATTTACAATTCCAGCAAAAACGTTTGATGATATGAATTTTTGACCTGTAATATCATCATATAATGCATAAATTTTTTCACCATTAGTAAATGATCTGTTAATGTTAGAAAGGATTAGTTCATCAATTTGTGTACCTTGTTCATAAAATCTATCTACTCTTTCAATAACAGCTGTTGCATTTGATGATATACCTGTTATTTTAGTTCTTATATATTTTTCTAGACCAGAGAAAAGAGTATTAGAAACATTTGAAATTGCTGTATCTGTTATTCTCAATGATTTTTGGATAAACCATTTGCCATCAGAAGCACGAAGAATGTCTTTTTTAGGATAGTAAAATTCAATTTCTTCGTTATATAATATGCGCATCAGAAACTTAGTTGCTTTTTCTGTTCCTTTAGCACGATAAAAGTCTTTGATGTTTTTAATAACGAGATTTTTATCAACCAATACATCTTTGGGTATATACATCATAAAAGTATCATACAGTTTTTGTGCATATTGATCTTCAGTTAGATCAACGTCTCTGTATGTGCGAATATTCTTTGCAACATTAACAGTATTATTTGCTTGTTCTAAGTATTCATAATATGCTTCAAGAAATAGTATAAAGTTCGGATTATCGTTTCTTACGAAAAAAGGTAATTGTGATGATATTAGATTGCTGATTCTATTGTTACTGTACATTATTCAGCCACTGATGATAGTTGTATGCTTCTGGCATCTGAGTAATCAATACTAAGTATTCTGTTTCTTTGTGTAAATATATTTTCATTTTCTGCTGATACTGTCAATGATAGATAACCATCATCATAATAATCATTCTCAATAACATCCGTTGCTCTGAGACTGTTAATTATTATTGTTCCTGTATCATAATCAATAGTACCAAAGTTTGAATTTACAATAACTTTTTCACGATTGCTTTTATAATAATATGATCTCAATATTCCTTTTCTTGCTTGAAGAACAGCTTTTAGTGCACCACCAGTACCTTCACCCCCTGATAAAGTAATGACTGCTGATGAATAATTTTCACCTGATTTTGTTATTGTTATTTTTTGTATTTTTCCACCAATAACTTGTGCTGTTGCTGTTGCTCCTGTACCATCACCAACTACGGTTACTGTTGGAGCAGATGTATAGTTTATTCCACCATCTATAATTTCTATACTATCAATACCAGTACTAATTGTTGGTGTTTCTTCAATGAACACATTTCTAGGAACACCAGCAGAATCAAACACTGTTATTTCTGGATATGTATGGAGAATATCATCAGTAAACAATGTTTTGGCAAGAGGCATATTGAAATTAATTGTATATGTTTTTGTGTTTTCAGTATCAATCAATATTCTCTTTTGTACTAGAACATCAATATCTGATCCTGTAATTGATCTTTCTGAGTTTTCTATGTTAGCTTGTAGTTTTGATTTGCGGAATATTGATGAAAAACTATTCATTTCATCATCAGAATAGTCTTGAACGGCGGCAATAGCTAATTGATTGATTTCATCCGTACTGAGACTTGTTAGTGTTGAGTTATAAAATACTTTACCTGCAATAACAATGAATGTATATTCAGGATCAACGATTTCAGGCGTTACAGTAAGTACATTTCTCTTTTGAATCAATTCTTCTTTGATTGTTTCTTTTTCTAGATTAGTTAACTGATAGTTACCAGATGTTTTAAGTGAAATAAAAACTTTACCATATACTACAGGATCATTATCTTCACCACCCCACACTGACACTGCTTCAATGTTATTATAATCTTTAAGGATCAGTGTTTCATAATCATTTGTTGTGACAGCACGATTCTGTGTTGTATAGAAATAAGGAGCACGGAATCTTACTTGTTCAATACCCTCTTTATTAATACCACCATAAGAACCTGTTGTTGATGTTACACTAAGATTGTCTGTAAAACCACCAATATCTTCGGTGAACACAAATCTTGATATATTGTTAGTTATTGCACCAGAATTATCTAGATATGTACAAATAATAATGTTACCATCTTTAGGTTTTTTGCCAATAACATCATCACCGAAATATACTGTATAGTTTTGTTTCTCATTTTCCTCAATAAAATATACTGTGGAATTTGCTGTTATTTCTGTTATATCTTCAGCAATGTTGTATATTGTTGTGTCTGTATTTGATGATGATTCTTGAACACGAATTATAATTGTTTCTGTATCAACATTAGCAGATGGTATTTCAAATCTTCTTGTTCCATTACCAGAATCCATCAAGTATTGAAGTGTAATTACTTCACCCTGTTTGATTATTACATTAGCAAAATCAAATGTTCCTGTGTTCTTAGAAACAGTGTTTGAATAAAGAGTAATGAAGGGATAATTGATACCATCTTTATCTGTGCCCAAAAGACGTGTATATTTGTTTAGTGTAAGTATTGTGGAAGTATTATCTTCAGCATTAGACGGTGTTACTTTGATATTAACTTTAGCCAGAGCACCCTGAGAACTTCCAGGAACATAATTCATCAACTTTGCGTGTGATATGATTGATTCTCTAAGTTGGGCAGTATCAAGAAACATCTCATTACCTACCATATTGAGATAGTATCCCATATAGTGTGTATTATATGCTAGAATATCAAGTAAAACAGCCATGCCAGAACCTTCGAAGTCAAAGTCCTGGAATTCACTTTGACTTCGAAGATATGTCTTAAGATTTTCTCTGATTTCAATGAAATCAAGTTCAGATACTCTTAATGCTGCTTTTTCTGTTGCCATTTTTTATCTTAGCCGTTCTAGGAATAGAGAAATTGTTGCGGGTGCACCTGTATTTATTATGTTGAATGTCAATCTTACATTGTATCCATTATTATCAGCATCAACACTAACTATAACACCATCGTTTTGATCTTCAGACAATTTAACTCTTGGTTCAAAGTTAGTAATTACTTCAATAATAGAGTCTTTCAAAAATGTAGCTGTAAAAGGATTGATATTATCAAATAAAATCTTAGTTGCGTTTGATCCAATTGATGATCTAAATTTACGATCATAGAAGTTAGTTAATACAAGATTACGAATGGATCTTTTGATCGCATCAAGACCCGTTTTCTTAACAACATCACCTGTAGTAGGATGTGCTAAGAAATCAAGATCAAGGTCTGAATAATCGTATTTTCTAGTTACTTTTTGTATAGCCATGTGTTTATTTATACACTTCCTGTGTCGGATTCTGTTGTTTGTTGTCCAGCATTATGACCTTTCCATACTTGATTTGGTGCTTCGAATTGACCAGAATTAAGATATACTTTACCGTCTTTCATAACAACTTCTGCCCCAGCACCGGAAATATGAACTTCACTGCCTTTCACAGAAACTTTCATTGATGCCTGTATAACAGCAGCGCCACCAGCAGCATTCATACCAACCGATCCCTCTTGTGATGATAGTGTTGCTGATCCTACAGCAGAAACAGTTGCTGGACCGTCAGTTGCTTGAATTAATGTTGATTTAGTCTTAGCTGTAAAAGATTGAGCAGCAACATCAAATTGTTCTGCTGCTGTTACATTTACAGACTTAGCAGATATAACTGATTTTCCCTTTGTAGTGTCTTCACTATCTCCAACGGTAGTTGTTCTTCGTGTCCCTTCTGTACGGAGAGAACTATCACCTTTTACACGAATATCTTGTGATCCTGTTACTTCAGAAATATGTTTTCCGAAAGTGACATCTTCTCTATTTTGTGATACAACAGTTTTGAATCTACCATCAGCAGTCATTTCCCAATGTGTGCCTGATCTATGCTGACTTTTAATAAATTCATTACCTTTAGTATCAGATACGAAATATGGCATATTACCGCTTCTGGTCTGCCATATAGCATAGTTAGGATAATCTACTTTATTTTTCGCATTAGACTGACTTTCAGTCTGTGTTTTTGGTGTTTCTTTGGTTGTTGATGTTGTCATTATTATCTCTTTAGAATGGAAATCTGCTACGTAAATTTTTCAAATGTTTATCATCAAGTTTTTCTTTTGCTACTTTTGCTATTTCATTTAATACTGTAGCTCTAATGTTATTTGGTATTCTATTAAATAGTTGACTCATAGTCCCAGAAGCATTTCCAAATAAATTCTGAAGACCTCCTTGTGAAGAATTCATCAATCCTTGTAGTGCTTGCATTGCTTGTTGCACCTTTTGTGCAGTATCTTTAGATGGACTAATATTTCCATTTGCATCCATAGTCATTGTCATAGACCCATAAGGACCTTCTGTTTGGTATTCATGTATAGGTAAATACACATAAACCGTTTCATTTTCTAGTGTTTGTTCTATTTTTGGAAATACATTTATTGTATTAGAACTTTGATCAGCAGCCAATACAACATATGTATTAGACGCAACATTCAATGAATACCCATCATCAAAATAATGTATTGAATTACCAACATCATCAGATAATTCTAGAACCGTATATTCAAGTGTATCATCTGTTGTTGTTGTCGCAACTAAACTAGTATTAGCTTTTTGTGAATATTCTTCTAAACCTCTTAATGTTTCATCATATTGTAATCGGTGAATAGCATCTATTAAATCACTAACATTATCTACTTGTGATAGTAGATCAATCATGTTCCTTGTAAATACTTCAGGATTTACTCTTCCAGAAGATACATACTCTGACCCACCTGAAACATCACTAGATAACAACATCATATTTTCAAGACCTTGAACAAGCAAAGGTGACATATTTTGTGTTGCTTGTTTTTTCTGACTGTTACTTAGACCTTTGAACATTGAAGCAATATTCATTATGCTTCCTGGTAATTGTGCCAGTGCACCAGCATTTGGTATATTAGCAAAGTTCTGTAATGCTGTTTCAATATTCTTTACTTCATTCAACAGTTGTCCTGCCATAGGATGCCAAGCAGCATGTGTAGCAAGACCCTTGGTTAATGAATGTGACCAATCTTGTCCTTTTTCTTTTTTTTCTCTAACAAGAACACCATTAATCATTTTTTCTATGATCTGTGGTTTGATGTTTTTTCTTGATGATATTTGTGAAACAAGATTTAATATTTCATAAAGACCTGAATTTCCACCAACATTTTCTGCTGAATTATATTCCGTGGGCATACCTACAGCTGTTCTAGATGTTGGATCACCCAAATTAAATGTGCTGATAACAACAGTTCCTTGTTCTGGCGGCGCATTGAACTGTTCTAAACATGCTTGTGTTGCTGGTCTTTCAATACCAACGTGAGGTAGCTCTTGTGGAGATATTTGTGAACTGTGTCTTAGAGGATCAAAAACTTTGATGAGTGATAGTTTTTGTTGATCTGGATCATTTATATCACCACCCACAACAATACAATATGATTTTTGTCCTGGAAATTGATTAGGTAAACTCATTAAACAACTCCTGCTCCCACTGTTCGTGACACACAATCCATCGTAATTGTTGCAGGTTGTCTGCGCTTAAGATGGTGTTTCATACTTACTATTAAATAGTCACCAGAACCATAATTCAAAGTTGTGCCTGTCTCATCACCTTTATTTGGTAATGACAGTTTTATAATTTTACCAACATTTAATATGGGTTTCCATGGGACTGTAATTCTCAATGCAATCTTATCCTGTTCTAATAACCCCATTCTTGCCTGTCTTTTATGAACAAACAAATGTGCATAGTCAGGACAAGAGTTTTGTTTCTCTGCTGATCCTTGATTAGACATACTTAGTTTTGGTAATCCACTGCCTATACCACAACCAAACGTATCAGAACCAAACTTATTAAACATTTTCATAATAGGATTAAACGTAAACAATGTATTAAGATTTTGACCATTAACACCAACACCATTTAATACATCGGAAAGTAAATCAAAATCACATGGAAAATTATGTGTTAGTATGGAATATGGATATGCATGACCGGTTGATGCGCCTACCTCTTGAAATACATATTCAGCCACTGCTGATTGTCTTGTCAAACTATATAGTGATCTAAATTTGTGTGTACCAAGATTTTCATATGTCATATAATGTAAAAACGATGGATCATTACCACCAGCCAAAGCAACATTTGCTTGTTGCGCTACAATCTGAAATGGACGAATGTTTTCTGCGATATATGGTCTAGCAGGAGATGATGCTTCAATATCTAAACTCTTAGCACCAGCACACGAACTTAATACTTCTTCAACAACAGACGATGGTGTAGCACATTTCCAAAAGTCACTAACCAAAGTAGCAGCATCATCTAGTAGTGTTTGATCACATGCATGTATGGTAAATTGTTCTGTATTATTGTTTATAAATTTTCTATTATCTAATCTGTAAGTAGTCTGTGCTACTAGCATTGTTCTAGGTAATCCAAACTTTGCAAGAATAGGCTTATCTATACCTATTGACATTATAGTATTCTTAAATTCATCAAGATTCTTAACTGGTAATTCATGTATAGAACTATGAACACGCACTGATGTTTGAAGTCCAGGTGTTAATAGACTTTCGCCCAAAATAACTTCTTGTACAGTAATTTGTTGTGCTAATGAATCTGATATGCCAGAAAAACCAACATCAAAATTCGTATGAAAATCTACATCTTCGTCAGCCATTATACCAATCTTCTAAGATAAGGAATTCTTTCGTTTGTTTTAGTTAAAGCATCAAACTCACGTATAATTTGTGCATAATATTCTGGTTTGATTATCTTAATATTGCGTTTCTTCTCATTTAAATCATTTTCATAATCATAATTAGTAATAGCAGCACGATTGGTTATTTCTATTACTGTTTTACCATTACCCATGTTTATAGTATCAACATCTTGTGTTTCTGGCAAACTGTTATATGTGTCATATGGAACTGTTGTATCTGCCATAGAAATTGCTACGTTAGACTGATTAATTACAAATCTATTTTCTGTGATAACACCAGATAAAGATTCTTCTCTTGTTACTACTTTTTCATAATGGTGATATGTTGTTTTTGCATTAGATATTGAACCATATTTTTTGATTAAATACTTTTGAAAATCACGACTATTCAATGGCCAGTCATATTGTGGATCAACAATATCATTGGCTAGTAGAATTAACCAATGTGCTTCTGCTGCACCATATACCTTTTCTGCTAAAATTTCTGGTGTGTCATCATCCTTGACAAGATACTCATAGTAAGCAGCAATATTACCAAGTACAGTTCGAACCACTCGTAAACGAAAAAATACGTTAGTAACCAAAGAATAACTAGTTAATCTTTTGCCCTGAATGTCATATGGTATTTTGGGAAACTTTTCGAAATATAATGCCATATTAGAATCCCTGAAGTATGCGTTTCTTGTGGAGTGGTTCTATCTCACGGAAACCCATACTCAATCTTGCTGCTACTGGATGACCATTTCTGAATGTTGAGTAAACACCAGTGGGCGCATAATCAACTTCTATTCTTTCAAGAACACATGTATTTATTCTAAGAATGTTCATGTTCTCAACGCCTTTATTGAAGAATGTAATATCAAACTCTGCTGGTGGTATCCAAAATAGAGAAGAAACATCACTTATTTCTGGTGCGCCATGAAATCTCATTGTTTTGATAATAGACTTCATGTTTAAAGATTCTTGTTCATTTCTAGGAGCCATTAGAACTTCAAGTGTAAAGTTACGTGCAATAGTATTAGCAAACAAAATTTCAACAGCCGGATTGATTGGTGCTTGAAGAATTTTTGATGCTCCTGATAACACCTGTCCTGCTGCAGATGATATTGTTCTAAAATTTGCTGCAGCTGCAATAGCTGGACCTAATATACCGCCTGCCGCAGCACCAAGGAATGATACTGCTCCTGCAATAGCACCGACACCTAATTTTGCACCCAATGCTGTCAAAGAGATTTCTTCATATGCATTGTGTGTATTAAAAACAAGTGGTGTAGGCATATGTAGTGCAATTGATTGTGCAATTCTTCTAGTTCTTCTGGGAATAGAAAAGAATGGTCTATCACCACCTGCTGAACCACCTAATACTATCGGTGCCAAACTACCACCTTGACCAAATCTAAGAGTATCAACTTTAGATGCTTCTCCTGGCAAAAACGTAAATTGATTAGTATATCTTCCAGCCGGTGTATTTGGTTGTAATGTTTTTGTTGGAACATTGATATTGATGATCATATAATGTCCATTATCATCCATACCAAGATCATTAGGAAAGACTAAATATCTAAAGTCATATTGACTTTGACCAAGATCGGGATTTTCAGTGCCGGTATTTTCCTGTTCTTGACCCGTTGTTGATCCTGGATTTGCGTTAAATGGCATTTATTTTCCTCTAGCTATATCATCTTATTTATATGACAAACAGAAAAACATACAAAGGCAAGTTTAGTCCTAAGAACCCTAAGAAATATAAAGGCGACCCTACTAATATCGTTTTCCGTTCTCTTTGGGAACGACGTGTTATGGTATGGCTTGATGAGAATGATAACATACTAGAATGGTCATCAGAAGAAATAGCTATACCATACAGATCACCTTTGGATGGTAAGATACATCGTTATTTTCCAGATTTTGTTGTGAAAGCCAGAACATCTGATGGTAATACTAAGACTTTGATGCTTGAAGTCAAACCATTAATACAAACAAAAGAACCTAAGAAACAAACAAAGAAAACGAAGAAGTATATCACAGAAGTTACTACATGGGCAGTCAATCAACAGAAATGGAAAATGGCAGAAGAATATTGTCTGGATCGTAATTGGGAATTCAAATTAGTTACAGAAGATCAAATTTTTGGTAAGAAAAAGTAATAAATAAGAACATGGCAAACGCAAAACAAAAAGAAGCTGTAGATTGGTGGCTTGGTAAAGCTAATACTGCGGCTGGCTGGAGAAGAAGATTATTAAACAATGCAGATAGAGCCAGAGGCACTACTGTAATTGGTAAGATGTTTTTCTTTGAATATGATCCTAAACATAAAGCAACATTACCAATATATGACAGATTTCCTCTGGTATTTCCCATAGAAAGATATAAGGATGGTTTTCTTGGATTAAATCTACATTATTTGGGTGTCAATGAAAGATTAGCTATACTTAGTAAACTAACTCAATTTGCAACTGCCAAAAACCTTACTGAAAAATCTAGATTGAGATTATCATATGAATTATTAGTCCGAACAAAGAATGTTGCGGCTCTTTCTCCATGTATTAAAAGATATCTTTCAGGTCATGTTCGTTCTGATTTTATCGAAATTACAGCATTAGAATGGGATAAAGTAATACAGCTTCCTGTTCAAGTATTCATAACAAGGACATAATATATGGCTGATTTTCCTATTGCCAATGCACCAAGAGATTTAACCATGTTAGACTTCAGAGCAATTTCTGATGACTATGGTGGTTTGATCAAATCATCTAAATTTGCTGTACAAATAAGACCTATAGGAGAATATATCGTTAACTACGCACAGTTCTGTAGAGATTTTACTTACCTATGTGAAATTGCAGAAATGCCAGGACGTGGTTTTATGAATCTTGATGTTAGATATTATGGTCCAAGTCATAAGTTACCATTTCAGACATCATATGAAGATATCAACTTAACTTTTCTTTGTAGAGCAGAGTCTATTGAAAGACAATTCTTTGATGATTGGATGTTAGTAATAAATCCAATCAATACCTTTGATTTCAATTATCGTGATCAATATAGATCAGAAATAGATATTTTTCAATTTGCTGACTATTCTGAGGAAGATGCTGATGATGCTCCTACAGCCAAGTATTTTATTACATTACATAATGCATATCCAATACTAGTTAACCCACAACCAATGACATGGGGTGATGATCAGTTTCAAAGATTGATCATTTCTTTTACTTACACACACTGGAGCAGAAGAGGTTATGATCCAAGACCAGGATGGTCACAATTAGTAGAGGGAAGACCTAACATGAGACTGCCAATATCTAGATAATAAGGATGAAATAAATTATGGCATTACCAAAAATTGATTTACCAATATATGATGTTAAGTTACCATCATCAGGAAAGATCGTTCAAATACGACCTTTTTTGGTTAGAGAAGAAAAATTACTTTTGATGGCAGTAGAATCTGATGATACAAATGAAATCATTAATGTAACAAAACAAGTGATTAATAACTGTATTATAAATAATGATGTAAACGTAGAGACATTACCTTTCTTTGATATAGATTACCTTTTCATTGCACTTAGAGCTAAATCTGTAGGAGAATCAATAGAAGTTAAGTTTACCTGTAATAATATAGTCAATGATGTAATATGTAGTAATGTATTTCCTGCAAATATAGATATTGCAAAATGTGAGATTGTTAAAGATGATACTATTAAAAGTATGGTTGATCTAGGTAAGAATATTAAATTGAAAATGAAGTATCCAAACTATACAACAATGAAATCTATACTTGACACTGATACCGTATTGAACAAGCAATTGAATATTTTAGCAGGATCGATTGATCAGATTATTGATGGTGATAAGATACACACATCAAAAGATGTTACA
>JAAOEI010000878.1_pt1 | contig 11304 bp, 19 predicted proteins | sample 7059261 | NCBI WGS metagenome assembly JAAOEI01 (sample SAMN14008812, study PRJNA610033) | viral metagenome | isolation source: viral particles filtered from seawater | place: China: Hangzhou Bay, Yangshan Deep Water Harbour | collected 2017-10-31
ACAAGTCTTTCACGCAGTCGGCGCGGGCTCTCGATTGGCGGCGCTTGGGCAAGCAGCGCGTGGAGGCTATGCAGATACTTAAGTGCCTAGAGTCTGGTCGGACTGCGGGCTGGCGCGGGCATCCTGCCGTGAAGATGTGGCAGGGCTACGAAAACGAGCTGGCACGGTATGGGCTCGCCATGTGCAATGAATGGAAACGACGTGGCTACAAGGACACCCTGACTGCATTCTTCATTGATCGCTATGACTGGGTAGAGCACTCGGCATTCGACGTGCCGCACTTTGTGACGCGTGACTTCATGCTATCGCACCAATCAAACCTGATACGAAAAGACCCAGAGTTTTATCGGCCTATCTTTGGGCCTTCTATTCCGGATAACCTTCCATATGTTTGGCCTAGGATTTGACTTAGTTGTTTTCTTTTGGTATAATATTCACTCATCGTAAATGAAGGAAGGACATGACATGAACAGCTACAGCAACAACAACGCAGTTATTTCATCTGATATAAACGCAGGAGACACGACCATGACTACGACCAACAATTTCCAGACGGCGACTCTTTCATCCAGCGCGGTGCTGGTAACGCTCTCAATCGGTATGTGGAACGCAAGCGCCAAGGACAAGCGCAAGTCTGACGAGTTGACCACGGCGGCAGGTGCCAAGTCTGGGGTAGCCAAGGTGAACAAGAACCTACTGCCTGACTGTGCCGAGCTGGATGCGGTTAAGAAGATTATGGGGCAGGCACGCAAGTACCTGTACGAGACGACCATGGTGTGGAGCGACGACAAGCAGCGGTTGCTTCCATTGGCGTATTACCAAGAGTTCGTGTCGGTGATGAATGACTTTAGTACGGAGTTTTTCGCCGCAGTGGCTGCGCTCATTCCCGTTTACGTTACGCGGCAGTATGACGCGCAGCAGGCACTCGGTAGCCTGTACAACGCCGACGACTATCCGTCGGTGCATGATTTGCGCGAGCACTTCAAGTTCGTAGTGGAGTTCGAGCCCGTGCCAGAGTCTGGGCATTTCGTAGTGGACCTGCACGAGCAGGCACGTAAGGAGCTTGTGGAGAAGTTCAACCGTACAGCCAGCGACAAGGTGCAGCGGTCGTTTGCTGCGGTGTGTGAGGAGTTCAAGGATTGCATGGAGCATCTTGTGTCCAAGGTCAACGACGCCGACAACGTTGACAAGAGCACGAGAATCCACGGGAGCTTGCTGCCCAATATTCGCCGGGTCATCGACCGGGTTCGTGCGGCTAACAATATCATGGGAAATAATGCGGAGGTGACGGCCACGGTAGACGCCATCGAGGATGCACTTGCCAACATTAGCGTGGAGGCACTGCGCGATAACGAGACGGCCCGCGAGCGGGTACGTACCGGCGTGCAGTCCGCGCTTTCGAAGTTCAATTTCTAATAACTAACTACTACAGAGGACACGACAATGAATAACCATAAGTTTATCCCGCTCTCCGACGCCGAGAACCTGATTGCGACGACGGGGGCTGACGTGACATACGCGCTACTGGGTGAACCGGGTATCGGTAAGACTGCGATGCTGGGTACGCTGGCCAAGCGGTTGGATATGCGCGCGGTGTATCTCGACGTGCCAAGCACTGATGTATCCGACATCGGTGTGCCCATGCCCGACCATGCGACTAAGACGACGCGGCTGTATCCCAACGAGCACTGGGGCTTTCATCTGGACGAGCCCGTGCTGGTGTTCCTCGACGAGTACAGCAAGGGGACTAAGATGGTGCAGACAGTACTGCACCCGCTACTTACTAAGGTCGGTGGGCATCGGCGCATTGGGGCTATCAAGCTGCATCCAGACAGCCGGGTAGTAGTGACGGGCAATCTCACGACCGACGGCGTGAACGACACTCTTATGGCGCATACCATCGACCGTATGGCCAAGCTGTATATCCGCAAGCCCAACAACGACGAGTGGTTCGAGTGGGCAGTGGACCGTGGGCTGGAGCCCATGCTTACTTCGTGGGCCAAGATCAACCCTCGACTGTTTGCGTCCTACGTGGACGGTGCGCTGGAGAGCACGGACCACGTGTATAACCCGACCAATGCGGCACAGCGTGGCAATCCGTATGTTACTCCGCGTTCCTTGGCTGCAAGTTCTAGCATCGTGGCGGCATACGTGACCAAGGAGATTACGTACACGCAATGCTACGCAGCGTTGCAGGGCAAGATTGGCGCTGGGGCTGCGAGTGACCTGATGGCGCACATTGACTTGGGTTCGCAGCTTCCCAGTCCGGACGAGGTTCGTAGTAATCCCAAGGGGTGCACCGTGCCGAGCACTGCGGCTGCGGAGATTATGTGCCTGCTAAATGCACTCAAGTGGGTGTCGGGTGACGCCGACAAGATTGCCTCCGACGTGCGCGAGGACTTGGACAAGTGGTTCGAGTTCTTTGTGCGTATGTCCAAGGAGTCTCAGGCTATGTTCATCGAGGCAGTAATGACTTCTGGCAGCAGGGCTGAGAGCACTAGGGCACCGGCGTATCGGCTACGTGCGGTTATGACTACGCACGCTGGGTTCAAGAAGTGGGCCACCGAGAACCATTACCTTTTCTAATACACATAACAACGAGGACACAAGCATGAATCTTTCACCTAAACAGCGAGTGGAGCGTGCGCACGCCACGATTGTGCGCACTCCCGAGCTTGCTATGTTTTCATCGCTAGTAATGATGGGGGATACCACGATTTCCGCCGACTGCGATACTGCGCGGACTGATGGTATCAACATCGAGTACGGGGCTGACTTTATCAACACGTTGTCTGATGCTGAGCTTGTATTCGTAGCAATGCACGAGGCACTGCACATTGGCTTCCGGCATCTTATTACATGGGATAAGTTGTACCGTGAGGATGCGTTGTTGGCTAACTCCGCGTGTGACTACGTAATCAATCTGGTTCTCTATGACCTGTCCAAGCAGACGCCGAAGCTGGCCATGCCCAAGGACGACACGGGCGAGTTCATGGGGCTACTCGACGAGAAGTACCGTGGCATGAGTGCTGGCGAGGTGTACAAGTTGCTGAAGGAGGAGGACAAGCAGCAGCAACAACAGCAACAGCAACAGCAGAGTGGCGCGGGTACCGGGACGCCGTTGCGTCAGCAGTTGGGCAAGCAGCAGTTCGACGAGCACGACTTCGACTCCGCTGCGGACATGAGCGACGGGGAGAAAGAGGAGCTGCGTGACAACGTGGACCGCGCGTTGCGTCAGGGTATGACTGCGGCTAACAAGATGGGTGCTAGTGCGCCGCGTGCTATCAAGGACCTACTGGCGGTTGAGCTTGACTGGCGTGAGGTGCTGGCTGACTTCGTGTGCAGTGCTGTGCAGCGCACTCCCGAGCTTGCGACGTGGCGCAAGATTAACCGACGCATGGCGGGTATGGCCGAGCATGACGTGTACATGCCGAGTTATTACGATGACCGTATCAGTAAGGTTGTGCTGGCTATTGACACGTCGGGCTCAGTGTTTCATCTTACTGAGACGTTTATATCTCATGTAATAAAGGTCTGTTCAGACGTGCAGCCGGAGGAGTTGCATATCATGTACTGGGATACAAGCGTGGCTAAGCATGAGGTGTACAAGCCAGACCAGTACGCGATGCTGGCTAAGACTACCCGAGCAGCGGGGGGCGGGGGTACCGACGTGCGTTGTGTGCCCGACTATATGCGCAAGCATTCCCTCATCGACGCCGACGCGGTTATCGTGCTGACTGATGGTGAGTTCTTCTACGGTCAGGGTGACTGGGGTTCGATACCGCTACTGTGGGCAGTTATCAAGCCATACGATACTCGGTTCGTTCCCGAGGTTGGGGCTAAGGTTAGTATTAAAATCTAAGGAGGACACAATGAGTACTGTTCGTACAGCTAAATTCTTTTCGTTGTCTGATATCCACAACGAGCGTTTGCCGTCCAGTGTATCAGCTAATATCCAACACTACCTTCTATGGTGTGCGTATGCCAATGCACTTGAGAAGAGCGGAGCAAACCTAAACAAGTATAGGATTGTAGAGCGTTATAGAGACTCATATCAGGATACTTATCTGTACATAGATGACCATCATGTGGGGTATGTTGCGTACAACGTGGTGGGGCAGACTAGGAAAACTAAACTTTGGTTTAATACATGCCCGGAGGTCGTGTCTATCAACAATAAGAAATTGCTAGACGCTATGATGGCGCACTTCATCCCTCGGTCGTTCCATGCCTACGTGACCTATGGTGTGATGAAACTTGTACAAGCTGTCAGTTCGACTAAGACTAAGTTTGAGAAGGCCATGACAGAGTCTTCGCTTGATCATGGAGACCCTCTCGCTGTGGTGCATGGGCTATTGCGCGGCGACGGAGATATTCCGCGTCAGGAGTTTGAGCGGCAGTTTGGCCGATGGATACAGTCTGGGTACTTCGACCATCGGGACCAGTATGCTCTGTGGGCTGCGTTTGAGGGAACGATTAAAATGAGAATGGAGGACTACGAGGGTAGGTTCGTGATGTACAACAGTGACGGTAGCGGCATCGTCATTGACCTGCCTGAGCGGAATGTGATTAGTACACGTGACGTAATGCAGACGCTTACACATTACTCTGCACAAGAAAATCTAAGCGTACTCAGGGTTACCAATACTTCCGATCCCGCTGTAGGTGTAGTGATAAACCACGATCCGCACTTCGACGAAGGGCGTGAGCGGACGTTTTACTATATCCCTTGACACGTTTATAGTCGCATCGTAGATTTTGATTTGGTTGGTTGTTTGTGTCCTTCCCTTTTTCCCCGCCCCGTATATGGAGGAGCCATGACGCCAGAGGGTAAGGTGAAGGCCAAGCTCAAACGGATACTGGACGGGATGGGCGCGTATTACTTCTTCCCAGCGACGGGAGGTTATGGGCGTAGCGGCGTGCCAGATGTTGTTGGATGTATCGCTAACCAGTTCTTTGCCATCGAGTGTAAAGCCGTGGGTAATAAGCCGACTGCATTGCAGCTACGTGAGATGGAGAAGATACGGCAGGCAGGAGGTATAGCGTTTGTTTACGATGGAACTATATCAGAAGATATAGTGCGAGCTAAATTGGAGGTTTAGGTATGGACATGATGAAGTTCACCGAGTGGTTCACTATTATTGTTGGCAGTATCACTATGTATCTTGTTTACGGAGGTTATCTATGACACGCGAAGAGGCTATCCGCGCAGTGGCTCACTGCGTACTGCAAGACAGAAACGACACGTATGGTTCTCCGGAGAATAACTTTAGCCGCGTGGCTAAATTGTGGAGCGCGTATTTCGGCGTTGCGTTTGAACCGCATGATGTGGCCGCGATGTTGGCTCTATTGAAGATTGCGCGTATCAGCACTAACCCGACTCACGCCGACTCGTGGGTAGACTTGGCTGGCTATGCTGTATGCGGCGCTGAGGTATCTGAGTTGCTGGAGGCCAAGGGTGTATAAGCATCTCATAGATTTACTTATAGGTAACAAAGATCGTCTTAGCCGAGCGGAGCGGGAAGAGATAGCCGACGCCCTGATTGATGCAGGTAGAAGGCCGAAGTTATCCAAAGAGAAGATCCAAGAGTTGGCTGCTGTGTGGTGGAACGACGACTGGGCCGACTGGATGGAATCATTTGCTAGAGACATAGAAGCTGAAATTAGTCGGAGGCGGCCATGAGGTACGAATTCAACACGCGACTGCGTGGTAAACGTGTGACGGTTCATATCTCGACATTCCAAAGTTATGAGGACGAAGCGCCGTACATTGATTTTGAAGTTTTCGACGGAGACGGAGAAGAGGTTGAGCTGACAGACGAGGAGGTCGATGAGTTTTTGATAGAGATTATCGAATTCATGGAGGAAGAGGCCGAGATGGAACGCGCCGAGCGTAAAGAACAGCAAGGGGGGTGGTGAATGAGTACATTTGATTTTGGCTCAGGGCCAGTCCCGGCTCACCGGCACCTCAACGGCGGAGGTTGGGTTGCTGATACCGCCGCAGTGGAATATACGAGTTATGTTGGGCCTGACGCTTGGGTGTCTGGTAACGCACAGGTGTCTGATAATGCTCAGGTGTCTGGGAATACCTTTGTGTCTGGGAATGCTCGGATAACTGGTAATGCTCGGGTGTCTGGTAATGCTCGGGTGTCTGGTAATGCTTGGGTGTCTGATGATGCTCGGGTGTTTGGTAATGCTCGGGTGTCTGATTATGCTCGGGTGTCTGGTAATGCTTGGGTGTTTGGTAATGCTCGGGTGTCTGATGATGCTTGGGTGTATGGTAATGCTCGGGTGTATGGTAATGCTCGGGTGTCTGGTTATGCTCGGGTGTCTGATTATGCTCTGGTGTCTGGTAATGCTCGGGTGTCTGGTAAGGCTGAGGTGCGTGAGGAAATGAGAGATGAGTAAAGACATGGTGGAGCAGATAGCGGACTGCCTTTTGCAGAATCACATGGAGTTGATGGCTGAGGTAAAACATTTGCGGGACGAGGTGGAGAGGGTAACGGCAAATAATTACGATCGAGGATGGAATGATGCCATAGCCCGTGCGGTGGCTGTGCTTTCCGATGCGGTAGCCCGCCGAGAACCAGCTAGTACCTACGTCGCTATGATTACGGCGGCGCAGGGATATAGGTCCCCTACCCCAAAGGAAAAGATATGAAAGCTGAACTTGTAGGAGGAACACAGCAATGAACGTAGAAATTATTGAGGATATCAAGAGCAGGATTAGGGACGTTCATGAGCAACTTCTAAAGAGTTATATGGACTTGATAACCGTAAGAGACGAAGTAGAAGCATTACCTACAACGTCTCCAGTAGGGCTGGAGCTGCACGAAATGGACGCAATAATCGACGGAAATATGACTATCACAGACTCAAAGTTACGTGACGCAGTTTATGCAGTGGTGTTGGACACGATGCACACCGTGATGGAAAAGAATGGGCTACTACCGGAATGAAACTAGATACCACTCTGATAAATAAGCTCGTTCAGGATTCTGAAGTTGTTCCGGGTAATGTGTATCCGGCAATGGGAGGTAAAAAGACTCCCGGAACTGAGTTTTGGTTGGTTATAGCCGTTAGCAATACAGGTGCTCATTGCGTGGGATTCAACCTAGATGGTTATCCAGTATCTGCGACAACGTACTTGAAATCAGCAATGCGATCCCGCCCTGTTTTAATGCGTGTTGACCTATCTCCCTTAGTTTTGACCGAACGTATTGAGGGACGTGGAGTTGCTATGGAAGATTTTTATGCCAATGGAGAAAAACTATTCAATAAAATAAGTAAGGGAGGAATACAGCCATGCACGTAAGACTAATCAGTTACACCACAACGCCTTTGGGCATCATGCCGCCAGCAGAACTTATTGCGTACTGCGCGCGTGTGAGTAACCCAGAGAACCAGAACAACCACGAGACTGCGCAACGGTTACTGCGCTATCTGATTGAGCACAAGCACTGGAGTCCGTTCGAAATGGTGAACGTGTGTATGGAGGTGAAGACCACGCGCGACATCGCGAGGCAGATGCTGCGGCATCGGTCGTTTTCTTTTCAGGAGTTCAGCCAGCGATATGCCGACCCGACAGAGCTTGGGTACGTCTTTCGCGAAGCGCGGCTACATGACCCGAAGAATAGACAGAACAGCATTGAGGGCGTGGGGCCGGAGCTTCAGCAGAAGTGGGATGCTTACCAGAACGAGATTATTAGAGCTGCGATTGATGGCTACAAATGGGCGCGAGAAAACGGAATTGCAAAAGAAGTGGCGAGGGCTCTGCTGCCCGAAGGGATGATGGAATCTGTTATCTATATGAACGGTAGTGTGCGCAGTTGGATACACTATCTAGAAGTGCGCACCGACCCGAGCACGCAAAAGGAGCATAGACAGGTTGCGCTTGAGTGCGCGAAGGTGCTGTGTGAATTGATACCGAGCTTGGTGAAAGAAGCTAACCATGACAACGCTTGAAGAAATTGCTGAATGGTTCCGCCGTGCAGTGCCGGAGCCTACAAAAACTAACATCTCAGTGCAGGTGGGATGTCACTTCGAGGAGGTAGCCGAGTTTGCAGCGGCGGTTGGTAACCGCTGGGTGGCGAATCATCTCGACGGTATTGCAGGTGATTTGAAATATGAAAAACCGGAGCTTCGAGTGGACCCCGTGCCCGCACTGGACGCGCTGTGTGATCAGATCGTAACGGCTATTGGCGTGGCGCATATGTGCGGCTGGGATATCTTGGGCGCACTTGCGGAGGTCAATCGCTCGAATTGGTCGAAATTTGTAGAGTCATCCCCGGTCTTCGATGCGACCGGTAAAATCGGTAAAGGCCCGGACTATACCCCGCCAGATCTATCGCGGTTTGTTAAATGAAATACGTTAAACTTATCTTACTTATAATTATATCTTTCATGTTAGGAGCAAGCACCAATGGATTATTCTATGGCCATTAAGAGATTACAAAAGTTAGTAGAGCAGATGGTTAGTAGGTACGAAGCCGTCTGCGAAGAAAATGAAATGCTGAGAGCCGAGCTGGAGGAGTTAAAGAATGCACGCGGACGACAGGACCCTGCCACCTAGTCACAGGTTCGGCGTATATAAGTTTGTAGAGGATGAGTACAGGAAGTATTTCAAATCCGAAGAAGCATTTCGAATAGCTATGGATAAGGCGCGTATGTTAGAGCGTAAGAACTGCCCTAACAGGGCTTGGCGTGTTAGATTAAACTTAGACGAGGTTTAATGTATGGAATACATAATCATACCCCTTATTATTACTATCTTATTCGGGGTTTAACTGTTGCTTTAATTTATCGGCTTTCGTACAATGCCCAAGCCAATGTCGGCTAAAGGAGATACGTAATGGCTAACAAAGAACAAGTACAGAAGCTCTATTCTGTAAGCGAGAATGGCACCGAGCGTGTCATGTATGTGAAGGCAAAGTCCAAGCTGGCCGCACTGCGCTACGCAGTCGGAGAGGCGTACACAGTTGCAGAAGTGAATGCCAAGAACGCTGAAGCTCTTGCCCATGCGCTTGCAGCGGGTGCTGAGATTTACGAAGCGTGATCTCGTAGGGGGCGCAAGCCCCCTTTTCTATGGGGGGATGTGTGATTTCACTATTCACTAGATTTTGTTCCGACGAAGTAAAACTACTTCTCATTAGGATGGAATCTTTCCCAGAAGATTTTATCGACGACAGCCTACCCGGTGTATACCCCGGTGTATACCCTGATCTCGACGAAAAGGTGTGGCGCTGGCGTAGGATAGTAAAGGTAGGAGTCTATAGTTGGTTAGAGCGAATTGTATTGGACTATAGCCTACGTAAAGTAGATAAGAAGATGACAAAGCGAAAGATATACGAGATATTAATTTAATATGCAATTCATAACGCTAGATTTCGAGACTTACTACGACCGGGAGTACAGCCTTACTAAACTCACAACCGAAGAGTACATCCGGGACGATAGGTTCGAAATTATTGGGGTTGCTATAAAAGTTGATAACGAGCCCACTAACTTCTATTCCGCTCCCAAGGATAAGTTACGGTCGGTTCTTCTGGAACGCTACGGCTGGGATAACTCAATCTGTATTGCCCACAACGCTCAGTTCGACGCCGCGATCCTTTCATGGGTGCTAGGCATTCGCCCCTATTTCTGGGTAGACACGCTGGCTATAGCCCGTGCCATTGACGGCATCGAGGTAAGTGGGAGCCTCAAGGCCGCCGCAAGCCGCTACGATCTTGGGGTAAAGGGGGACGAGGTGGTCAATGCGTTAGGCAAACGCAGGTCGGATTTCACCCGGGATGAGCTTGCCCGATATGGTGGATACTGCATCAATGACGTTGAGCTTACATGGAGATTGTACTGGGCATACGAATCTCGTATTACGTCTACGGAACTAGAGGTAATAAACATAACTACTAAGATGTTTAGCGAACCGGCTCTTCAGTTAGATTTGCCGTTGCTGGAGCAGCATCTCGAAGAAGTTGTGGATAGTAAAGAATCACTATTGAACGGGCTTGGGTTCCACGCCGGGTTGCTCGCATCTAACCCTCAATTTGCTGAGGTGCTGAGGTCTCTTGGAGTTGAGCCTCCTACAAAGATATCCCTTACAACGGGCAAGCAGACCTACGCATTTGCCAAAAGCGATGAGGGGTTCAAAGCCCTGCTAGAGCATGAAGACCCCCGGGTACAGGCGCTTACCGCTGCACGTTTGGGAATCAAGTCTACGCTTGAGGAGACTCGCACAGAGAGGTTTATCGGTATCGCCAAGCGCGGACTACTCCCAGTGCCGCTGAAGTACTACGCCGCCCATACGGGGCGTTGGGGAGGTTCGGATAAAGTTAATCTACAGAATTTACCGAGTCGTGGTAGCAACGCTAATACTCTTAAGAAAGCCATCATAGCCCCCAAGGGCTACGTGATTATCGACTCTGATTCTTCCCAGATCGAAGCCCGAGTGCTGGCTTGGCTAGCTGGGCAAGAGGATTTGGTGGAGACGTTTGAGAAGAACAACGCCGAGATTCTAGCCGGGGTGCCCAAGGAGCAGATGGTCAATGACCCCTACAAGATCATGGCATCAAAGATATACAACACTCCCGTAGAGAACATTAGTGCTTCAGAACGGTTCATGGGTAAAACCGTAGTGCTTGGCTGCGGGTACGGTATGGGTGCCGCGAAGTTCAAGATGCAGGTGGAGCAATCTGGTGCATGGCTAAGCGAGCTGGAGTCTAGTGCGATAATTAATACTTACCGTAGCACGTACTCCCATATCCCAGCGTTTTGGAGGCAGGGGCAGGATTGCTTGTCGGCTATGTTGCATGGCGACATAACGGACATCGGCGTCCGACCTAGGGCGCTGTCTCTTACAACTAATGGGTTCCTTCTACCGAGTGGGTTTTATTTAAGTTACCCCGGGTTGGAAGAAGATGCTACCGGTAACTTCTCATATCTCACACGGACGGGCAGGAAGAAGATCTACGGTGGTAAAGTTATAGAGAACGTGTGTCAGGCAGTAGCACGGTGCATCATAGCGGAGCAAATGACTTGGATCGCAAGACGGTACAAAGTGGTCCTCACCGTGCACGACGCTATTGCATGTGTCGTCAAAGAAGAGGAAGCTCAAGAAGCCGCCGACTACATTGAAACGTGTATGCGTCGCCCTCCCGTGTGGGCCGAAGGGTTGCCGCTTAATTGTGAATACGGAATTGGAGCAAGCTATGGCGACTGTTAAAGAGGTGAAGGATTACTCCGTATATATTGTTGACGTTAAGAAGAAGCTGGTTGAACTTGAGAAGGACTGCCTGCATGGAGTAG
>JAAOEI010000879.1_pt1 | contig 11303 bp, 13 predicted proteins | sample 7059261 | NCBI WGS metagenome assembly JAAOEI01 (sample SAMN14008812, study PRJNA610033) | viral metagenome | isolation source: viral particles filtered from seawater | place: China: Hangzhou Bay, Yangshan Deep Water Harbour | collected 2017-10-31
CCATCAACTAAATTTTGAAAGGATGAGTTAGATAATCGTTTATCATCAACATAAAATTTTTCTTTACCCGGCTTATTACTAACAGCTAGGTTAAAGGGTGAAAAATTAACATAATCATTTTGAACTTTACATAATTGTTCATAAACTTCTGGTACAGCTTCATACCCTTTGACATGATCAGCATGTTTCGTAAACCACCGAGTATACTGACCTACACCAGCTCCGACATCAAGGACGACTCCATTAGGATCTATATATTGTTTTGTCTTTCCTACTAAAAATTCTTTGACATGTAAGTCGTAATAGTACGGATTAAACACTCGTCGTTGTAATACTTCTTGTGATAATTTAACTGTCATAATATTTTAAATGGCTTTTTATAGCTGTGCCTTTAGGTTCTTTAGGAAAGTAAACATCAACGTGGGAACCACAACCGGGACAACTAAAATTTGATGCTATTAAAAATTCACTATCTTCATCTTCAACATCATGGTCTCCACCCCATATTAATTCTGTATGACAATGCCAACATCTCATAATTAACTATCTCCATTTGGTTTTAATATTATTTGCAAAGCAATCCGTTCTCCTGTCTGCACATGAGTGCCTCTGTGCCAACCAAAGTTTGGTTCAAATAGTATAAAATTACTTTGATCAGATGTAAAGTGTTTTAAATTTTTATATAAGTGTTCTGATAATGGGGTGTTGTTTTTAAACTGTCGTGAAAAGTACGAATTCTTTCTAGCCCATAAGGGAAGGCCGGCATTTATTTTTCTTTGCTCTACAGTTGATAATGTATTTACTAATTGATTACTTTTACAAAATAACATTTCAACATCATCAAACTTCCATCTATGACTTTCAGGTATGTAAGCAAATGGTCCATTACCTCGTTGAACAGTATTAAGATATATTATTGTTTTTACATAGGTATACTTTGGATCTATGTGCACTGTGTATAAATCATTTTTAGGTTTATGCTTTTGATCTGTTTGAAAGTATTCATTAAAGGTATCGTCTTTATCACTAATATGTAAATTAATATTTGTAATAGAATACGGTTTGGGCAATAGTTTTAACTTATTATAAATATCGTTTAGAATATCAAAAGCTTTGTGACTTAACGGTATGGTTAACATCCTGTCTTGCATTCGTGTATTCCTGATAGGTTCTAATGATTTTAACTCTACAATGTCTTTTTCAAGACAAGCAAGTAGAGAATCAGTATCAATAATAGTATCGTAGTAGCCTAGCTCTTTAAATTGTTTGGGTCCATCATACGATATATTATTAGATTGTTGTAATAATGCAAATCCAACTAAAGCCGATTTAAGTTGGTTTTGAACGGTAACTGTAGGTTTGACATTATTATAAAGATTATTAATACCTAAAGAAAATAAATTTATATCTAAATCTTGTATTGCCCGTGACAACACATTGTATGTTTGGGGTATGTCATTACTACTTGGCTTATAACCTTCATCATCAAAACAAACGGCGGGATCAGGAAGTTCCACACCGTGGTTTGTAATATAGTCCATTAGGTCATTTTAACTCTACCACCAACTCTCATAGCTACCTTTGCAAATCTTTCATTTTCTTGTTTTTTTGCATCGGTATGGTGGAGTTCATTGTAAAGTTGTTGAGTAGCTGCTGTTAAAGTTTCGTAGTCATCAGCCTCTAATATAGCTTTCATATACTTATCACTACCCGGCTTTTCAAATGTATCAGCTAAAAATAAAACTGTTTGATCATCTTCAGATAACTCACGAGCATCTTTAGCTTTCTCTATAGAATCAGGTATATCTTCTATGCCAACTCTATCAGCTATATTTTTATATCGTTGTTTAGCTGTTACAAGTGATGGTTTTGTATATTGAAATAATCCTGCGGCTGTGCTTTTCGGATTTTTAGCTTGTGGATTTTTATCACTTTCCATCTCAGCTACAATTTCTGTAAACACATCTAAGTTAGCTTTTGCTTTGTCTCTGTCTTGTATTTGAAGTCTGTTGAGAGCTTCATCAATAATAAAATTACTTGTCATAACTTCTGGTACCTCTACTCCTTCTGTTGTTGTTCCCTCTCCTACAGTTTCAGGTATATCACCAAAAACTTCTTTTGACAACTGTTCGTCACTCATATCAGGAGCCGGTGGTTCAGTAGGGGTTGGGGTTGGGGTTGGCATTGTCGGAGAAGCCATATCTCTTGGTTTATCCATGGGTGGTGCAACGTCAGCCATAGGACCACTTCCACCCACTGCATCAGCAGCCAACATCATAGCTTGGGCTGCTTGCATTCCCGGATCAGCCATATTAGCTGTTTGTTGTCCTATTTTACTACTATCAGCCATAAATGAAGCTGTCGGTACAGAACCACCCGGTGCTAAGTTTATTGATGGTTGTTTTGCATCTTGTTGTCCTACTAATTTAAGTAGGTCCATAACAACTTTAGATGTTAGCTGATCGTTATTTTTCTTCTTAGCATCTTCTATCTTAGCTGCTTCAACCATAGCATCAATGTCAACTTCTTTAGATTTAAGATCAAGTTCTCTATCTTTGAAGTTTAATTCAGCTGCTATCTTCTGAGCATCTATTCCTTTTTGAACTTTTTCTAATTCAAGTTGTTGTTTTTGTAAGTTAAGATTTTGTTGTTCAATACTATCCAGACCACCTTGTGCTTTTAGTTTGTTAGCTTCAAGAATTTGTTTGGCTGATTCAGACATAATCATACCCATTGTAGCTCCTTGGTCTACCTGACCTTCTTGAGCTTTCATAAGCCCACCCATTTGTTCTTGGAATCTTAGGACCATGTGTTCTCTAATGTTTGCTAGTAGAACTGGAGTTACTTGTTTCATTACTGGATTAGCTCCGTTAAGTGGATCTTGAACATAAGCTGACTTTACCTGTATGTGAGCATCATGATCCTGACCCGGAAAAGCTTTTATTGGTTTACCTTGTGTAGCCATCATAATATCAGCTATTGGATCTTGTGGCTGAGCTGGTGGTTTTTCAATAATAAATTTATCAGGGTTGTCTACATTAGCTGATGTTAATACAGCTTTATATACTTCTTTCATATTAAACGTGCCCGGAGTCGCCTGAGAGGCCATTTGGAAAATTAATTGTGACTGAGCTAACCTGTGAGCACTTGATGGTATGTTTGGATCGGATACCGGAAGAATATCTATTCGTCCATCAAAATCTTGTTTTTTAATTTGTGCTTGACCTCCGACCACATCATATGGATAATCAGGAGGTAAAAACTCGAAATTAATACGAGCTAATATTTTAAACTCGTCTCGTTGAGACTTGTGGAGTCGTTTGTGAATTGCTGAAAAGAACTTACCTGATGCTTCTAATAATGCTAATGTCGTGCCAACCGGACCATAGTTCGTTGCATCAGACACAACCTGTTCTGTCGTGTCAGCAAACTTCTGACCAGCTGTTGCTAAGAATCCAAGCATTTGAAACAGAACTTGTGATGGTTCTTTATAAGGTAAAGGAACTATCGACTTGTTTAGATCTATACCTGTTGATTCAACATCCCGAAATTCTCCGGGCATTATTGGTGAATTATCTCCTACTACACGAACCCCTCTAGCTTTAAATCCTCCCGGTAAGTTTGCAAACTGTCCAGCATCAACCAAAGCTCTCATTGCCGCCGTAGCTGACATTGTAAGATTACCAAGAAAGTGTATTAGTCCTAATCCATAAAAACCAAAACCCGGTACAAATTTGTAACTAACAAAGTGTTCACGTTTTATATAACGAGGATCACCATCGTTCCAGTTACGACGTATGCTTAAAATTTGTTTGCTGCTTTTGTCTACGGTTACGATGTATGGCCAAGCTTCACCACCCGGACTATTAAACGGTTCGGGTAAGTTTAGGTATAAGTGCTGTTCAAGTAAAACATGTGTTGTGTCGTATGGTTGTTCATCATAAGCTGATAATCCCATAACCTGCTCAGCTTTGGATGTAATCATGCCTCTTTCTTCTTGTTCAGGCTCACCAACTTCAACGTCTCTATACATCCCCGCATTCATATCTTTCTTTAAATCGTTTGATGATCTGTAAATAACGTGAGTATATCTATCAGCTCTACGAAGATCCGGCACTAGATTTGATACGTGAAACTGATCAATAGGAATAAATTCTGATATAGGTCGTCCTAATGCTTCATCGTAATAAACTTTTTTAATAGCTGTACCAATTAATGGTAAATGGAATAACAATCTTTCTGTTTCATCAAAATACTCTGGCATTTCTTCTGTAAGCTGATAATTCATGTAGTCTTTTACACGTTGAGCTTGTTGTTCTTTTGCAGGAGTTGAATTACCGAGTATCTGTGTTTTTACTGGGCCTTTGCTTGGAAATAATTCTTGAGCAGCTTTTGATTGAAACTTTACAGCATTCTCAATAATTAACGGATGTGTTGCTGTGCAAGCACCATCAAATGGTTCTGTTGTTTCTTGTAGTTTTAATCCTAATAGGTCAAACCCACGTTCAAATGTTTGTTCCCACTCCTGTCTTGATTCTTCATCAGCCTTAAAATTATCAAGAACTGTTGTTGATAAATCAGTTAACGTATCCTCGTCCATGTATTCAGCAAGGTTCCCATAAAAATCTTTTATAGAAGCTAAAACTGTACCTGCATTTTCGTTTAGATCAACGGATACTTCTCCTGTAGCCGGATCAACATCAACAGCTACATCTTCTTCTTGTTCGGGATCTACGTTAACATCAACACCGGGAAGGCCTTGAGTCATTTCTTTTACGTCGGTGTTTACTTTTTCTAATTTTTCAAAGGGATTTTTTTCTACTGCCATTATTACTCTCTAAATGTTATCTATATTCCAGTACGTTGCTTTATTCTTTTTATAAATATTCTCGTCCTCACTATTATAGTTCGGATCGTATGGATGTTGCAAGTGCCATGATTCTTTAAGGTATAACACAGCCATGACCATAGAGTCAACCTGATCATCATGAGCTGCATTAGGAAAAGATACAGCTTCATCAAACATAGTCTGTGCCCATACTTTATTAGGTAGCCATACTCTACCAGCTTCAAGTAAAGGAGATGCAGCATAAGCTCTTGTTACTTTATCTCTATCTGGTGTGTATTCAAGTATGGGTAAACCAGCTCGCCGTAAATCTTGTATTAACGATTGTCCACTGGCTTTTTTCTCAATTACAATTAAATCTGGCTGATGTTCTTCAAAACTATCTTGAGCTGTGCTTCTTAACTCTGGATATTCTAATCTATCTCTAATGTTGCCTAATAAAATTAAATGACCAACATTATGTTCTTTTCCTGTACTATCTTTTTCTATCTGTGTAAAAATACCCCACGTTTGTATTACACTATAGTCAGCTGTTGTTCGTGTTGAAAAAGCTGTATCCATAGTCTGTATAATAAAATCGCATTGTGGCGGCTCTTCTTCTTTCCAAATGTTAAACCAACTCTTTTTAAATATGCCACCTTCATCCGGCACAGGATTCTGCATATACAACGATTCCCAATATCGTGAGCCGTTGTGTCGTCGTATCTCCATTTCATCATTCTTTAAAACTTCTTTTGGTTTCCATTCCGGAAAATATGATTCACCTATTGGTATGTTTAGTAATCGGCTACTACTCTCATCGACCCAAGCTGGTATTCGTAAAACATCCCACGGTATAGTTGCGGCTCCATCTCCTTTAGCATTACTCTCACAAGCTAATAACCATCCACAAATATCATCTTCGTGGTATCGTGTATTAATAATAACAATAGAACCGTTAGGCATAAGTCTGGTTCGTAAACCAGCTGGATACCATTCTTTTATATACCGTCTACCCGTTTCACTAAAGGCATCTTCTTCTGACATTACATCATCAAGTAAAGCTATGTGTGCACCACGACCAGCAATCTGTGTTCGTACACCGGCAGCTACATATACACCATTCTGGTTTGTCTGCCACTTTCCGGCAGCTCGTACGTCCGATCGTAGCTTCACTCCTCTAAATACATTTTGATATAAACCCGAACCTACCAGATCCCTGACGGAACGTCCAAAATCTGAAGCTAACGTATCAGAGTGAGATACTGATAATATTTCATGTTGAGGATGTCTGCCTAGGTACCAGGCCGGAAATAATTTTGAGCAGATAACAGACTTAGAACTACGAGGCGGTAAGAATACCATAAGACGTTTGAGTTCTCCTTCTTCAACCTTTTGTAGTTTCTCACTAATAACTTCAATATGTCTTCCCATCTTGAAATCAGCTACTAACTTTGGAGCAAATGTTTTTACAAAAGCTAAAAAGTTATCTTTGCTTTTTACAAGAGATTGAACGGCTAGTTTCTGAAGAAGCTTTTTCTTAGTCGTCTCGTCAGAAGCTAACTCACTTATCGGTATCTTCGGATTTTCCACCTTTTACAATCTTTAGTCCTACAACATCCGCCAGACGTTCTATGTCTTTGTCGGTATCGTTCGTTAATAATTCTGATGTTGTAATATTCTGTTCAATTTTAGAAACATCAACAAACATACCCAAATGTTTCCCAATATTTTCCAAAGCTCTGTTTGCATTTGTATGATCTCCTTCAGTTATTGAGTTCTGATATACTTCATGCATCTTTTCCAAAACTTTTTCTTTTGTCCAGCTAATACGTTTCAAAGCTTGTTCTTGATATTCCTCGATACGAGCCTGTATTTTTTTATTATTAAGTAGCTGGCGGGCACGTCGACGGGTTAGTCCGTTGGTGTCATCTTCTTTATACCCGGCAACCTTGTAGGCATTGAGTTCATCACCGGTAGCTGCATATTCCATACAGAATTTTTCCTGCATCGGGGTCATGCCTCTGGGTAATGTCGATTTTGCAAACATTTTGTGTTTGGCTGGTCGTTCTAGCATCTCTTCTTTTCTCCTCTCGTACTCTTCAGGGTTTTTTCTTTTTAAGGTAAGCATACGACGACGTTCAAGTTCCTGCTTCATCTCATAAAGCCGTCCCCCGTTTCTCGTTTTGTATGTCGCAGCTGTTTCTTTAATTAAATTTATCAGCTCTTGTTCTTTCATGTGACCATACAATATATGTGGTCGGGGATTCTTCCCTTTTTTTGTCATAGTGTTTTACTCCTATTACTATTATTAGTATACCTATAGTAGTTTAGGTAGCCAATGTATCACTGGAAAGGGGTAGCTACCTAAACTTCATAAACTATAAGTTATTTATTGACGGATAACAAGTTTTAAATTAGAATGACTGAATATTTATGAGACCTGAAAAATTTTTATACACTCCAATGGTTTTATTAGACAATCGTCTGATGGAATATCAATTTTGTATGCATAATATTCTGCATCCGAAAGGACATTACGTAGAATTTGGAGTGTATCAGGGACAATCTATAAATTATTTAGCTAGTTTAAATAAAAAAATTACATTTCACGGCTTTGATAGCTTTGAAGGACTACCTGAACAGTGGTTCATGGGACATAAAGTCATAGAAAAAGGACATTTTGCTGTATCAGAGCTACCAAAAGTGGTACCAAACGTAGTTTTACACGAAGGTTGGTTTGAACAGACCATTCCCGTATGGAAAAAGGACCACAAAAGACACATATCGTTTATGAATATTGATTGTGATCTCTATAAATCTACAAAAACTGTTTTAGAATTACTTAATGACCAGATTATAGACGGTACATTAATACGATTTGATGATCTTTTGCCGTCACCAATCTCTCCTTACCCTAAATGGGAGGAAGGAGAATGGAAAGCTTTGGTTGAATGGTGTCAACATTACAATCGTGAGGTTGTTCCGTTAGCCCGTTCATGGAAACAGGGATGTATTATGAAGGTAGTTAAGTAATGGTTGAAAGAATTATGGATCCCAACAACATTCGGCCGGATCATTTAGAACGATATAACTTTGCCTGTAAAAAAATAAAAGAAGTCATCCCGAAACCTAATGATGTTTTAGATATTGGCTGCGGGATCGGTTATGGTTCTTTCATTATGCACAACATATTAGATTGTGGTATCGACTGTATTGATAAGTCACCCGTAGCTCACGGAGTATATCTTGAAACTTTCTCAAAGAAAGCTCCACGGGTTAATTATATTGTCGAAGATTTTACACAGCTGGAGCCTGATCGACTACCGGCGAACTATGATGCAGTTGTATCTTTTGAGTTCATTGAGCATATACCCCCTGACCTCGCCCAGAGTGTCTTTGATCTAGCCGGAGAGAAAACAAATTTATTTATCTGCTCATCACCGAATGAACGAGTGAGACCCCATAAGTTACCTCCGATCAATGAGTTTCACTACAAACACTACACCCCGGAAGAATTTGAGGACATGGGTAAGCAAGCTGGGTTTACCGATGTCGATTTCTTTTGTCAGACTAGTGGGAAACACTACGACGTACGGCCGGGCCTCGAAGGAGGCAAATTTATGATAGCTGTATTTTCTAAGGGGGTGATGGGTACCCTAGATTCAGAAACAAGGGGGCCTATTCTACAGAAAGAAAATGTAGTATAAGTCTGATTTTTGCTGAATTTTCGGGAGTTGCATATGACATATACACACACACTGTAGTGTTTTTCTGTGCCCCCTCAGTCGTATTGTGGTAGAAGCACAGTCGTAAAAAAAATAAAAAAAGTGTTGACAAATATTATGGATAGGGTACACTATAATAGTAATTCATATTAACCATAAACAAAGGAGAAGTGATGGAACAGTTAGAATTACCACTTAAATTTAAACCTAATACTTACGAAAGTTATACGGATATTCAGAAGAAAGAATATTGGTATGCTAATTACTGCATCCAACTACTGAAGATAGATACGGCAGTAAGAATGCTAAAAGGTCTTATAGACCAAATAGACTACGGCACTGAAGTACCTGAAAAGGCTTGGTCTAATAAGCTCATTAAAGGTCGCATCAGAAGGATTTGCAGAGACTTATATGGCAGAAGGTCTCATAGATTAGATGATAAGTAATTCTACTTCCTTCCCAAATGAAAACCCCAGAGTAATCTCTGGGGTTTTTTTATGGAGAAGTTTTTTTTATTTATAGATGTTCTCGGGATCTCGGATCCAATAGTAGGACATAATTACCGAGCATACTAGATATAGGATCAAGCATCCGATGAAGATCATACTATCGATCGGTAGGATCTCAAGTTGGATCGGATAGATCGTCCCGAGTAAAAAGGAGATCGCCACGACATTAGCCACGGCGATCCAAAAGAATATCGTATTAAGCTTTGGCACTTGCTACGATCCTCCGTATTGCATTGACACGATCCCCGCCACCTGCTTCGTGACATTGATCGCAGATCTGCCCGTTAACTCTCGGGTAGCCATTATGACCTCCGTCCCAAGTCGAGATCTTGCCATTGTCCAAAACTCTTGGAATAGCATTATCCTTAATCGAATGACCACACAAGCCACACGGATCAGTTGTTATTTTTTTGTTTGCAGTTGTCATCATTTCTCCTTTGTTAACAATTACAATTATAGTTTAACAGAACTAAAACCCTTGTCAACCCCTTTATTTATTTTTTTTTCAGCAATTGCAGCTGCGGCTTGATATAAAGCCCGTCAGTGAGTAAATAGACTAGCTATAATAGTAGAGTATAAAGAAAAAAACGGGGTTCACATCACTACCCAAGAAAAAAACAAGGCACAAAAAAAAGCCCACAGAAATTAATCTATGGGCTTTCGTTGGAAGGAACTGTTTATTTAAATGGTAGTTCTAGCTGATGAATTTTAGGATCAGCATAATTATTGGTCGGAACTCCAACCTTTGTGTAATAATTTAGAGCACCTATGTCATTATTTAAATCTTCAGTAGTGCCATACCAATTAATGTAATTGAAAAACTTTTCACCCATTAGCTTTCTCACTAACAGAGCTTGGCTAGGGTCAAGGTAACAAAGAGCAGAGTGCATTCTATCAGTAGCTTTAGCTAGTGTCTCACTACGACTGTCAACCACTCCTAGTCTTTCTAGTTCTTGTTTAAATAAATTTGGCATTACATTTCTCCTTTGTTAACGGCTATAATATCTGAGTAAAAAGGCTCGTCTATTTCAAGCATAACTTCGGTGTAGCCATCACCAAGCCACTCAAAAACACCTTCATTACCCATACTCTTATCACATTGAATGCCGACACAAGTTTGACCAAACTCGTCAACATCTTTAGACACCCAAACTATTTTAGGTCTTGTCATATAGAACGGAATGCCTAGATTTTTTAGATTAACTCCGTGTGCCAAGTAGTAATCGGACTTCTTGGACAACTCTGCGAAGTTCTCTATGATGTCTTCTATCATCATATCATTTCTCCTTTTAATAGTTAATTTCTAATTTAGAACCACTCTAAACTAAAACACCCACAAATTATTTGGGCTTATCTAAATATACCAAGTTGAAATTAATAATCAAGCCTAAAAAAAGAAAGCCTCGTGTCAATATAGGAAAGACTACGAGGCTTCCACCATTTTGGAGAAATGATGCTGTATGACTACCACAAAGAAAAACATATGTCAAGAGAAAAAAACGGGGTGAGTACAGCTAGGCAAGAAAAAAACCTTGTTTAGAACCATTCTAAAGTAAATAATATAAGAAAAAAACGTGGATTGTCCAGCAAAATCAATGGTTTATGGGTGTTGCTTACAATTTTATATTTTTTGTTGACAGAGTGTTTATATAGGGATATGTTAGTAGTCATAATATGTATTAATTAATAATATCAACCATTTATAGGAGATTTGTAAAAATGAAAAAATTAGTATATGAATATGAATTTGTAGATGCTTTAGTGTCTGACGAATATGCAAGTTTTAGCCGTCAAGGTGCGATAGCTTTGTACCATTATTTATTTGATAATATGGGCGAAGATTATCTATTTGACTCTGTGGCTATCCGTTGCGAGTGGTCAGAATACGAAAACCTCAAAGAGTGTTTAGACAATTACGACGGCATAGACACACTTGAAGACCTTGTGGAACACACGGCAGTTGTGCCCATTCCTAATACTGATAAATTAATAATAGCAGACTTTTAAAGGGGGTAATTATGGGTAAAGTCAAGCAATACTATCACGAGGCAGAAGAAAACTCTATTTCTTCAATGATTGAAAATTTAGATTGGGGGGATGCAGATGGTCACCCTACAATTTCTGAACATACGAATTACATTATGAGCAGAGTTAAACCAATTTTTCATACTGAAGAAGACATTAAATTAATGATAAATTTATACATTGAAAGCAAAATATAGGGGGTAAATTATGGAAAAT
>JAAOEI010000881.1_pt1 | contig 11289 bp, 9 predicted proteins | sample 7059261 | NCBI WGS metagenome assembly JAAOEI01 (sample SAMN14008812, study PRJNA610033) | viral metagenome | isolation source: viral particles filtered from seawater | place: China: Hangzhou Bay, Yangshan Deep Water Harbour | collected 2017-10-31
CTTTACCTTCGGGCTCCGGGTCGAGCGACGCCAGCCCACGATTCCACATGGTGATAGTATCGTTCAGCTTCGTCACAAGAGACGGCCCATCAGTGACCGACAGTTGGCCCTTTGGAAGCGGTGGTGCTTTATACAGTTGGGTCATCGCGTGCCTCTATTTATTAGGGAATATCCATATCATTTGACATGCGACCTCTGCTAAAATTTTCTACACGCATTAGGTTCATGATGTCATTGTTCATTGCGTTTACTAAGTTTTCCAGATTTAGTCTTAGGTCTTCGGGTCTGGTTGTAAGGCTACCAATTAAACGTCCATAAAACTTTTGCTCGGTCTCAGTCAACGCTGCGCCCGACCTAAACCGTGCTACGGTGTCTTGTAAAAAATTTAGGTTGTTTAAAAATTTTGCAGCTTCCGCACCTAATACTTCTGCTTCACCGTTGTACCATGTGTCCAGTTGGGCTAAAGCACCTTCGCTTCTACCGAAATTTTTGACGACTTCATTGTACACTTGAGGCTGTGCCAATGCCTCTGCTGCATTCTTTGCGTTTTCTCTAATTGAAATCATCTCTGCTAAACGCTTTTTTGTTCCTGTATCCAGATTTAGCACCTGACTTGCTTCGTCAAGCCTGTCCAAAAATGGCTCCATTATACTTTCTGAAAGCGGCAAATTATTAGCAGCAAGGTTGGACTCCAGTGACAACAGTCCATTTAGATAGTTAGACTCCATAGCAACCTTTGTAGCAGCGTCAATCGCGTCACTGTATATTTTTCTCGTTGCGTCAGCCTGTTCGTAGTATCCTACTTTTGCCTGCGATAGAATGTCGTCATTCAGAGTTTCTGGCGTCTGCTGTTGTATGAACGTGTCAAGCTCGTTGCCCGTCAGGAAGGGGTTTAGTCTCGCAGCATTATTGCCATACCCCTGCGCTATTTGCAACACATTGCTTCCACTAAAACTCGTCCCTCCAGCCGCACGCGCTCTTTGAGCATTTGCATTGATTAGGTTTAGCTGCGTTTGCTGCATTAGGTCATCCATACGCTGCTGCTGCGCTCCTGCACGGAAGGCAGGTGTCAGCATACTGTTTCCAGCTATAGGTGTGTCAAACGTCTGTGACGTGCCACGCAATGCCTCATCTACTTGTATTGGTACAGTACCGCCAGCAGCTTGCGCCATCGCCCCTACCTGCTGCTCTAACTGATTTGTGGCAGCTTGTGTTTGCAAGTCCCGCAATCTGTTTTGTGCTTGCGCATTTTTATAGGCTTCGTTTGCGCCTATCAGCGTGCTGCCTACACCGGCTGTCGTGCCGATAGTGCGCAGCAAGTTACCGGTTGGCGAACTCCGCACTTGCGGGTTTACGAGCGAAGGAACCGCACGACCCCCAAACGCATTCTGCAGGTTTGCGTACGCCGTGCGCTTACGATTCTCTTCGTCTGCCCTGCGCTGCGCTTTGCGTATCTGCTTAGACTCTAAGTAGCCCGCGCCCGCATTGGTCAACATGTTGATGCCTTGCAGTACTAATGCTGCTGTAGCTGGATTTATTACCATTTTAGTTTTTCCTCTTTACCCAGATACCGGTCGCCAATCTTCTATTCCGTCTTCTTCTTCAATTCTAAATACATTACCATCTGCGTCTATTGCTGTGCCATCTGGTTGTATAGTGAGCCCTCGGTCTTGTGCTAACTGGGTTGCTGCTGGAGACACTGGCGTGTTAGTAGACAACCCCAATGCGCTTGCCAGATCCGGGTTTATTTGTCCCGCTAACTCTTGCGCAAATGGGCGCAGGTCGCGCCTTACGCCCGTAAGAGCCGGGTCTAATGCAGCGAGGATCTGACTTATTCGCTGTGTTTCGTTTTCTGCGTCAAGCTGGCTTTGCGTCATTGCGTCACGTCGAGCTTGAAGCGTCGTTTCGGGACGCCGACTACCGCCAAACTCGAGCTGTCCAGTCCGGTCTGCTTGCGCCAACCTATTTTGCAGATCCTGCGCTACGATGTCGGACGTCAACGCTCTCTCTGCACGGTTTTCCGCGCCTTGCGATGCGGCGATGTCTTGATCTAAGGCGCGTGCGCGCAACGTCGTCGTAGGAGCTTGCCCATAACCGCGTGCGTAGAAGTCGCCCGTAGCGTCAGCCTCGGACAGCCTGCGTTGCAGATCTGCCGTGCTAAGATCAGAGGATAGCGCCTGCGCTGCTCGTTGATCCGCTGCCGACTGCAGCCCCCTGCCGGCAATCGCATTGAGTATGTCCTGCTGGGCCAACTGGGTCCTGCGCGCGTTGTCGGACATCGCAAGGTTTCGGTTGATCTGCTGCGTCTGTAGGTCGTCTGCTGCTTGTTGCCCTGCGAGAGTTTGTATAGGACTATCTGCACCGGTCTGCACCTGCCCAAATAAAATGGACTCAAGCTGCTGCTGGGCGCGTAGGTCATTGGCGCGGGCGAGGTCTTCTTCCAGCCCCATCGCACGCCCGGAGAGCGTCTCTACCGGGGGCTGATTTGCGCCGCTGAAATATTGCCCCGTGATCCCTGCCTCTGCGAGGCGTCGCTGTAGATCCTGTGTCACCAGATCGGATCGCAGTGCGTCTGCTGCGCGCTGGTCTGCAGACGCTGCCAGTTGCCGGCTCTGCGCCGCACCCGTAAGGTCTGACCCCAAAGCCTGCGTTGCCCGCAAGTCAGCCGCCTGCGATAGCCGGCGCTGCAGGTCTTGAGTGGTAAGGTCGCTCTGAAGAGCTTGCCCAGCACGCATATCTGCTGATCGCGCCAGTGCGCGTTGTTGCGCCGCACCCGTCAGATCTGAGCCCAGTGCTTGTGTTGCGCGTAAATCCGCAGCCTGCGAAAGTCGGCGTTGTAAGTCTTGCGTGATGAGATCGCTATCCAACGCGCGCCCAGCGCGTTGATCTGCAACACTTGCCAGTGCGCGTTGTTGGGAAGCGGTTGCGAGGTCTGAGCCCAGCGCCTGTTGTGCGCGAAGATCCGCACGGCCCGCCAATGCGCGTTGCTGCGCTGCGCCGGTAAGGTCCGAACCGAGCGCCTGTGCCGCCCGCTCGTCGCCGGCAAGCGACAAACGTCTCTGTAGGTCTGCCGTAACAAGATCAGACTGTAGACCCCTCTCAGCACGGCTAGCGTCGTCCATTGCCAACTGACGATTAAGACGGTCCGTCTCCAGCGCCGATAGCTGACCCTGCCGTCCGTATACGTCAGTCAGAGCCTGCCGCTGCATCTCCTGATCGACTATACCCATCTGGTCTCGTCGGCTCTGTAGTCCCAACGCCTGCGACACCGCATCCCCGGCAAGCCCTGACTCCAATGCAGTGCGCTGATCGTATTGAGACGCCAGTCCCGCCACGTCGCCTATGGCGGCGCGTGCCAGATCCTCATTGGCAAGCCTTAGATTGTCGCGCCGACCCTCAAAGTTGAGTGCGTCTGCCAGTGCTTGCGTCTGCAAGTCATATCCCAGCGCGTTAATATCATTGAGCGTGCGCTCGCGTGAGCCGATAAAGTCTCCCAGCGCCTCTGCCGTATCGCCGCTCCGCAGCACCCCCATGCGGTTGAGGTTTTCACGCAACTGCTCTTGCTGCTGCCGAGACCGCTCAAGAAAATCCGCGCGCTGCTGCTCAACCAACGGATTGCTGCCACCCATTAGCCGATCCATAATGACCTGCTGTGCTTGATTGGTCAGGTCCGTGTCGAGCGTTACGCCGCTATTCGCAAGACGGTTGCGCGCTGCGACCATAGCCGAGTCCAGATCCGCACTGGAGCCCAACTGATTGCCCGCAAGACGATCCAATACATTCTGCTCGGCTGCGCCAACCATCGGCGTTTCTGTGTTGACCAACTTGCCCGCCCGCACCCTATCCAGTAGCGCCTGATCCGCAGTAGCTGCCGCCCGGTCTGCTAACGTGCTGCCGACAGGCGTGCCGGTTCCAACCTTGAGCGCGTCGTCAAACCCGAGCGTGCTATAGGGCGTTGCCACCCCCGTCCCAGCCGACTGAGCTGTAGCGCCGGATAATTCAGGCGTGCTAACTTCGGACAATCCCGCTGCGCCTTGATTGAAATCACCAACGGCAGTCCCGGGCTGTAAGCCCAGTCTCGCCATTGCGTCGGCCATCGTCTCGCCAGACACGCTACCCAGACCTGCTGCGGTTTGATTCTGTTCACCAACGGCAGTACCGGGCTGTACACCCAATCGCGCCATTGCATCGGCCATTGTCTCACCTGCAACATTGCCCAGACCTGCTGCGGTTTGATTTTGTTCGCCTACTGCCATCCCGGGGCTTATGCCCAGTCGCGCCATTGCATCAGCTATAGATTCACTGCCGCTCATCTCACTGCCGCCAGTGGAAATGCCGGGGCCACCTTCATATCCAGCTAAGTCTAATGGCTCATAGGCAGGCTGGGGTGCTACAGTTTGCACGGGCGATTGCGAATAGTATTCACGGTAGGCGGCGTTGGGATCATACGTTGCAACTGCCGCCTGCACTGGCGCTTGTGTAAATGTCGCACGGTAGTCCGCATTCGGATCGTTCGTGGGCGTTGGTGTAGTCGTTTGCACTACGCCACTACTGAAATTGTCCCGGTATTGTTGATTCGGATCGGCCACCGTTGTCTGCACAGGCGATTGGCTAAACTGCGCCCTATATGCCGCATTGGTGTCAGCAGCACCACTTATAGACGATGATGCGGAAGCGCCTGACGTTGGCGACTGACCGCTTACGCCTGCTGCAAGCCCGCGCTCTGCATATGCCTGCGCCATTGACTGAGCTGGCTGCGATGGAGCGGTTCCTCGTGTTCCCGGCTGCAGCCCCATTGCTGCATACACTGCCGCCATTCCCTGCGGCTGCGTGCTGTTGTTGTTATACACAATTGGCGCAGCGTTGGCTGGCTGTTGTGGCATGCGCGCGCCGTAGTTGTACATTGTCATCTGCTGTCCACCAAATATGCTCATTAGCTAACACCTGCTCTGGGTTTCCGTTGCCTACCAATCACCTTGTATTGCAGGTGCGTTCGTCGAATCCGGTATGGCTCGTCTTTAGTATTGTTTGTGAATTTGAGCGAGCTATGCGGGTCATATCCTTTTAGGTCGAGATCCTTACTGACCATACGTTTCGTTCCTACAGCACTTGTATCGAGCGTGAACGCATCCATGACACCACCCCCACCGGTGGTCGTCAGCGTTCCTACGTTCCCGCCTACGCCCTGCGACTCCTGCTGGACTGTTAGGGTATAGGCTCCCAGCGCGTCGTAGTAGGTGCGCGCGTAGAGCCAGCGTAGGTCAACGTCACCACCCAGTGGGGCCGGCGACGCCGTCTCAAAGTGGCTGTCGTAGGCTGCGGACTCGTGATTGTATGTGACTGCCGGGGCGTGATCTAACAGCTTACCGTCGAAGTTGCCTGCGTGGGGCTTGTCGTCAATAATTGCCGCACAGTTTCGCTCAAAGGTCGAACCAGCTCCATTCAGCGGACCATACCACGCAAAACGCGTCTGACCTGTCATCTCGTCCGCGTAGCGATGGCGCAGCGACATGACCATGATCTCGTTGCAGTTGGTGCTGTCATTGGGTAGCCAAAACCAGACCTCATTCTCGTCGGCGTAGTAGATGGCGAAACTCTGAGACAGGCGCGACTTACTGACGTTCGACCAATACCCCTCGTCCAGCGCGTATGAGACCTTTTCTACGATCTCGCCGCCGGCCCACATGTACACGCCGTCTTCCAACACAAATACCTGCGCGTTGCCGGGGATTGTGACAATCGCCCGCCCAGAGATGCTGCCCCCTTGTTGTGGGTTGCGCGGGTCGGTCGTAGTGCGCTGCTGTAGTTGGTAAGGGATCGTCGCGTTGCCCGTAGGAATCAGCACCGCGATAAAATCTTCGGTATGAATCGCCAATGCGTTTTGTAGGGGCTGTAAGCCCCGCACAGGGCTTCCGAGGTTGTAAAAGGATGATGCACCCCACGTCTCAGGATCGCCCGCGTCCGAGTACCACACGCGGTCCTCGTCGGCGTTTGTGTTTGCCATCCATACGCGGTTGTCGAAGAAGGCGACGTGATCTGCTGTCGTGAACCGGCTGTCTACGTCCAGCACGGCAGCGTTGCCCGTGCCTGACCACTTGATCGGCGCGTCGACGCCGTTGGTCAGGACCAGCGTGTCAAACGCTCGGACCCACTCAAACGTGTTGTCGTCCCCAGCGGTTATCGTTACTGAGCCGGTGATATCCGTCCAGCCGCTGTTGTAGTAATACATGGCAGCGCCGGCTACAATAAACACGCGCTCGGCTCCGGTTGACGGCACGCGAAACTGCCCACACGCCGTGACAGTGGGCGTGCCCGCTAACGCCGCAGCATTCTCGTAGCTCTTAGTCCCTAAGACCTTCTCAATGCCGGCAGACTGCGTCAGGCGCGTGTTGAGCATGTCCTGCAGTCCATTGGGACCGATGTCCTCTGGCGGTAGGTCATACCGCACGCCCATCGTCCACGGGCCGTATTTTATCGTATCAGCAGCTATAGGCATTAGCCCGCCTCAACCACAAGCTGGTTGTCTGTGCGGACCATATAGTCATGGTCCTCGACTTGCGACGGGTAGCGCCTGTTGCCCTGCTGTAGCAGGTTTTGCTTCTTCATCAGTGTAACAGCGCGCACCAGCTCGTTGGCTTCGCGCTGCGCGCCTTGCTCGTCGCCTTTTTCCTGCAGTAACAGCTTTGTCGCCCCATACACCAGCGCCGATTCGCCGATCTGCGGAATGCCGAGCTTGAGAAACGTGTCACCGTCGTTGGACGCCGACCACGTTGCTATTGCCATTTGATACCGCGCACGTATTTCCTGCCCGGTAGTGGACGGCGTGTAGTAAAACTCGACCTCTGGGTAGCCGGTGGTGGAGTCCGTCCCCCCGACTAAGACCTTATACACGTTTCCGGAGAGGCTGCGGTCCTCATCCCAGAGATCGTACTCGTCTGGACCTATAATCTCTATAGGCCATTCGTCCGTGACGTTCATGAACGACCACCACGCGCCTACGTGCCCGTCAACGGGCGTGTATACGCGCGTGTTGACTGCTGACTGGTAAGTCGCTGTAGTGCTGCTGGAACCGCCCGTGATCGTCTCTGACGCCGTAAAATCGGCAGACTCGTTATAGACAAACAGCAGTCCGTTTGTCGTGTCGTGTGAGTCTACGACGGCTGTGCTGCTGGACGTGCCGCCCGTAATAGTCTCACCAACCGTAAATACGCCCGACGCGCCAGTGATAGTAAACGTTTTTGTCGTGCGGAACGTCACCGTGCGGTTGAGCCACCACCACTTCAGTAGGTTGGCGATCTCTACCGCGTTGATGTTTATGTATCTGCGCGCGCGATTCTTGAACGTCGTGTTGGTCGCTTCAAGCCCTACGCGGTCAAGTACTAGCTCAATGCCTTCTGCTAATGTCATTCATATCACGTTTGCCCACGCCCCATTTTCGTAGCATTGGAGCTTGTTGGTTGTCGTGTTGTAGATGATCCATCCGTTAGATGCCGAAAGAGCGTCGCGCTCTGCTGTGGTCATCTGTGGCGCTGCCAGCACTGTGCCGGCTTCTATTACATCAAACTGCGCTATGGTCCCAAAGGACGTCGCCTGTTTTTGCTGACCGGCAACGACCGGTGAGCGTCGGTTCATTAGAGCGCGCCCACGTCACTCGGCAACGTCTGGTCTGCTGCTATATCAAAGCGCACGTTGCCGTCCATCTTTGTGCCGGTAGCGTGATGGTCTAACCAGAGCTTGTATTCCTGCGTTTTTACCGGTGCACCTTTGTTATCCAACATTGCGTCTTTTTTATTGGACGTCGTTTGGCCGTCGTTTGACATAAACATCGGTATCCATGACGGCGGCAGCGGTTCCCATCCGGGCTCGTGCTCTACCTCTACGCCACCATAGACGCGCAGCGCCTCCTCCTGCCGATAATTGCGGCTGTATTCGCCTTTAGGCGCGCCTTTGCCGGCAGTGATACCCAACACCTCTGCGGCATTTGGCGCGGCTGCGAGGAGGTCTACAAGTCGTGATTTAGCGTTCGGGTCGTCTTGCGCTTCGGCTAAGATTTGATCAATAAGGCGTCCCGGCTCTGCCGCTTTCTTACGCTTGCGCGCCGGCTTTACGTCGACCAGCGGTTGCAGGTCCTCTTCGTCTACCGCCTTTGCGTTTGCCGCTTCGACCAACTCTTGTGCTTTTGGGTCAGGCTCGCCCTTCTTCAGTCCTACGGGCTGGCCCATTGAATCAAACCCACTATCACTGCTTTGACGCTTTGCCATATTCTGCTTTCGTGTTGTGTGTCTATAGCAATGCGCGGGGAGCCACGATGACCCCCCGCGCGATTACTTATTAGGCATCCATGACGTTCGGACGCACAAGGTTGACAAGGGCAAGACCGGCACTCGGCGTGTCAAGTGCCGAAACCGTGGTCATGCCGTAAATCAAGTCACCCGATACAACCGCATCGTCAACAGAACCAGCCGTAGCCGTCAGGTAACAGGGTGCGTTGTCGGCGAGCCCGGTCAGGCCCTTTGCAACGCGCAAACCCGACACCTGATACCAACCATACTGATTGGCGACGTTGGCTGACATGCGACAACCAATCATACCCGTGTCATTGGCCGTAGCCAGCGACGTGGTGAATCCATTGGCGTCGATCAGGGCCACGCTACCTACTGCCGTAGAAGCGACCCCCTTAGCGTAGACAAACTCGCCCACGCCGTAGTCCGTGCTGCCGTCGATATCTTTAGCGGTCACGATGGTTCCCAGCGGGAAATTCTGATACGTGCTGGTTTCATCAATATTCTGACCACCACCGATACTTCCGATGATTTTCCAATTTGCCATTCAGCGTATACCCTCTCTTAGATTCCAGTGATGTTGGTTGCCACGCCGAGACGACGGCGGTTGTTCGTAATCTGCTGCACACCGGCGACCATGTAGGACAACTGGGCAAGCTGACCGTTCGACTGCAACGATACAAACGGAGTCTTCTTGAAGTTTGCGTTACGCATGACGCGCAACTGATGCGCACGCTTGTCGACAAAGTAGGCGTGGTTAGCTGAAATATCTTCGTCAGCTACAACATTGGCTCCCATAAAGCTGGGGAACTCCTGCCCCTTCAGCCCGTTTATGGCGCTGCCAGAAATCTCCACGTATCCCTGCGACGTCAACGCAACGCGATACGCGCCGGCGATGCTGTAGGTGGTGAAGATGGCATCCGTGCGACCGCCCTGCTTGCGCACAGCATCCATCACGCTGTTAAAGCGCGTGATACCATCGAAAATGTTCGTGGTCGTCTGCGTCAAAAACGTGGTGGCCGTCGTGTCCTTCTGGTTTTGCCAGTAGGTGCTCGTGGCTGAGTTGATGCCGCCAACTGTGCCCGTGCCGGCGTCTGCAATAAGATCCTGCAGGCCCAACATGGACTTGCCAGACTGCGCACCGCAGGCGTCCTCGTTGATCGTCTTGAGGAGGCTGTTCATGGCGTTGTCACCCAGCGCCGAGAGTAGGTCAAAGACCTGCTCGGGACCGCTGTTTTCCCAGTCCTCAGTGTCCGAAAGGATCACGGGGACGGCATAGTAACGACGCTTGTAGAAAGCCGACTCAAACGGATCGCGGGGCGACTTGCTCAAGGGGTCATACTTGTCAAACGCTTCAGCAGTGCCGGCGCTGGATTCAAGAATGACCTGAATTTCCTTACCCCCACCGTCGACCATCTGCATGCCGCGTTTGCGGAGTGCGTCGATGACGTTGTAGGGCTCAAAGATGTTGTCAATTACTTCGGGATCAATCGTGCGTCGCGTTGACGACCAGCGACTATCCCATGTTTCTGAAGTGGTCTGTGCCATTCGTATACCTCGTGTTTAACCTCACATCGTCTGTCCGATTTCAGCGATTGCTGCCGACTTGCTGATGGCTCCACCACCACTGTCTCGCACGGTGGCCCCGTTGCCGCGCCCTACTGCCGACTGCTTTGCGACGTTCCGCTGCGCGCGCTGCTCTTGCCGCGCCCTACTCGCGTCCTCTGCCTGCCGGCCCGTCCATCTACTTACCAACTCGCTCAACGTAAAATTCTTGCCCGTGTCAGGATTCTGCACGTCCAACATTCCACGGTTGTTGGTAATAAATTGTAGCGTCAACGGGTCTGTAAGTGTCTGCTCGCCCAGCAATGACTTTGCTTCCTCAATCTGCTGTAGAAGCTCGCTTTGGCGCTGCTGCTGTTGCTGTTGCACGAGAGACTGCATGAGTTGTCTGTCCTGATCGTAGTTTTCCAGCCCCATACTTTGCAAACGTTGCTGGATCTGCTCTTCGACCAGTTTATTGACATACTCTATGCCGTTTGCCTGTTCCATGAGCGCGCGTTGTTGCTGCGGGTCGTCGACCTGCATCGCGCGTTCACGCAACGTGCCTGCATCACCGAGCGCCTCTGCTCCTACATTCTGCGCCGGCTGCTGCTGCCGTTCAGCTTGCCATTTCGCTCGCTCTTCCTCAAAGGCTCTTCGCTCTTCTAAGAGACGCTGGTTGCCCTGTTGGAAGTAGCGGTCTGCTTCTCGCCTTCCTCTTTCAAACTCAGATAGGTTATCGTTGTTTGTTTGTTGTGTGCCGCTTGTTTCGGCACGCTGTTGGGTTGAGTCGTCGTTGGTCTGCTCCGTCGCTGGCTCAGGGTCCGATGATGGAGTATCCACCTCAAGCATCCCCAGTCCCATCTCGGGCATACTGTCCCGCGATGAGGTCTCTGCAGATCCTGACGATGGGCCACTATCGGTCTGCCCCGACTCCACTCCAGAGTCCACGGCAATCTCAGACATATTTTGCTCCCTAATAAAAAACCAGCCGCACAGGGCGTCGTAGGAGTGGTGCGGCACTCCTACCAACCCCGCACGGCTGGTCGTGTCATGTAACTACTGTGCCGGCGTAATGCCGGTGTGATTACTCAGTTGGGTCTATACCGTATCCTGATTCGACGTTGCGGCTCAGGTCGCCCGATTGCTGCCGGTCGACGCTGTCCCAGTCTATACTATTCATAATCTCCTCTTCGCTGTCTGCCGCAAGTACTTTATTTGTAGCCCGTTGCGATTTTGCGCGCTGTTGGGCTTCGTGCGTCTCCAGCTCAATCTGGCTGCGGGTCTTCATATCACCCTCTTCCAGCCCCATATCCTTGAGCTTACGCCGGCGATCTGTAGCGTTTTCGTAATACAGCCCCGTTTGCGGATCTGGGTGGGCTTGATTGTGGCCTTGTGACGACATGAGACGATTGAACGCACCCATTGACCCGAAATTGATGGTCGACTCCTCGCCGCATTCGGG
>JAAOEI010000882.1_pt1 | contig 11273 bp, 13 predicted proteins | sample 7059261 | NCBI WGS metagenome assembly JAAOEI01 (sample SAMN14008812, study PRJNA610033) | viral metagenome | isolation source: viral particles filtered from seawater | place: China: Hangzhou Bay, Yangshan Deep Water Harbour | collected 2017-10-31
AGCTAATCAAGCTCAAAGCAACGCACTTGCTCAAACTGGTGGAACAATCGGTGGTATTCTTGTTACCCAAGAGGCTTTAAAAGGATTCCCTAATCTAGCTGGTTTATTTAGTGGCGGGGCAGGAACAGCAGGAGCAACAGCCATGCCAAGTGCGCTAGGTGGTGCAGGTGCTCTAGGTGGCGCAACTGGTGCAGGAGGAGCTGTTGCTACGCCGACAGCCATTGGAGCAAAAGTAGTAGGTGGGACAGCAGGAGCAGGAACTACTGCCGGTGCTAGCACTTTAGGCTCAGTCGGTTCTGTAGCTTTGCCAGTAGCTTTGACCGTGGCGGCATTATCAACAGCCTGGGAAACCGGCATGAAAGATATTTTGCGCGGTCGTGGCACTAGAGAAGATTACATAAACCAAGCCGTAAACATGGCAACGGGTTTTGGTCCTAACTTGGCTCTGAAGTTAATGGGCAAGCGTTCTATTGGTAAGATGATGACAACCGGCAAGTCTGATGCTCAGTTGTTGCGTGATGATTTTAGAGGAATGTTACGTCAAAGTGGCGTTGCTGATGACAAGTTCAATGTGGCCTTAGCAGATGGTTCTACTTTCAACGTAGGACTTGATGGCAAAACTAAATATCAAAACGTAGGTAAAAACATCGATGGCAAAACTAGCAGAAATGCTTGGGATGTAGACTTTTCAAATCCCTTGGCTAATTTTGCAGTAGGGCAAATCGACCCTCTGATTCGGAACATATACAAAGGGATGGATGGCAAAGTTAAGCCTGAGCAATATACTGGAATGCTTGTTAATGCCGTTACCTCAAACGCAAAATCGGAGAAAGATGTTTTAGCCAACATACAAGCTATGTTGAGCAATTCAACTTTCAATCAACAACCAGGACAGCAGGGCGCGCCACAAGTAAGACCCCCTGCGCCAAATCCACCGCAAGTACAAATACCGCCGCAAGCAAAACCAGCAAAACAATCCATCAGGGATGTTCTAAAAACTAACATAAAAACGCAGGGATAATAATATGGCTAGAAAAACTATAATGAAGAAAGAGCCTACTGTAAGCGTTGCTCTACCTAATTCAGAAAAAGAAAGATTGGGAATGCCTACCCGACCTCCTGTGCGTCAACAGCTACAGCGCTTATCACCAGGAGTTTACCGCAATCAAATGGGACAACTGACGACCTCCACGGGACGAGCGTTACCAAGACGCAATCCCCAGCAACAACCAGGCAATCGAATTACCGATGCTATGAACCAACAGCCGCAGCAACGACCTGACATTGCTACACGACCTCCAGCGCCTCTCGGCTCTCCGGCTGGTGACTCATTTCAACAACCAGGTGCAACGTCAGCTATCCCTGACACGTTTGGACAGGTGCCGCAAATGCCAGCAAGAGGACAATTTCCTCTTATGCCTGGAATAACACCAGAACAATGGGCAGCTTTACAAGCATATATGAAACAAAACATGCAGTTTCAATCTCCTCCGTCACAGCCATTCATGCCACCTATGCAGCAGCCTAACAACAACGTGACTGCAAACCCTGGGATGGGAAATCAAGAGCAGTATCTTATGCCAGCAGTAATGCCTTACAACTACAATCCGTTTAACAAATTGCAAGGGTAAATGGCTTTTCAGGGTTTCACAATGTCACCTCCCTATGGAGGTTTGGACCTAGTAAGTCCGATAGACAACATGGACCCAGCCTATGCGCTGGACTTGGTAAACGTGTTCCCTGGAAACGGGGCTCCAACTGTTAGACTGGGGTACACGCAATTTGCTGACATTGGTGTTGCCACACCAATTAACTTCAGTGCGTCTCTTATCAAAGCAGACGGAACCCAACTCCTCGTTCTTGGTACAAGTAATAAGCTCTACTCTGTTACTACTGCGGGTGTAGCAACTAACAGGACAGGAGCTACTACGCCGACTTTAGGTGAGTGGCAAACAGTAACGTACAACAATCGAATTTACCTTTGTAACGGTCAAGATACTGCACAGGTGTGGGATGGCACTGCTGCTACTTTTTCTAATCTTACTTTTACTGGCGTTACTTTAAGTAGTCTTGTAAACGTCACAGCTTATAAAGAGCGTTTATACTTCGTAGAAAAAAACACCGCTAAAGTTTGGTACGGCGGTTTGCAAGTGACTGGCACAGGCGGCACTCCAGCTCTTACTAGCTTTGATTTCAGCTATGTATTTACTCGTGGTGGCTACCTCGTAGGCATTGGCAGCTTTAGCAATACCACTAGCACAACGTCACAAGATTACTTCTGGGCAATAAGTTCAGAGGGTGAGATTGTCTTTTACAACGGGGTATATGCTGGTGATCCTACCACTTGGGGAATTGTTGCTCGTTACGTTATTGGTAAGCCTCTTGGTTATCGTGCTTTCGTTCGTGTCAACAATGACGTCTGGGTAATTACTGAACAAGGCATTGTACCACTATCAGGACTTTTTCAATCCGACCCAGAGCAAGCTCTCAATGCCATCAGTTATAGAGTCAATCCACTAATCTCAGAGGCTGCTACATCTTTTGAGTTTGACCATCAATGGCATGGATTTTTCTGGCCTCAAGGCAGACGAGTATATATTCACATCCCGACTTCGGGGAGCGGAGGTTATTTTCTAGTATACAGCATTGATACAAAAGGTTGGACAAAATTCCAGTTGTATCAAGATGTGCATAGTACAAGTTCCTGTTTGTTTAATAAACTACCCTACTATACGTCCTCTACTGGAATTGTTTGGAAGGGTGAGACAGGACAAGCCGATGCCGTCACTGCTACAGATAGTCAGGCTATTGCATTCTCGGGTCGTACAGCGTTTAGCTTCTACGGCTCTAGGTCAAACTATAAAGCCTTTAAAGACATCAGACCTATTTTAAGGACGAAGAGAGGCATAACCTTAAATCTTGGACTAGATACTGATTTTAAACAGGGTACAGCGATAACCTCTGTGACCTCTCCTACAAGCACATTCACCCCTTGGGGTAGTCCTTGGGGTAGTCCTTGGTCCTCCGGACTGGAATACGTTTTCGACCGTTACGCTACTAAAGGTCAAGGTCATTGTGCGGCTATACGTTTTGGTGGTTCCGTAAAGAATACAACCATGCAAATACTTGGATTTGAAATAAGATACGATATGGGTGGACAGGTATAATTATGGCTAAAACAGCATTGGCAAAAGACCCAAAAAGCAAAGATAAAAAGCCTAAGCCTCAATCTGCTTGGGAGAAAGAGAAAGCTGCACTTGCGGCTATGGATCCTTCTGACCCTAAATTCTCAGCTCAATTAAAAAAGGTGCAAGAGGCTGGTAAAAAGCAAGGTGTCAGACCTGAGATTATTACTGCTATTACTCGCAGAGCTGAAGCACGAAAAGGTCAAGCACCGGCTGGTCCTCCTGCTCCCCTCACACAAGAGGAATTAGCTGAACAAACCTTTAGACAAGGTGCAGAAGCCTACACTGATATTACAGGCCAGTTCAAAGAGTTTGATCCGTACAAAATGCAACAGAAGTACGAGATGGTTTTTACAGAGGAAATGAACAAAGCTAGACAGAACGTGCTGTCTCAGTTTGAGAGACGTAATGCCGAGCAGTTTGCTAGGGAGCGTCAAGCCACTGAGCAATCGATTGTAGAGCGAGGCTTGGATCCTAACTCTCCAGCGGCTCAAGGATTAATGCGTGACCTTAACGATAGGCAAGACAGAGCCAGACAAGAGGCCCAGAGCGCCGCAGAGCAAGCTGCTTATGGGGTTCAAGGACAAGTCTTTGGTCAGGCTGGACAGTTAGCTAATATGCCATTCGAGCAATATCAAGCAATTCAAGGTCCATTGATGACTGGTTTGGCTAGTCAGTATACAGGAAAAGCTGCATCACAACAGCAACAGTTTGACCTTGAGAAATTAAGAGAAGCGGCTCGATTGCAAAAAGCGGCTGGGCGTGGTGGTGGAGGGGGAGGCTATGATGCCGCTGCCGCAGAGCGACAATGGGCTCAGTACTTCATGAACCAGTATGGGCAACAACAAGGTGGACAACAACCTTCCTCCGCTGGACAATCAGCGGCGCAGGGCATTATGCAAGGCGGCATGTTGGCAGTCGCTAATCGAGGGTAAGTTATGGCAGGTGAAGAGTTATACGGAGCTTTGTCTGGACTAAACTATGATCCAGCAGAAACAGGTTGGGGGACAAGCCAGCAGGTACTTGCTTCATCTTTACCTGGCTTGATGAACCCATATCAGAGTGCTGGTACGAATATCGGCATAGCTCTTGGTGGCGCTCTTATAAGCGGTTTGCTTGGCTATCAGGCTAGACAATCAGCGGCTGAGCAATCTCTTGCGGCTAATCGACTTGCTGTTCAGCTTTTAGAAGCTCCTAGCGCAACACAACGACTGAACATTATCGAATCCACTCCAGACACCTTAATGCAAGAAAAGCTATTAGGCGTCAATACTCGCCTTGCTGCTCAGCAAGCGGCTATGCAACAGCTCATAGCTCAAGAAGTAGCTAAGCGACAAGGCTTGGCTGAGTTTGAGTTAGGACCGACTGGGACTCAACTAGCTGAAGAGTTGAATAAGCGAGAAGCTCAAAAACAAGCAATGCAATACCTAGAATTGGGCAATCTAGCAGCTACTCCAGAGGGTCGAGCTGGTTTGGAAACAATGGCTGAAATATCTAGGGCAAAAAGTGCAGGCGTTACCGAGCGGTTTTTACAGGCTGAACAAGGCAAAAACCTTCGTCAACTTTTTGGAAGCCAGCAATTAAGTGGTGCTCAATTTGATACTGCCACTAGCGCAGCTCGACTCGGAGTTAGTTTGCAGGATCTACAAAAAGACATAAAAGACTTATCCTACCTACAAATAAAAACCATGATTGAGACTGGCATTAGTCCAGAGGATAAACCAGGTTTAGCGCAAAAATTTGAGCAAATTCAACAGCTCTATCGCAAGCCAGAGTTTGGAGCAACTTTAACTGGCAACGAGCTTAAATCGAGCGAAAGAGTTTTCGGTAAGAATCTTGCTGCGACGAAAGAAGATATGCTTCAAGCTCTTGAGTCTTTGTCTAAAGGACAATTCGCTAAAGCAGAATTGACGATACAAGCAAAACAAGAAGGACCACAAGCGTTACTTGAATCTATTCGACGAGCACAAACTACTGGGCAATTAACATTTGATGAAACCCCATCTATGCCGATGTCAGGTCAACAAAACGTTAATGCTATGAAAGCCGGGCAAGATTTCATGACCAGCTTAAAGTCTAAATATGGTTCCGATTGGAAAACTAAAATCACAGATAATGAGAAAGCTACATTAACAGCTCTAGTTAATGCAGCAAAAGGACAGTAATGGCTGATTTATTCGATGAAGCTGACGCATTGTTTAGCGCCCCTGCTGTCACAGCAACGCCTGTAGCGACACCATTTCCAGGGGTAGAAGCTGTTGCCACACCTGCGCCGAAACCTTCATTACTTTCTAGTTTGGCATCGTATATTCCTAGCTTACAAACTATTGCACAAGAATCCACAGGGCTTGCTGGTAGCTTAGCTGGAGGCAAGGTTGGAGTTTTGGCTGGCACTTCTTTAGCACCCCTCACGTTTGGATTGTCAATTCCCGTTGGAGGTGTTTTAGGAGGCGCACTAGGTTATCTTGGCGGTTCCACGCTAGGTAAAGCCGGTGCAGAGCTTGCTGCCGGAGAAGAGGCTGATTTAGCCAAAATTGCACAAGCGCAAGTCGAACCTGCTTTAGTAGGAGCTGGTGTCGAATCTTTATTGATGGGTGCTGGTCCAGTCGGTCGAGTTTTAGCCACTGCCGGCAAAGGTGCCAAACGAGCGGCATACGGTTTTAGAGCTGGTGACTATGCAAAGACGCTTGGTAAACGACAAGCGGTTAAGACTGCTGAAGGCGAAACAATTAGTTTAACGCAACAACAAGCAGACAATGTAATTGAAAAAGGTTTTCTTGGTTCTTCGTCTAGTCCATCAAGGCAACTTAATACACTTGATGCGAGCATGGATGAAACTAATCAAGCTATTTCAACACTGCTCAAAAATGTCGATGAGGTAGTCAAAACACCACAATTTATAGATGTAGTCAAAGCGAATCAAAAAGGCGTTTTTGGTGCTGAGAATGAGAGACTCTATTCTTCTAAAATTGGTGAATTAAAAGACAAGCTAAACACTCTTCGAGGTTCAGCTAAACTTGAGTACATGCAAGAGCAAAAAAAGTTTTATGGTTCTAAGTATGATCCAATGGCTACAAGCGCCGATGGTAAGTTTAACAGAGCAATGTATCACGAACTGCAAGCGGCTATTGAGCGATATGCCCCTGAAGTAAAGTCCCTAAATAAAGACTTGCAAGGAATGATTCTTACTCGTCCGGTTATTGCCAGAGAGCAAGCGAAAGAAAGCAGTGGTATTTTGACTGCGATCAATCTCGCTCGCACAGCAGGATTTACTACTGGTGGTTTATTTGGCGCTGGTGCTCAAGGTCTTTTAGGTCCGGTAGGCGGTGCTGCATTAGGTTTAGGTGGTGCTTTCTTGTCGTCTCGTACAGGTAGGAGACTACTTGCTTCAGCATTGGAAGGCGCTGGGACTGCATTACCTCAAGTTGCGGGCGCTGCTCAACCACTAGCTGCTGTTGCTCGTGGTTTGATGGCTCCCTCAGAAGCAGTAGTTGAAACTCCTATGGCCGCACCTGTCATGACTGAGACGGCACCTACACCGAGTGTAGATGTGTTTAATGAGGCAGAAAGTCTCTTCACTGCGCCTGAACCTCAGAAAGTAAAGGTTGGCAAGCAAGACGTTTCGATTCCACAAGGTGAAGGATATGCCCCACCTGATTTAGTCAAAGCGGTGATGCAGGTTGAATCAGCAGGTAAACCCAAAGCTGTCAGCAGTAAGGGTGCTGCTGGTTTAATGCAGCTCATGCCAGCTACGGCTAAGGATTTAGGTGTTGAGGATAGGTTTGACCCTGAGCAGAATGTTGAGGGTGGGAGCAGGTATCTTGCTCAACAGTTAAAAGAGTTTGGTCAACCTGAGCTTGCCTTAGCTGCCTACAACTGGGGACCAAGAAACATTGAAAATGCTGTCGCAAAGTTACGAGCTGAAAAGAAAGACGTAACTTGGGAAAACGTGTTGAGCGTGGTGAAAGTGCCACGAGAAACACGAGAATATGTAAACAAGGTAATGAGATTGGTTTAGGAGAATAACATGGCTTGGTCAGGCGGAACCTTTACGAGAGCAAATCCAACTTGGACGAGTGATGCTGGTATAGGCATTGGTATTGAGGCTGGGCGTCATGATGCTCAAGACAACGATTTCACTACTGGCATTAACCAATGCTTGAACAAGGATGGTAGTAACTCTGCTACTGGCAACCTTAACCTTGGTGGCTACTTGCCTACTAACATTGGTGCTGGCACTGCTGCGGCTCCTGCTATTTGTGCTGGTAATGATGTTGATACTGGCATGTTTTCTGCTGCTGCTAATCAAATTGGTATAGCTACTAACGGCACTGAAAAGATACGCATTGATGCCAGTGGCAATGTTGGTTTGGGAACAACAACGCCAGGTGCCGTAGTTGATGTTCATAATGCTTTATCGGTTCCAATACTAAACACTTACAGAAATGATGGCGCTGGATCTGGTGTTTTTTTTCAGAAGTCTCGAAGTGCAACAGTAGGAACAAATACCATTGTTCAAAATGGCGATGCTCTCGGAAGTATATATTTCAACGGTGCTAACGGTACTGGATATTCCGAAGCCGCACTGATTAGAGGAGCAGTGGACGGCACACCTGGAGCGACCAACGACATGCCAGGTCGATTGCAGTTTTATACGACACCAGATGGATCTGGCACTCTTACCGAGCGCATGCGGATTAGTTCAAATGGAACGGTAGGCATTGGTGGTGCTTCGAGAAACGCTCAAACAAAATTAGATGTAAAGGGAGTCATTGCTTGTGGGAGTGGGATAGGCGATTCCGAGATTGTGTGGACTCGTCCAACAGTAGCAGATAGTTCAGCATGGCAGATGTCAGTTAGAACAGATGTCGGTGGTTCTAACGAAGATTTGAAATTATTGCGTTTTATCAGCGGTGCTCTTGTTGATATTCCCTTCCAGATTGTAAGTACAAATGGAAAAATTCAAATGATTGGACCAGTTGGCCTCAATCAGGCTAATCCGGTTTATCGATTGCAGTTAGGAGATGATTCAGCAGCAAAGCCAACAACCAATACTTGGATTATTGCATCGGACGCTCGCATAAAAACAAATGTTGTAGACTACCCGAAAGGATTAGCAGAGATTTGCCAGATACGTCCGATTACTTACGATTACAACGGTAAAGGTGGTTTTGCCGCTGGACCGGGTGGCGTTTCGGTAATAGCGCAAGAAATACAGCCAGTGTTTCCAGAATGCGTGGGGTCGTTTAAGGGTAAGTTAGAAGAAAGTGACGAGGACGAAACCGACATACTTAATTACAATGGACATGCAATTACATTCGCACTTATCAATGCAGTAAAAGAATTGAACGCCAAAGTAGAGGCTCTTGAAGCTCGTGTCTTGGCACTAGAAGCATGAAGCAGCTTAGGTTAGTCAGAGTATCAGAGCATGACGGCGCTACGCTGGGAGTGCTCTGTATTGATGACGTGCCTGAGTTTGTTACGTTAGAGGATGCTTGGAGAGATAACGAGCGACAGATAAGTTGTATCCCTGTTGGTAGGTATAAGCTCAAACCTAAAGTGAGTCCTAAGTTTGGCAGCACTTGGCAGGTAATGGATGTTCCTGAGCGTGATCATATTTTGTTTCACGCTGGCAATACGCACAAGGACACGCATGGCTGTATCTTGCTTGGTTTGCAGTTTGGAAGGCTAGGCACCGAGACAGCTATCCTTGCCTCTCGCTCTGCTTTCTTGCAGTTCTTGCAAAAGATGAGTCCCGACAAGGAAGCTCAGTTGATTGTGATAGATGCTTATGGCGGTGGGAGGGTACATTGACGGAAGGAGATTTTACCCAACTTCGCTATTGGCTGGATATGCTGATTAAGGCTGCTATTGGCGTTGTGATTAGCATTGTTGGCTTGGACTATAGGTCGGTAAAGAATTCTCTGCATGAGCTTGAGCAGAGTAAATATAAGGTCACCATGGAAGTGCAGGTGATACAGGCTGAGTTGAGCCTGATTAAGCAGCGCCTTGAGCGCATAGAGCAGAAGCTAGACAGGGTGCTCGACAAATGATGAGAGTGCTCGTAACGATACTATTAGTATCTATATGGGCACCGATAGCTATTGCAGCACCTAGTTTGTTAGCTCTTTGTCACAAGGATTGGAACTGTGCTGCCACTGTAAAGCTCTATAAAGGTTTTGAGCCGCTTGAAATAGGTTGGTTAGAGAAAACCTTTGCCCCTGATTGTAAATGCGCTGACAGGCTTTTAAAAGACCGTAGAGACAAGGTAGTGCGGGTGCATCTGATTAACTCACCTTGCATGAGGAATAAGCGTTGTGGTCGCTATGAGGTGTTGTGGGGGTATAACAAAGTGTCTGCTAGTAGGGCTGTGCATATCCCTGAGTCCAGGCTTAATAGGCGGTTTAATCGGGTATTAGCTAAGACGACAGAGCGGCTAGGAAAGGCTAAGGGTAACCTTAGCTGCTTTGTTAGTCCTTGTTTGGAGTGCGATTTGAATGGACGAGCACGAAGAGTTTTGGCTGATAGGGTATCTGTTGCTTTGCCTAATTGTGTTTTGGTGGACAATCCTTACCGGCAGGGTTGTCTCAGGGGAAGCGTATGTGAGTCCCACGGAGGCTCTCCTAGAGCTGTTACGCCTTGTATAGTGGACATGGATGGTACGAGCGGCGTAGAGCTTGACGTATCAGATTGGGCGAGACGGTATCGTAAATGTGAGTTACGGTATTACTGGGAACCTTGGATGAATTGCAATCGGGGTAGCTTTGTAGACCCAAGGCAAAGGGATTGTAAGTTTAGCAATAGGTACTTTGAAAAGACTAGGGAGATATTATGCCAATCATTCTATCAATCGTCAGGCACTTGCTCACGTTAGCCGCTGGAGGTTTATTGACCTTCGGCATCGAAGAGAGGGACGCAGCAAATCTTGTTCACGCCGCTGAGCCGGTTGTGGCTGGTGCTGTCTTGTATGGCGTCTCTCAGGCTTGGAGTTTGGTCGATAAGAAGAAACGACCTAAGTAAGCCTGTTTTTGACTCGACGACAGCGGGTTAGGTTATAGCCAATGATGTCACCTTCTGTGGCGTGATTGGCTAAATATCTGGCTCGTTTTCTTATTGTGTCTGCTGCTTCGTGGTCATCGAATAGCAGTTCGCAAAGGTATTGCAGGTTGTTAGGGCAAGAATCCTCTTCAAACAAGAACCAATTCAGTGAGCGTTTTTGTTTAATGTTTAGTTCTTGATACCAACGTACATAATCGACTAGGGCTCTATCAATAACTGCAAGCCACAGGATATGTTCGGGTGGCACGTTTGGGGGTAGCTCAACGCTTAGCACGGTTAGGTCGTAATCTTTCATTTCTGTAGTTTAAGCCAATCTTCTAAGTACATCGTCACCAGCCAGGGGCGGTTGTTCTTACGATGCACAACGATAGGCGTTCGGTCCCCACAATCTCGTGTGGCTTGGTCGATAGCTTTATCGATGTTTAGGGCTTCTACCATTTTACACTCGATGTGGTAATGAGCCAGCTCAGTACACTCAACATCGGAGTCACCAGCTTTACCACAGAACTGTTGAGTACGGTGAGCAGAAAAGCCATGCTCTTTGAGACGATTGGCTAGTTCACGCTCTGCACGAGCGCCTTTAGCACGAGAGTTTACCATCAATCCACCAAGTGTAGGTCGGTTATTGCAATTAAATCAGGCTTGTTTTTTCTTTTTAGTTTTTCAACCGTTGCTTGTAATGGCTGAGCAAAAACATCTTGTAAAGCATCTGCGCTCGGTTCGTTACTGCCTGTGAGCTTTTGCCATAAGTAAGCTACAGGACAATCTTCAATATCACCGCTTACTTTCAAATACATGTTGAGACGTCCTAAGTAAAAACCATCTAAAGTTTCAAAAACAAGTTGTGTTGCTTGCGGTGAAGTTCTGACGCCGACAAACTGCACCAAATGGCGGTCGGTGCTTAAGTGCTCATCGTGTTCGCAGCGCATGGTTTAATTTACCAGTTACGACAGGACCAGTATCGAGCTTTAGTTTTTGGTCCTGGGTTTTCGCAGTTATGCCTAGCTCTAAAAGATTTGCGGCGCTCAG
>JAAOEI010000883.1_pt1 | contig 11272 bp, 14 predicted proteins | sample 7059261 | NCBI WGS metagenome assembly JAAOEI01 (sample SAMN14008812, study PRJNA610033) | viral metagenome | isolation source: viral particles filtered from seawater | place: China: Hangzhou Bay, Yangshan Deep Water Harbour | collected 2017-10-31
ATTTCTCCTATCCCAAATATACCACGCATAATTATGTCGGGGCGATCCATCGGATTCAGCAATCCATTTTGGCCGAGTAGTTAATACTAATTTCTTACAAAAAGCCGAATGCTGAAATAAATCCACACGAGTTTTGGCGCAATCGTATTCATTACGCATTAGAAACGCACATACACCATCAGCCGGAAGAATATTCAGAGCATGGCGAATAAATTTTTCAGCTAATTTACCATAAGGCGGATTTGTAATTATACAGGAATTTTCCCGAAGAACGGTATTATATTCTAGAAAATTTCTAATGGAAAATGATTGTCCATCATAATTATAGTCAGCTATGTCAGTTGACATTACGTTTCCAAAATATTTATGAAGAATACGAGAAATATGACCCTGGCCACAGGCGGGTTCCCACATAAAAGTATTATGATCGACGTGATACTGACGCAATTCATGAATCACGGCTTCCGTAATCCATTCGGGTGTTGGATAAAAATCTAATTCTTTTCTATCGAAATTAGAATTTCCCATTGCAGAATCGTTGGCATTAATAAAAACCATATTTTTTATTTTCCTATTATATAATAAATCTGTTTGTGCTATATAATAGTGGATGATAACAAGAAAAACAAGGTGAAAATTTTTATATGAATGAGCGTTTAAAATTATATCCAAATCACAACAATTTTTATATCAATGTGTGGCCCAATTCTGTGTGCCCTATTGGTAGTATTTAAGGAAAATAAAATGGAAATTAAAATTACTCACGAAGAACTACGCCAGAAGAAATTATTTGTAGCTACTCCTATGTATGGCGGTATGTGTGCCGGCGTATATACTAGATCAATGACAGATTTAACCGGACTCTGTGTTAAATATGGAATTGAAATGAAGTATTATTGCTTATTCAATGAATCTCTCATTACCCGAGCAAGAAATTATTGCGTTGATGAATTTCTGCGTTCTGACTCTACTCATATGCTATTTCTAGATGCTGATATTGGATTCAATGCAAATGACGTAATTGCCATGTTGGCTCTACAGTCGGATGAAAGTCCCTATGACATCATTGCTGCGCCCTATCCTAAGAAGTGTATTTCCTGGGAAAAGATTAAGATGGCGGTTGATAAAGGAATTGCAGATAATGACCCAAATATTCTAGAAAGATTTGTTGGGGATTATGTATTCAATCCTGCTAATGACGTTAATGAAATTAAAATTAGCGAGCCGGCCGAGGTCATGGAAACTGGAACCGGTTTTATGATGATTAGACGTGCAACTTTTGACCTTTACAAGAATGCCTATCCGGAGTATATGTATAAGCCGGACCATGTTCGGACACAACATTTCGATGGAAGTCGGGAAATCATGGCATATTTTGATTGTATCATTGATCCTGTATCAAGACGATACCTATCAGAAGATTATATGTTTTGTCAAAATGTTAAGCGTGCAGGCGGAAAAATCTGGCTCTGCCCGTGGATCAATACACAACATGTAGGATCATACATTTTCGGTGGTTCATTGGCTGATCTAGCATCTATTGGTGCGTCTGCAACAGCAAATGTTGATGAATTGAAGAAGGAAAATCGTCCGAAGTAATAACATGATGAAGTGAGGTTTAATGAAAATAACTAAAGAATTTGTGGAGGTTTTGCGGAATTGTAGTATTATCAATTCCGCAATTCTTTTTAAACCGGGTTATATTATTTCTAGTTGTTCTAAACTAAAAAATATTATATCCTATATTAAAATAGACGAGAAAATTCCTGTAGAATTTGCCATTCATGATATAAATGAATTTCTAAATATTATATCAATTCTCGATGATGCAACAGCAGAGTTCACTCAAAATCAAATAATTGTTAAGAGTGGTAGAAAAAGTGTAAAATATACATTTTCTAATCCGGCTACAATTGACGCCTCGCCATACTTACAAGCTACATTTGATGATGAAGATATCGCTGCACAATTTAAAATGCCATATTCAGATTTTAGTAATATGTTAAAGGCATGTTCAGTTTTCAGAACAAATGATGTTGTTATCTCCGGGGATGATAATAGTGTAGAGATTTGTGTTGGTAATGTTAAAAACAAGACCAGCAATAAATTCGTTACTACATTTAATACTACTAGACCCTGTGTAAGTAGTTTTAGTAAAGTATTTAATATTGAGAATTTCAAGATATTGAATAGAGATTATATTGTTTCAATTCACGTTGAAAACTGCCTTGAATTTAGAACTGAGGATGATCGAGTATCATATTGGATTACCCCGTCAGTTTCAGCTTAATAATGGAGAAAATAATGAATAAGAATAATTATTGGGAAGAGAAATACAGACCTGAAACTATTGATGAATGCATAGTTCCACCTGAATTACATAAAACGCTTAAATCTATTGTAAGTAACGAAAATTTTCCAAGTGTGATTTTTCATGGCCAATCTGGTGTAGGTAAGACAACGGCAGCACTTGCCATCGTCAAAGAATTGGGACTTGATTATATTATAATTAATGGAAGTCTTAATGGTAATATTGATACATTAAGAACTGAAATTAAGGATTTTGCATCAACTCTATCATTTAATAATAAGAGAAAAATTGTTATTATTGATGAAGCGGATGGACTGAATATCAATTCGACCCAGCCTGCTCTACGAAACTTCATTGATGAATATAAGGATAATTGTGGATTTATATTCACCTGCAATAATTTTAAAAGGATTACACCACATTTACATAGCCGATGCTTTGTTGTAGATTTCAAGGTTCAACCAAATCAAAAGTCAAAACTAGCGGCAAAACTCTTCGATAAAGCACTTAAAATTCTCGATATTGAGGGTGTTAAGTATGAGAAGGAAATTGTTGCAAATGTTGTAAAGCGATATTTTCCTGATTTCAGAAAAATTTTGAATGAATTGCAGGGGTATAGTAGACAGAATGGACAGATTGATACTGGAATTTTAACATCTGGTCAAATTGATATTCAGGCAACGGTTGATGTTATTAAGAACAAAGACTTCAACAAAATCAGAAGTTTCGTTGTAGAGAATTTTGACGATTATACCGGAGTATATGAGCAATTATACAATGGGTTATATACAAAATGTAAAAGCGAATCTATTCCTGATTTGGTTCTAATCATTGCAAAATATCAATATCAATCGGCATTCGTAGCATCCCAGGAAATAAATCTAGCAGCATGTTTTGTTGAATTGATGACGATTGAGTATAAATAATGCCCGGCTCCTTTGAAGAATATATGAATATTAATGATGAAAAACTGCTATCAATGGCAGCGATTAAAAAAGCCAAGGGACTAAAGGAATGTTTTTCATGTGAAGCCATGATTAAAGTTAATCAATATTTTGTTACGATATCAACATTAGTATCCAATGAAAACAATGTGATTAAAATTAATCATTATACTCTCTGTAAAAATTGCTCTACAAAAATAGATTCTAATCCTATTTTCACACAGAAAGTTGCCAAAGATGGAAAATAAAGCCACGGTATTTGATGTGATCAAAAACATAAATGTTACTAAGGATACTGACCGGGACACAAGAGAAAGTATGTTAGATTTATATGATCCATTTGTGGTCAATAAATCTTTCTCTCTCCATCTTGATACAATTTTATATTGCAATGAAATGAATATACACAATCATATTGATAAGAAAATGCAGTATGACTACTATATGAATGCAATACGAAAGAGAAATAGATGGGCAAAATGGCCCAAGAAAAGTAATGAAAATACTGAAATAATTAAGTGTATAATGCAGGAATTTAATATGAATTATAAAAATGCACTTAATATATATAAAATAATGACCAGTGAAGAACTAGGTGAAATTATCGATAAAAATAAAAAGGATGATGATAATGAATAGTATGGAATATAATGGTATTTTCAGAAACCATGGAATTGAAATTCATATTAATGATGACGATTTTCTGAAAGTAAAAGAGACATTAACCAGAATTGGTATTGCCCAAAATAAAACTAAAACTCTATATCAGACTTGTCATATTCTACACAAGAGAGGCCGATATGGAATTTTACATTTCAAGGAACTATTTTTCCTCGATGATAAGCCGTCTTCAATTGATAAAACCGATTACATGAGAAGGGATTATATTGCAAAACTTCTATGTGATTGGGATTTAATTGGACTTTCACCCGATAACTATATTTCAGATATCGATAGAGATATTGTAAGAAATCTAAAAATTCTTCCATATGGGCAGAAGAACCAGTGGAATCTTGTAACAAAATATACAATAGGAAATAATAAGAATGTCTAATTTCGATAAAGTAAGAATTTTCATGGAAGCATTTGGGCAGGAAGTATTGAAAACTCCCCAATTTCCCGATGAAAATATTCAGAAACTACGTAAATACCTAATTTCAGAAGAAAATGACGAACTTTCTGTAGCGATTGAAGAGAAAAATCTAACCGAAGTGGCAGATGCCCTAACTGATCTATTATACGTTGTATATGGAGCCGGCCATTCATTTGGTATCGATTTAGATGCTTGTTTTGATGAAGTCCATCGATCCAATATGTCTAAATTGGAAGACGGAAAGGTTCTAAAAAGAGAAGACGGAAAGGTTCTAAAGGGTAAGAATTATTCACCTCCCAATTTAGATAAAGTTCTTCTGGATCAATTTTTAAATGCTATATCTCGATGATTCTTCTTGTCTGTGTTTAACCTGCACAGACAAGATACGAAAAGAATTAGCCCTAACTCTGGATTTTTATCGTTATTTCAGATATACATGTGATAAATGTGGAAATAAACGTTGTCCACATTTATCAGAATCATATATTTAAATGCACAGGTAGTAATGAACCAGATCAGATAGGAGTTATTGATGACAATAATTAATATTATCAAAAAAGTTTTTCCGAAAACTCCACCAAATGTTATTGAACAGTATAGTGGTTCAATTAGTCATATGAATCTATATCTTATTAATACACCACTGCGTCAGGCAGCATTCCTATCACAATTGGGGCATGAATCTGGTGGATTTATGTATACAGAAGAAAATCTAAATTATTCTGCATCTCGCCTTCTTGAAGTTTTTCCGAAATATTTCACTAAGAATGAAACCCCACATTTCCATAGAAATCCAGAAAAGATCGCAAATCGTGTCTATGCCAATCGAATGGGTAATGGAAATGAGGCATCGGGCGATGGATGGAAATATCGTGGTAGAGGATTGATTCAGCTAACAGGACGAAATAATTATCAGCGATTTAGTGATTTTATTGGTGTTGATGCTGTAAACAATCCAGATTATATTAAAACTCCCGATGGATGTTTCATTAGTGCGATATGGTTTTGGGATGTAAATGGCTGTAATAGATATGCCGATGCTGGTGATATCACTGGATTGACAAAGGTGATCAATGGTGGTATTAATGGTCTTTCACATAGACTAGAATTATACAATAAATTTCTTCCACTATTGGAAGAATATAATAAGAATGTAGTAAAACCTGAACCATATGTGCCAATGGAAGAATTGGAGGAAGAGTTGCCACCAATTGTCATTGATGTTAGTAATGGGGGAAGCGGCTAGGAGTATTAATGACGTTTTTTTATACATCAGTAGATTTAAATTATAATGATATTTTGTTTCGTGGTAATAAAGATGGTGTAAAAATCAAGAATAAGATAAAATATAAACCATCTTTATATCTGGAATCTCCAACAGAAACAAACTATAAAACATTGAATAATAAGTTTGTAACACCTCGTAAATTCGATACCATAAAAGAGGCAAGGGAATTTACGAAACAATATAAAAATGTAGACAATTTTCCGATATATGGAAACCAGAATTATGTTCACCAATTTATAAGTGAACTAAGTTCATATAAAAAGATAGAATTTGATCGTTCATTGTTTGATATTGGAACGATTGATATTGAGGTTGCTATTGGTGATGACGGGTTTCCATTTCCATCAGAAGCAAAACAGCCAATCATAACAATTTCATACTATAGCAGCATAGAAAAAATCTATAATTGCTGGGGATTATATGACTATGATCCAAGTAAATCACTTCTAAAAAATGTAAGAATCAATTATGTCAAATGTGACAATGAAGTGGATTTACTTATTAAATTTCTAGATTATTGGCGATTTCATACGCCTGATATTTTAACTGGATGGAATTCTGATTTATTCGATACAACATATCTTGTAAATAGAATAACAAAAGTATTATCATGGGATGTTGCTAAATCTCTTTCACCCTGGAATATTATTCATGATGAAGTTGAATTTGAGAACAATCAGCAACACCAGAAATTTAATATCGTAGGTATTCAGCAAATCGATTATCTAAAATTATTTAAGAAATTTGACCAAACATATGGGACACAAGAAACATATAAACTGGATCATATTGCCCATGTGGTGTTAAATGAAAGTAAAATGGATTATTCCGAATACAAAAATCTAACACAATTGTATAAAGAAAATTATCAGTTATTTTGTGATTATAACATCAAGGATAGTTATCTTGTTGACAGACTCGATAACAAATTAAATCTATTCATGATTGTCATGTCCATTGCATTTTCATCCAATGTAAATCTAGAGGAAGCATTTTCACCAGTCAATGTGTGGGATGCAAAGATTTATAATAAACTAAAATCAATGAATATTGTAATTCCACCAAAAATTGATAATTCAAAAAATGAGAAAATCATTGGAGCATATGTAAAGGAACCAAATCCCATTAAATATGGATATGTGGTTTCCGAGGATTTAAATTCTCTATATCCGCGAATTCTAGTTCAATACAACATGTCAACTGAGACTCTAATCGATAAACATAAAAGATATAGAGATTTACTGACTGAACTTAAAAATAGAGGATTAAAATATGAAGCATCCTTCTAAAATGAGTGATGATGAAATATTCAAAGAATTAAAATTTCTTGATTCTTTGAATAATATAAGTGTTGATAATCTATTGGACGGCACATTTGATATTGATATTGACGAAAACACCACACTAACGGCCCGTGGTGAGCTATTCGATACTTCACGCCAGGGTATTATTGCAGATATTGTAGATTCAGTATATTATGAGAGAGTTGAAGTCCGAAAAAAAGAAAAAGTTGTTAAACTTGCTCTTGAAGAGGAAACTGATCCCGTTAAAAAGGCTGAATTAGAAAAACAATTTATTCAATTATACAATGAGCAGCTAGGTATTAAGATTTTAATTAACTCATTGTATGGAGCATTCAGTAATCAATATTTTAGATTTTATGACGAACGAATTGCTGAATCAATTACACTCACTGGACAGCTAACAATTAAATGGATTGAAAAAGCTCTTAATAAATTCTTCAATGAATATCTGAATACTACAAATATCGATTATATCATAGCCATTGACACAGATTCGGTGTATATTAATTTCCAGGAGTTTGTTGATCAGAAGACGACAAAAGATATGACAAAAGATGAAATTGTCAGTATGATCAACAAATTTGATATTGAAGTTATTCAGCCACTAATCGAGGAAACATACTCTAGCCTACAACATAAACTAGGCGCCAAGCGCCAGGAAATGGTCATGAAGCGAGAGGATATTTCGGATAAGGCCATTTGGACAGGTAAGAAAAGATATATTCTACAGGTTCTTGATAGCGAAGGTGTTCGATACAAAGAACCAAAAATTAAAATCAAGGGGATTGAGTGTGTAAAATCATCAACTCCTATGGTATGTAGAAATATGATTAAGGATTCTATCAAAATAATTTTGAATGAGGATGAGAAAGCTGTTCAAGAATATATTAAAAAATGTTTCGATGAATTTTGTAGACAGGACGTAGTAGATATTTCATTTCCTAGAGGTATTTCTAATCTAGAGAAATATTCATCACCAGATACATTATATAAAAAGGCTACACCTATTCAGGTCCGATCTGCTATTTTATATAATCATCATCTGAAAACATTTAATATTGATAAGAAATATCATTCTATTAAAACTGGCGATAAAATAAAATTTATATATCTCATGATGCCAAATACTATTAAGGAAAATGTAATAGGTTTCATTGATGTTCTACCTGATGAATTTGGTCTACATCAATATATTGACTATGAACTTCAATTTGAAAAAGCTGTCATAGCACCTATTCAAAAAATTCTTGATACATGTAATTGGAACTGGAAATATAAGCCACCGATTATAACACTAGATAAATATCTTAAAAGGAGATAAGAATGGCAAAGAAAGCCACGACTACGGATTCGTCTTTATCATTAAAAGACAGGCTATTAAAGACCAGCACCATTAAAGAAACAACAATTCTTGGTGATAGTAAAATTTTTCAGCCACAGACATTCTATGATACTGGTATTCCACTAATCAATCTTGCATTATCCGCTGATATTGACAAGGGATTATTTCCTGGCATTACCATCATTGCTGGGCCAAGTAAACACTTTAAAAGTAAATTCGCTCTTGAACTATTATCAGGATTCCTAGAAAATTCAAAAAATGGAATCGGAATGGTATATGATAATGAGTTTGGTTCACCAGCAAAATATTTTGAATCATCATCGATTGATAAAGACAGAGTAATCTATACTCCAATTATGAATCTTGAGGAATTGAAATTTGACTTAGTGAAGCAGCTAGAACATATTACTAAGGATGATGAAGTTTGTATTCTAATCGATTCTATTGGCAATCTTGCGTCTAAAAAAGAATTGGATGATGCTCTTGAAGGAGAGAGTAAACAGGATATGACAAGAGCAAGAGTTCTAAAGTCTATATTTAGAATGATTACACCATATGTCAAGATGAAAAATATTCCATTAATCGGTATTGGACATACATATCAAACACAGGAAATGTATAGCAAAGCTGTAGTTTCCGGCGGAACAGGTGGATACTATAGTGCCGATAATATTTGGATTGTTGGTAGACAGCAGAAAAAAGATGGTGTGGAAATTGAAGGATATGATTATATCATCAATGTAGAGAAGTCACGTTTCGTTAGAGAAAAAACGAAATTTCCTATTAGTGTAACCTATGATGGCGGCATCGATAAATGGTCTGGTATGCTTGAATTAGCGGTCGAGTTGGGGTATATTGGAAAGGCTGGGAAAAGCACCTTTCAGGTCATTGACCGTGAAACAGGTGAACTCATTGGTCCAGAATACAAGAAAACTGATCTATCAAATAATGATAGCTTCTGGAAACCACTAATGACAGAAAATTTCAAAAATTCCCTAACAGAGTATTGCAGTCTATAATAAAAAAATAAAAGGACTATAAATGAAAGAATCGTTAATTATTGACTATCTAATCAATAGTCAAGATTACAGTAGACGAGTATTACCATTTCTTAAAGATGAATATTTTGTAGAAAATTCAAGTAAGATTTTCTACAAAATCATTGATAACCATTATCAAACATATAAAACTTTAGCTACAAAGGAAGTAATTGAAGTTGAATTAAATAAACTCGATAATATTAATGAAGAACAATTCAAGGAATGTGGTGAATTATTCAATGAATTAAACAGTAAAATTGACGAGATTAATGTAGATTGGGCTGTCAAAAGCACGGAAGTATATTGTCAGGATAGAGGTCTTCATAATGCTATTATGGATTCCATCAAAAGGCTAAACAATAATTCAGATTTACCAAAGAATGGTATTCCTAAATTATTAGAAGATGCACTTGCTATTCGTTTTTCGACTAGCATTGGTCATGATTTTCTGGATGATGCCGAGGATAGATTTAATCAATATCAGAGCCATGAAGAGAAAATACCATTTGATATCGATCTTCTGAATTTGGCTACGGAAGGTGGATTTGAAAGAAAATCGCTAAACGTATTCATGGGTTCAACCGGAACCGGTAAGACTCTTGTAATGTGTCATATGGCTGCCATGGCATTTCTAATGGGATATAATGTCCTGTATCTAACAATGGAAATGTCAAGAATTAAAATTGCAACAAGAATTGATAGTAATCTAATTAACGTCCCAATGTCTGAGATTAAGCACTTAGATAAATCGCGTTTCAAAACCAAGATAGATAAATTATCACAAAAAACTTCCGGTAAATTAATTATTGAGGAATTTCCTACATCAAATGCAAATGCTCTACATTTTAAATCTCTTATCGAAGAACTTAGAATCAAGAAGAAGTTTGTTCCTGATCTTATTTTTATCGATTATATTAATATTTGTTCTAGTAGTCGTCTAAAGGCACATGTGGCATCAAATCCGTATGTGTATGTTAAGGCCATTGCAGAGGAAATCAGAGGGCTTGCTGTAGAGTATAATGCCTGCATTATCAGCGCCACACAGGTAAACCGGGCGGGTTACAACAACAGTGACGTTGACCTAGATCATACTAGTGACTCATGGGGACTTCCACATACTGTAGACTGGATGGGAGTATTAATCACAAATGAGGATATCGCAGCACTAAACCAGATATTATTGAAGGAACTGAAAACTAGATATTCAGATTCATCAAAATATGGTAAATTTATGATAGGTATGGATAAACCATATATGAGATTATATAATTGTGAGCAGTCAGCACAGGAGGATATCGATAATGGACCAGTAATGGATAATACTTCATTTGGTGAAAGCCCAAAGGAAAAGTTTAAGAAGAGAAAATCTAAACATGATAAAAGTAAATCTATAGAGGAATTTGTGGGAAATGTATGAAATAGTTGATGAATATAAGCTATTGGAGACGCCAACTGGAAATATTATTCACATTGACACTAATAAAAAACATGTAAGAAAGTTACAGCGAACTTTACTTACAGGTTCAGGTTTCAATGGAAATACTCCAATGTTTTTCTCAAATAGTTACTCTGATACTGGACAAAAAGAAAAGGCCACTAATTAGTGGCCTTTATGTTATTTCGATCATTCTATTATATAATGATAGATCATACCTTCCATTTTCATATTTATCAAGCAATTTATTACGATAGGCGTTGTTAATTTCTCGTCCTATAATCTTGGCACTCTCACTATTTAATCTAAATATTCTACCAGACATAGAAATATTTTTATATTTCATCGGATCAAGATATGAAAAATTTCCGAATCTATTACCTATAGATAGAATTGTGGCTAGAACAGTTTCTTGGTAAGGCATTTCCATTTATTATAAAGTTCCTAGCGTATTATTCCCCAAGTTCATGTATATATGAAGCGTAGGTGGATGTATTGCTCCATAATTATCACCT
>JAAOEI010000885.1_pt1 | contig 11269 bp, 18 predicted proteins | sample 7059261 | NCBI WGS metagenome assembly JAAOEI01 (sample SAMN14008812, study PRJNA610033) | viral metagenome | isolation source: viral particles filtered from seawater | place: China: Hangzhou Bay, Yangshan Deep Water Harbour | collected 2017-10-31
GAGGCATGCAAGAAGCGTGGTGAGAAACCACACCATAATGAAAAGGAGTATGGCTGGATTTGGCTGGCGCATCATGAGGGGTATAGCAGGGGCTATCTAGATAGAATAAAGGAGGAAAAGAAATGACACTCGAAGAACTAGCATGGGTATTTCTTGCCGTGGTTTTCGCGGTTGTACCCCTTGTCATGGTGTTCTGCCTGAAAGAAGAAGGGAAGAAACATGGATGACGAAACGTGGCAGTTAGTGCAGCGGCACAAGGAGGCGGCGCATTATGAGGGGTACTTTACCGGGGTGTTTCACACGGTCCTTGCCGTCCTTGTCGTTGGGTTTGTTTTTTACAAGGTGTTCTGGTGATGGGTAGACCGCAGAACAATAACCCGCTGTGCAACACCTGCCAGATGCGTAAAGCTGAAAAGCGGGTGAGGACAGTCAAGGGGTTTATCCGATGGAGATGCCAGCATTGCATTGATCTGATAAAAAATAGGGGGAAAAAGAATGGATGAAGTAGACAAGGAGTTGGGGAGGTTGGGTGTACAGCTAAAGGAAATTGAATTTGTGTCACACCATCTTGTTGGTGGCAACCCGGATGATGAGCAAGGCTCGTGGGCTACGGTAGAGGAGGCAGTCCTTGCGTTTGCCAAGCAGTTTGCAGAGGTTAGTCTGGCGGCACAAGGCGGGTTCCTGTTTGTTCGTCGTGCGCCTGTCTTGCAGAGTGATAAACAATTTGAAGGCGGCACCCGGTATAAGATGATTGGAAGATTCTCAGTGGTCAGCGTGAAGAACTGGCCGGATGAAGGTAGAAAGTCTGTGTCTGGGTTTTCAGACGCACCGATATTTGGGAGTTTCACATGACTGAATGGGACGAAAAAACAGGGGAACTTACCATCCGTCCACAGGCTATGCCGCCAATTATGACTAGGACAGAAACCATAACAGATGGCCCACCTATCTGCGCCGTATGCAATAAGTCGGTTGATCGCATTGAGTCTATGTTTGATCTCAATCGTGATGCAACTTTCTTTAGAGTGTACTGCCACGGCGAGATGGAGGAGCAGCAGTTAGATGCACTTACCGTTGTGTCCTGCAAGATTACGTTTGGCAAGGCGTTTGAGAAACCTTTATTGGAGGCGAAATGAAAACCGGAGAGAGCGAGAGCAATACGTTCGAGTGGTCGCCACCCTTACTTGCGCTAGGAGTGACTGTTGAATTCTCGGAACAACTGCGCCGTGAGTATGAACGCGGGTTTGTAGAAGGCATACAGGAACAGATGCGCAGGATTGTGGAGAAGCAGATTGATGGTTATAGCGATTTGGTATCTGACGGAGGGTTTGATCCACGAGAGAAGGCTCTCCACAAACAACCTACAAAAATCTTCGGCCCTGATCTTGAAGGGATACTAAACAGCGCGGGGTTCTTCAGAAAGCGCGAATGGGTTGGGTTAACGCGGGATGAGTTTGAGCAGTGCTACGAAGCGATGGGGGAACCGATGAACGACTGGGCTTTAGGCGAAGCCATTGCCGCGAAGCTAAAGGAGAAAAATACATGACGCATTGGCAGGCATTATTCAACGCCACCCGTTACTGGGGGCATAAGATGTTCAACGATATAAACGACATAACCGGAGAGAGTTATGGGGACACCGAGGCGGCATAACATGAAGTCGAAATACAACACCAACAAAAAGGCCGTGAATCCCGTGCCGAGTTCATGGAAATATAAATCTGAGGAAGGGTTTAAACCACTAACGTACCAGATGATATCGCCCGAGGTACAGGAGAGGCTCGACGCTATCCGTAACATCAAGAGCCTGAAGCCATGAAGCCGGGGCCGAAAGTTGGATCAAAGATGTGGCGCAGATCGTATCCGGTGGTAACCTTCGCCAGACCTGTGCCGTCCTGCGCTACCCGCATACACTATGAACTGTGGCGAGCGGGGGTGAGGGCATCAAACACCGGGGTTATGCGCGACGGTTTCTGTACGGACTGCACTCAGAAATACAAGTACACAATGATGCAGGAGGGCCGGTGCGAACATCCGGAGATAAGGTTCCGCGAGGATGATGATGGGTTTATTGAAGGCTTTTTACCTAGGGGGGAGGCATGACAAGCACGACATTTAAAACAACCCCCATCTCATGGAGCGTAGTACGCATGTACTGCGGATGCGGTGGGGAGTTTGAGCATAAGTTCAGTACCAAGTACAAAGAGAAGCCGTTTACCCACGTTTGCAACAAGTGCAATGCGCTGGAAGATGCGGCACACATTTACCCGAAAACAGAGTGGATAGAGGAAGCCAAATGATTGACTACAGCGACAGTTTAATTAAGATAAACAAGATGCGTAGGAAGGCCCACGACGCCATCCTGAAAAAGGATTGGGCAACGGCGTGTGACTGCATGGACGAGATTGTCGTAGCTGCACGGGAAGCAAAGATGTACTGCCTTGGGGAGATTAAAGAGTGATTATTGTCCTAGACTTTGAAACTTTTTACAGCCAATCCTATTCTTTAAGCAAACTCACTACTGAGGAATACATCAGGGGGGCCGAGTACGAAACCATCGGGGTGTCAGTCAAGGTGGATGATGCTCCGGCTGAATGGTTCTCGGGTACTCACGAGGAAATAAAGAACTGGTTAGGGCAATTCGCGTGGGATAAGGCTGTTATGGTGGCGCACAACGCAATGTTCGACGGGGCTATTCTGAGTTGGAAATTTGATATACACCCGTGGGTTATTGCTGACACCCTTTCAATGGCCCGTGCAGTGCATGGTGTGGAGGTTGGGGGGAGTCTTGCCAAGCTGGTGGAGCACTACGGGCTGGGGGCAAAGGGCACTGAGGTTATACAAGCGTTAGGTAAGCATCGGTGTGACTTCACTAAAGAGGGGCTGGCAGCTTACGGTGGGTATTGTGTTAACGACACGGAGCTTACCTACAAGCTGTTCAACGTCCTTGTCGATGGCTACCCCAAGAACGAGTTGAAGTTGATTGATCTGACCATGAAGATGTTCACTGAGCCGGTGCTGGATTTGGATGCATTGCGGCTGGAAGAACACTTGTCAGAGGTAAAGGCGCGTAAAGAGGAGCTGCTAAGTCGGATCGCTGGTGGCGCAGAGGAGGTTAAAAAGAACATTATGAGCAACCCCAAGTTCGCCGAGTTGTTGCGGGAACACGGGGTCGAGCCTCCTATGAAGTTAAGCCCAACCACTGGGAAGTTAACCTTTGCGTTTGCGAAGACAGACACGGCAATGAAAGCGTTGTTGGAGCATCCTGACCTAGCTGTTCAGACGTTGGCTGCGGTTCGTTTGGGGGTTAAGAGCACCATAGAGGAAACGAGAACAGAGCGTTTTTTAAGCATCGTGCAACGCGGCCCTATGCCCATCCCGTTAAAATACTACGCGGCGCATACGTCACGATGGGGTGGGATGGACAAGGTGAACCTTCAAAACCTCCCGAGCCGTGGGCCAAACGCAGGTAAGCTAAAGAGTGCTATACGCGCACCAGAAGGCTACGCAATAATTGATTGTGATTCCAGCCAGATTGAGGCAAGGCTGCTTGCGTGGATGGCGGGGCAGGATGATCTGGTTGAGGCTTTCCGACGCAAGGAAGATGTCTACAGCATCATGGCATCTGCAATTTACAATAAGCCTGTGGCAGACATAACAAAGGGTGAGCGGTTTGTTGGAAAATCGACGATCTTGGGTTGCGGGTATGGTCTTGGGGCGAAGAAGTTCAAATCCTCGCTTGAGAATTTTGGGGTTAACATCAGTGTGGATGAGGCAACCCACATCATAGACACTTATAGATTCACGTACCACAAGATACCCGCGCTTTGGGCGGCAGGAGATAGATGCCTTGGGGCTATGGTGGATAATCAAACCGCGCCCTATGGCCGGGAAGGAGTGGTCAAGTTGGCTTGGGGGTCGTTTCACACCCCGCTGGGGATACCCTTGAAATACCCCCAACTTCGCAGACACACTAAACCAAATGGGCGTGTGGAATTTGTGTACACTTCCCGTACTGGTATAACAGGCATTTGGGGGGGTTCCCTCACTGAAAACATCACCCAGCATTTGGCTCGGGTAATAGTTGGCGAGCAGATGCTAAAAATAGCCAAGCGGTATCGTGTAGTGCTGACGGTGCATGATGCGGTTGCCTGCATTGCGCCAAGGGGGGAAGCTGCAAGAGCACAGGCTTATGTTGAGGAGTGCATGCGGTGGACCCCACCATGGGCAGAAGGTCTACCCCTTAACTGTGAGTCAGGTGTCGGAGATAACTACGGGGAGTGTTAAAAATTGGAAAGCACCAAGTGGTCTTACAGCAGCATGTCGTTGTTCCAACAATGCCCAAAAAAGTATTATCACTTGCGGATAGTGAAGGATGTTGCTGACCCTCCCTCCCAGCAGATGAACTATGGGCTGGCTGTGCATAAGGTAGCAGAAGATTATATCAGAGATGGCACCCCCATCCCCCCTCAGTTTGCCTTTATGCAAGAACCTCTGGATCGGCTTAAGAGTACTGAGGGAGAAGTACATTGTGAGTTGAGGTTGGGGTTAACCCGTGATCTGGAGCCATGCGGGTTTATGGCGAAGGATGTTTGGTGGCGGGGTATTGTTGACCTATTGGTGCTAAATGGGAAAAAAGCGCGTATCATAGATTACAAGACAGGGAAGAATACATACCCTGATACCAAGCAATTAGAGCTTCTATCTCTTGCGATATTCAAGCATTACCCGGAAGTAGAGACTGTTAAAGCTGGGCTTTTGTTTGTAGTACACCCACTGCTTGTAATGGAACGGTACCACGCGGAGGAGCAAGACGAGCGTTGGGTGAAGTGGGTGCAGCAGTCACAGCAGTTGGATAGCGCCGTTGAAAACAATGTCTGGAACCCGAAGCAAAACTTTACTTGCCGCAATTGGTGCCCGGTTACCTCGTGTGCAAACAATGGTCGCGGTCAGTGGGACTAAAGAGGCTTACATGAGGCACCCATCGTACAAAAGCTGGTGGCACATGATGCAAAGGTGCTACAACCCAACGTGCAACGTGTACCAACATTACGGGGCGCGGGGTATCCGTGTGTACAAACCTTGGCATAAGTTTTCTAACTTCGTCGTAGGTCAGTAAAATCTGTTGGGCTACTTCAGTCAATTCAAAACTTCTCATAGGAGATGATAATGCCTTACGTCAATAAGCCCCGCCCTTACCGCTTGGAATGGCAACAGGAACAAGCGCGTAATGAAAAACCCGAACGTGCTAAACGCGCCGCCGCCCGACGGGCCATGGACGCAAAGGGTGTTAACCGCGCAGGAAAAGATATTGACCATGTAAAGCCCCTATCCAAAGGGGGCACCAATGCAGCAAGCAATCTGCGGCTGAAAAGCCCGAGTGCCAACAGGTCGTTCAGCCGGAACTCGGACCATACGGTGAAAAAGAATAGCCCCAGAAAAGGCAGTTGACATCCTTTTGGGTTAGGTAGAATATAGTCGTACTAACCGCCCACAGAGGCGGAGCAGCAAAAGGTGTATAAAGTTTTAATAAAGGCCGGGTTGAGTGAAAACATCACTCCGCCCTAAAGCCCATTTACAGGTGAAGAAACACAATGCAAATTGTTGACAATAAAGCACTCCATCTAAAGGTCCGGTACCCACACTTGATAACGAGTGTAATACCGTGCAGCCAACAGGTCGGGGAGCATAGTGTGCTGGTGAAGTGGGGTTTGGAGGAGGCACAAGTACTTAAGAACCTGAAGATAAAAAACGTGCCCTCCCCTATTTTGCGTTCTTATGATTGGCCCGGTTTGCATAAGCCATTCGCACATCAAATGACAACCGCAGGGTTTCTGACACTGCATCGCCGGGGGTTTTGCTTCAACTCCCAAGGTACTGGGAAAACAGCGAGCGTGATATGGGCCGCAGATTACTTGATGAAGAAGGGGGTTATAAAAAGGGTGTTGGTAATCTGCCCCGTGTCGATCATGGGTTCCGCTTGGCAGGGGGACTTATTCCGTTTTGCCATGCACCGCACTTTTGAAATAGCGCACAACCCGGATGGGGAGAGGCGCAAAAAAGTGATCCGAGGGGATGCAGATTTTGTCATTATCAACTATGACGGACTAGGCATCGTATCGGACACGATAATAGAAAGCGGCGGGTTTGATCTGATTGTAGTGGACGAGGCGAACCACTATAAAAACGTCCACACACAACGCTGGAAGGGGCTTTGTAAGATCATCCAGCCGGATACGTGGGTATGGATGCTAACTGGAACCCCTGCATCACAGGAACCAAGTGATGCTTATGGGTTGGCAAAAATAGTCAACCCCGATGGTGTGCCCAAGTTCTTCGGGGCATTCCGGGATCAGGTTATGACAAAGATCACCCGCTTTAAATGGGTGCCGAAACCCGACGCGACTGATACGGTATTCAAAGCATTGCAACCGGCGATTAGATTTACAAAAGAGGAGTGCTTGGACCTACCCGATATGGTCTACATGACTAGGGACGTACCACTAACCCCACAGCAGAATAAGTACTATAGCACCATGCTTAAACAGCAATTAGTTATTGCTGCGGGGGAGGAGATTTCTGCGCCTACAGCGGCTGCAAACTTGAGTAAGTTACTACAGATTTCAGGTGGGGCGGTCTACACCGATACCAAAGAAGTCATCGAATTTGATTGCAGCAACCGCCTACAAGCCCTGAAAGAAGTCATTGATGAAGCAAGCCATAAAGTGCTGGTGTTTGTCCCCTACACACATAGTCTTGATATGGTGTCGGGTTGGTTAAAAAAGCATGGGTATAGCAATGAGATTGTCAACGGGGGGGTCAGCCCGAACAAGAGAACCGAGATATTCAACAGGTTCCAAACAACCCCTGATCCACGGGTTCTGGTCATCCAGCCACAGGCTGCATCGCATGGGGTAACGCTCCATGCCGCGAATGTGGTAGTGTATTGGTCCCCGGTAATGAGTGTTGAGACGTACCTGCAAGCTAACGCTCGTGTGCATAGAGCGGGACAGGCTAATAAGGTAACCATCGTGCATTTACAGGGTAGCCGAGTAGAGAGCAAGATGTACAAAATGCTCCAGAGCAAGGTGGACACACACCAACGGCTGGTTGATCTTTACAAAGAGGAACTTCAGGAAGTAACGGAGAAACAACATGAGTGACGAGAAGTATTCCATTGATAGACTAATAAGAATGTACATCAAGATGCGTGAGGCTCGTAAAGAACTCGACGCGCAGGTGAACGCCATTGAAGAACAGATGGATGTAGTAAAGAGTGGGATACTGGATATCTGCAATGAGACTAATGTAAGTAGTTTGAGAACCCCGTCAGGTAGGGTGGTTAGGACGGTTAAGACTTTCTACACGACGAGCGATTGGGATTCAATGCATTCGTTTATGAAGGAACACGATGTGATGGGGCTATTGGAGCGGCGTATCCATCAGTCCAACATGAAAACCTTTTTAGAGGAGAACCCAGATGTGCTACCCCCCGGTCTGAATGCAGATAGCAGATACGACCTGACTGTGTACCGCAAATAAATTTAACAGGAGAAACGCAACTATGAGTACCGATGTTCAATTGTTCAAAGGGGGCATCCCCGCCCACCTGAAAGCCCAACCACTCAATGATATTACCAAGTCATTGTTGGGTGGCGCAGGAAAAACCACGAAGCGCATTTCCATCCGGGGTAATGTGTTTCGGCTGGTAGCCAATGGCAAAGAAATCGCTACGAGCGATGAAAGGTCCATGAACGTAGTTATCGTCAATGCATCCCCGAAGGTGCATCGGACTTTTTATGCTGGGGCTTTTGACCCTAGTGCTAAAGTGAGTCCTACGTGCTGGTCGGCAGACGGGGAACGCCCAAACCAAGGACTTAGCAACCCCCAGAGCGATGCGTGTTCCAAGTGCCCCCAAAACATAGCGGGGTCTGGGCAAGGCAATACCAAGGCTTGCAAGTTTGGCCGTATGCTTGCTGTGGTTCTGGAGAATGACTTGGAGGGAGACGTGTTTCAGTTATCACTGCCCTCACAGTCGATCTTTGGAGGCGCAGAAGATGGGAAGATGCCCCTTAATGCGTACACTCAATTTTTGGCCGGGTTCAATGTCAACGTCACCGCAGTAGTAACGGAGATGCGTTTTGATACGAGCAGCGCCACCCCCAAGCTGTTCTTCAAAGCGATACGGCCACTGAACGCCGAGGAATACGACACGCTGACCCAGCGCAGCGAAACGCCTGAAGTAACTTCGCTGGTTACAGTTTCCTTCAAAGAGACTGTTGACGGCCCCCCGTCTGCTAAGCCAAAGTTGTCCGCATTCAAAGCGGTTAAGCAGGAAGCTGAACCAGAGGATGACACCCCGGAAACTGCGGAACCCGTTAAAAAAGCTACGAAGAAAACTGAAGGGCCCCCTGCTGCTAACAAGCTAGCGGCGATTATGGATCAGTGGGACGACGAGTAAAAATAAATCAGGGGGGGTGTGCAACGCACCCCCCATAACCGGAGGAACGATAACGTGCGGCCCAAATACACGGAATCCATACGGAAGAAAATTAGTGATCCTGACGCGACTGGCTTGGGGGTTGAACTTGGACGCCTGTGCATGTTGCATGGGTATTCAGTCAGGGAGGTTGCAGAGACATTTAAAGTTTCCAAGGTAACCGCCTATAACTGGATTACGGGCAGGACTAAACCCACGCCATGCATACGGGGTGAGGTAGAGAAGCTCGTGGACCGATTGAAGCAAAAGCCTATACCAGTTGAAAATGAGTGAACATGCCTACCAGACAAGAGTTTTTAGGGGTGGTACTCCCCCCTGAAGGTCTTTACTGCGTAGTCGGGATTAAGAATAAGGGTATCCATAGCCAGACTTTTCATAGAACTTTACTGGATGTGGATATAGCGGTTGATCATCTGGATGGGCAACATATAGATTCATTTGTTGCGGTAGCTACCTTTCAGAATGACCGGAACCGTACAGCAGCTAATGCGGTAGCGCTGAAGTCCTTTTTTCTTGATTTGGATTGCGGAGCAGGAGAGGGTAAGTACCCGGATCAAGACGCCGCTATCGTGGCGTTGAAGCAGTTTGTGAAAGATATGAAGATGCCCCGCCCGATAGTAGTCAATTCGGGGAATGGGGTACATGCTTATTGGCCCCTCACGGAGCCGATTAAGGCACAGGAATGGAGACTTGTAGCCGAGCAGTTCAAGGCTACTTGTCTGCTAAAGGGGCTGTTGATAGATACTTCAGTTCCTGCGGATGTAGCTAGGGTGTTGAGGACCGTAGAAACACATAATTTTAAAGACCCCCTCAACCCGCGAGAGACTGCGGTGCTGAATATAGTGCCCCCAGTTGAGTTCCAGTTTTTTAAGAACTTGTTTGGGGTGGGGGAGGATTCATTTGCAGGACCGGTAAAACGCCCGCTAGACGCGGTAACGAAAGCCCTGTTAGAGAATAAGCCCTCCAGTTTCAAGCTGATACTCAAAAAGAGCGCAGAAGGCAGTGGCTGTAATCAGATACTCAACGCCGTGCTTAAGCAGGAGGAAACGCCGGAGCCGATGTGGAGGGCGGTGCTATCTATCGCCAAATTTTGCAAGGACAAGGACAAAGCTATTCATGCGGTGTCCTACAAGCACCCTGAGTACACACCAGAGAATACAAACGAGAAGGTGGCGTTAATACAGGGACCGTATAACTGCCAGACTTTCTATAAGGCGAACCCAGCGGGGTGTGAGGGGTGCAAGCATCGGAACACGATCAAAAATCCGATTAACTTGGGCAGGGGGGAAGTCGAAGTTGCGTCGGCGGCGGACAATATTGTAAGGGATTTCAAAGAGCCTACACGGACGTACACAATACCAGAGTACCCATTCCCCTATGTCCGGGGTAAGAATGGTGGGGTGTATCTCAAATCAGAGGATGACGATGGGAACCCTAAAGATGCCTTGGTGTACGACTATGATTTCTACCTTGTTAATACTGTAGACGATCCGCAGGAAGGTATGTCAGCCTTGTTTCGGCTACATCTGCCACAAGATGGGGTTAAGGAGTTTTTGATGCCCCTCAAGGACATGATTACCAAGGATATGTTTGGTAAGCGGGTCGCGGAACAGGGTGTCAGTACAGTAGGGAAACAAATGGAGGGTTTGATGCATTATTCAAATACAGCAGTGAAAAACTATCAAAGCAAGAAAAAAGCAGAAAAAGCCCGACTACAATTCGGGTGGGCAGACAATTATTCCGCTTTTATCGTTGGGGACCGTCAGATAACAGCAACGGACATAAAATACAGCCCCCCGTCCTCGGTTACGCTGGAGCTAGCTCCGTTCTTTCGGCAGGCTGGCACACTGGACAAGTGGAAAGAGGTCATGTCTTTCTACACCCGCCCCGGTATGGAATTGCACCTATTCTCGTTGTTTGTAGGCTTCGGCTCTCCACTGGTGCCCTTTTGTGAGGAAGGTAAAGGGGGCATTGTCAATCTGCACAGCGACGGAGCGGGTACCGGAAAGACGACAATGCTACGAGCGGTTAACAGCATCTTTGGGCACCCAGAAGAAATGTTGCTGATTAAGGCAGACACCATGAACTCCCGCACCAGCCGCATTGGTGTGATGCAGAACATAACCGCGACTATTGACGAGATTACCAACGAGCCACCTGAAGTTACCTCAGACTTCTTATATGATTACTTGCAGGGGCGTGGGAAAAACCGGCTCAAGCACAGTCATAACATAGAGAGGATTAACACAACCAAGTGGAAGAACTTCTGCCTCACATCGGCTAATTCCGCCCTAGAGGATAAAGTCCGATCCAAAAAAAGATCGCCGGATGGGGAGTTGGCAAGGTTTATTGATCTTGAATATTACGCAGGTAATGAACTAACCAAGGAAGAATCCGATGCAATCTTCGCCCCGCTAAAATCCAATTATGGGTGGGCCGGGGATCGCTACATGCAATATGTAATACAGAACCTTGCGAAGATTATCGACCTTATTGAAAATATGCAGCGGGCGATTGACAAGGCGGCTGGGTTGACTCGCCGCGAGAGGTATTGGTCGGGGATGGCTGCTACCCCGTTAGTTGGTGGGCTGGTAGCGCGGTCTGCCGGGGTTTTGGACTTTACTGATGAAACCTTTGAACGTGTGTATAACTGGCTGATAGCTCTGCTCATTGCAAAGCGGAAGTCTCAGACTGCGGAAGCTGTGGCGGTCCCGGAGTTAGTGCTGGGGGCGTTCCTATCCGAACATATCAACGACATGCTGGTTATCA
>JAAOEI010000886.1_pt1 | contig 11266 bp, 18 predicted proteins | sample 7059261 | NCBI WGS metagenome assembly JAAOEI01 (sample SAMN14008812, study PRJNA610033) | viral metagenome | isolation source: viral particles filtered from seawater | place: China: Hangzhou Bay, Yangshan Deep Water Harbour | collected 2017-10-31
ACCCTTACCGGATTCCTACCGCTCCGTCCATCACTCGTACTCTGTGGGTAAGGGTGTATCTGCGGGTAGTTCGGCACGTTTGGCGGACTTGAGGGCCCCTAGTTCGTGGACGTGGCAATACTGGGATCGCGGCCACTGACAATCCGGGGCCGTACACTGCAGCTTTTGCTCCAGTTCCCGCACCCGCTCCCGCAGCTGCCTAATAATCAGCTTCTGCTCGCCTAGTCTGCTGTTGATATCTCGCATCACGCATTCTCCGGTGGTATCGCCAGTGCCCGCACAACGCCCCGATCACGGATCTGTGACACGCGATCAGTTGAGACGACACCAATGAGTGCGGCTATCTCCTTCTGTGTCGCCACCTTACCGCTAAACCCGAAAGACAGATCCAGAACTAATCTATCCCGCGAATCCAACCTAGACATGCCAGATCTAACACGCCCTAGAATATCACCTGGCAATTGGCACTTCATGATGTCTCCGGTATGCCATGCCCGTACAGCCGACCGCGGGCTACCGGGCTGAGTCGTTCTACCGCCCAGCCATAGACACGTCTCAAATCTCGGGTGTCGTTCTCTGAGAGCCTCTCAGAGGCCAGGTGAGCCCCGATCTCCTTTAGCCTAGCCAGAGACCGGGCTGAATCGATCACCTGCACACACGCCGCTACGGTGGCCCTATCGTCGATTCTCATGGTGGGCACGGTGGCTAGGATCTCATCAGCTGTCATGCTTGATCCTTGTACGAATTGACAAGAGATTCCAATTTCTGGAGCCAATGCACCATGTGGCGATCGGAGCGGATTTCAGTCCTCCAGCCCTCGGATATCCGCAACCAACGGAGAATCTCAAATATCAGATACCCTAAATCACCCGGCGCCACCCGCTCCAAAGCCTCAGCAATTACACGCTCAATGCGCACGATATCACCGTCGCTGTCCGTAAGGGGCCACGTGCAGGTTATCGCCATGGCTGGCCCCTCCCCCCCTCCACCCTCTACTATCGAAACAACGTGCTGTGGATTCACTTGCTCGCCTCCTTCATCAAACCTATCACCCACTGAGTAAACGAGAGGCCAGCCTTGGCAGCAGCCCGCTTGAACCGCTTCCATTCCTTGTCTGGTATCCGTCCTAGGACACGGACTGGATCTGCGCCGCCCGTGTAGGGTCGGCCTCTCTTGCGTTTCTTAGCCATCAGAAGGGCTTCTCGGGCTGTGCGGGCAGCTCATACCAGCCCGTCTCCGGGTTGACGTGACTCGCCAGCTGGTTGAGGGCCTCATAGGCTTGGCTAGTCTCGTCGTGGACTTTGATCTCGGCCGCAATGTGCAACACACCCGCCAGCCACCGACGCCCTTGGCTGGTGATCGTGATCCGCTTGGTCCCCTCCGCGCCGATCGCTACTTTGATCAGATCGCTCATATCACAGTCTCCTAATGTCCATGTCCAAGTACCAGTCGCCGAATAGCCAACCGACACCGCCATCACACAGTCTTCTCTGTCAGCTCTTTCAGTTGCGCCCGCAATTCCTGCCGCTGTTCTTTCAACCGCTTGTTGTCTCGACGTGCCGATTCCAGTTCAGCTTGTACGTCAGCGACAGCCGCCACGATAGTCTCGCGAATCAGCCGGCATTGTCGCTCCGAGTCCAGAGACTTAGGGTCAGACCGAAACTGGCCCCATATCTTCCAGACGGCTTGGTCAAGCCTAGCGCCGGTCAGAACACGACATTCAATGTCGAGCAATAAGTCCCGTGTCTCCTGCAAAGTCTTAGACATCGAATTGGCAAATGCCCTGGCCTTGCTCTCCGCGGCTTTTAGTGCATCGGCCTTAGACGACTTGGGCGCAAACTTATCATTACTACTCATGTGTCACAGTCTCCTCTGCCAGCATTTCGTGTAGCCCCTCCAGCGCACGGCACAGGTCCACCGACAACCGGATCGGCACGTGCACCTGGAACCGCTCTAGATCGGCTATGGCCTCCACAGCCCGCCGCACAACATCCCTCTGCGTCTCGTCCATCATCACACCGCCTCCTCGGCTACTCGTTTAAGATCCGCGTTAGCTTGCTCCTCGGCCAGCCGTTCCTTGTACAGTGCCCGGATAGCATTTAGGGCCGCATCCAGCGACGCCTTGCTCAGAGCTACGTCCTGACTGTCGTAGAGGGACTGGATCGACTTGCCGTATCCCTCCAGTTCCTTGGATGTCTTCAGCGTGCGGGCGTAATCCGTCGTCTCAGCCACCCAGCCAGCGTCTACCGGCTCCGATGCGTCTAGGGCTAGTTTCGTCCCAGTCACCTTCTTCTGCAGTGTGGCGGCCTCTCTGGCGTTCTGAGGCATGGCTGCGGCCGCATCGTCATCCTCGGGAGCCACACCCACCAGAGCCATGAGGCTGTACCGCCGCGCGTAGGTGATCGCACTACCCACCGCTTGCGGGTCCGGCCGAGAAAGACTCATTGTTAGGCTGTTCATCACCCATTGCCCAGATTCATGGCTCAGCAACGTCTCTACCGTCACCATGTCCTGGAACGTCTTAGGGAACTGCATTACGGCCAGCCCGTTCTCAGCCAGTGGCTTGCGGATCGCCTCCCAGACGCCAGCTAAGTCCGAGTAGCTGTACTGATACTTGCCCGCGTTAGCTGTCTCCGTCCTCTTGGGTGGCTCTATCTGGGATTGGGCCACGCTCAGGGCCTTGGATAAGGCCTCAATCTGCTCGCTACGTTCCATTGTGTCAGTCTCCTATAAGCCACGAGCCGCCAGAGCAGCTCGTATATTCATTTTCTGTCGACAAGAATCACTGCAAGCCACGCGATTACCCTTCCGAGACCGCCAGACTTGACCATAGTTACCAATGAAATGATTACCGCAGAAACTGCATATTAGCTCTGAACTCCCACGCTCACTGGCCTCAGCAGAACGGCAAGCCACAGAACAAAACTTGCTAGCGTGCCCCATGGCAGACACCTGGTAAGCCGTTCCGCATCGCTTACAAGTCTTGTCGACCATTACAGACCGGCGGACAGCCAGGGCCTTTTGTTTGTGTTCCTTAGCCTCCAGACGATTCCCGGCAGCTTGAACCGGCCTTTCCACATCGCCACGTCGTACAGCATTCGTCCACTCTGTAAAGGCAGTTCCGATAACACCATCGGCAAACATAGCGGCAGCACGATCTGACAGAGCACGGGACTCGGGCGCTGCGACTAAGCCAGACCGCTTGTTGAAACCAGCAAGATCTTTCAACTGTTCTGCCGTGATGCCGTGCACCATGTTCACGTGCTGCCCTAAACGCAAACCAATCCAGTCGCAACCATCGACAATACATGGCAAGCGTTCCTTACATAGAAACTCATCAAAATTCTGAGGCAAGGCAATCTCTTCTGGATTGGAAACAAACCGATCAAAGCGTTCGGCAAAATGCTTCCGCCAACACAATCTAGAACAAAACTTGCGTCCTTTCCGCAATGAACGATCGCATTGCGGACATTTACCGTGATCCTTCCGCATTGCTTCAGACATCGCCTGCATTCGCTCGACAAATTCCGGCGAGGATGTGTAGCACGCCTGCGAGCAGTACCGCTTGTTGCGTTGTTTTGAACGGTACATCTTTCCGCAATGGCGACACGGACCACGCAAAGGACCGGGCTGTGCAGCGTTTCTCGCCTTGCTGCACTCGCGAGAGCAATACACACCCCTACCGGCACGTGCAGCAGCGAGACTGCCTCTGCTATTGCTTTTGAAAGACTTGTCGCACCAAGAGCACACTAGAACATGCCACTCCTTCGTGTATCCATCATTCCTCACAGTACCGCCTCCACTCGTTATCAAACCGCCAAGGACTCTCATAGTACGCTTGCAAAGCCCTAGCCCGCCAACCATGCCGCTGCAGCACCCGCCCCAACCGTACGATATTGAAGTAGCACGCCCACCAGCGATCATCGGGTGCTAGTGGCATACTGATCTCATCCATCCAGTCAGTACCATCCTGGATCTCGTGATCCAGTCCTAGCTGCACTTGGTGATCTCGGTGGGTGGAGTGTGTGTGGCTATCCATCAGCCTGCCTCCAGATATTTTCATCACACAAGGTCTCATGCGAGTCAGCAGAAGAAGCAGTTGCAAACATTTCTCCGCAATAGCGACACGGCACACCCTGCTCTACAACGTCAACATGCCCTCTCAGACCATCAGCCCTGTGCGGTTGCTGCAATTTTCGCAATGCCTTGGCCTCTATTTGACGCACTCGCTCTTTATTGATCTGAAAGATTTGCCCGACTTCTTCGAGAGTGTATGTGATACCATCCCCACCAATGCCATAACGCAACTTAATGATTTCCCGCTCGCGATAACTGAGAGTCTTTAATACCGCAGACACGTCATCCTTTAGTGAGTCATCTAACGCCACAATGTCTACATGGTGCGTCAGCCGTTCCCTGGTGTGCGCTCCGTACGACAAATAGGCCTCTGTATCAACTTCTGCTGTGCGTTCAATTACACTTACTCTGTCGCTGGTCGCCGCAATTGCCTTCCGCACTTCAGCGGGCCACAACTCATCAATCCCCTTTCCGGTCAATTCCATAAAGGCCATTTCTAATTTCGCTAACTTCTCTTCGTCCCATCTGCGGCCGTTAGGGCGTTCTGGTGGGCATTCTTTCAAATTAACCCAGTGACCAAACTCAGCAGCCGAAACATCCAGCTTCCGAGCCACAGCCGACTGACTGCCTAGCTGTTTACAGACTTCCCACAACGCAGCATGCTTCAAACGAGTCAGAGCAGTTATCCGCATCGCATCCCCCAAATATCCCCGACCGCGGCCTAGGCCCGGGGCGCGGAGTCCGTCACGCCTCACGCCTTCTCCAATGGCCGCCTATCGCATCCTCGCGTAGCCAGGGTTGTAAGGTGCCGGGCTGTGCTGCTGCATTTGTTCACCCTGACGAAACAGCACGGGGCTACACACCCACCCGGCTTATAGATCCACACAGACCGGACACACCGGCCTATGATCCACATACTGCACCAAATCAATGTATCGATACGCGACCGGCAGACGCTCCGCAGACGGGTTGCTTTTGCCCAACAGTGGAGCTCCGCACTTCGCACAGTTGCACAGACGCACATCCGAGGCTGAGATCGTGTGACCGCCCCCGCTCCGCAGCCGATCCGTCTGCTTGTCCACGATCTCCCCGTTGATCCGCACCCGGCACCGCGTAGCACCGTAGCTCAGCAGCTCGCCACGCTCATACGTCCCAGTATCGTATACCTGCTGGCCGATTTTCCAGGTCATGACTCGCCTCACAAAAAAAGCCCTGCTGTGTCGTTGTGTGGTTGCCACCACGCAGGACACGGACAGGGCCCGTTGCTAGTTCTGTTTGTGTGGTGGCAACCGATACGTGGGATTATTATCGGTATATACACACCGTGTCAATACATTAATTCAAGAAGTTTCCGGCCAGTTCCCTACCGGGCATTTCTCCGTGCTCCACCGCAGCTTATCCCCGAACACGCTAGGCCCGTCCACCTTGCAGCCGCACTCCATGTGTGTGCAGATCTTGCCGTCGAAGTACTCACACTCACGACAGACCGCACGCAACGCTTCCACGTGCTCATCGCTCCGCTGCGGCTTGCCTGCGCCCCTCCAACGAAAGTAAGCCATGATGTAATTGAAGCCACGCCTAGCTACGCCGGGTGGAATTGGTGAACCTTCCGGCATGCTCGACAAACCGCACTTGCAGTGAACCGGCAGGTCGCCGCGCACCTTGGCAGAGAAGCCACACTGCGGACATCCCCACAGAATCATGACTTGACTGTCACGCTCGTCTGGGCGCTCGTGCAACATGAATCCAATCCCGTGGAGGAGTGTGCTGCTGATTCATTCAGCGTTGTACAGCTGATCGTATTGTTGGAACCAGTGTCTGACTGATACCGATAACTGCTAACGCACAAGTTAGGCGGCACACCACGCACGGTAAAGTCTACCCTAACCCACACGTCACTGCCGCTGAGAAACAATGATGCTTCTAGATCCGTCTCAAAGCACGTCACACTATGGAAGATGATCTTCCTCCACAGACACTCCGTAGCCGTCACTCGCGAGACGATGTGAGTACCGACAAGATCACCCGTACAATCCGCATTAGGGCAAACCGTCCCTGATGTGAATTCCCCCGCCGGCACCACCACCTGCAGATTCTCCGGCACACTCGCCGTACAAAGATCACAGCCCTCGGGCACCACACAGACCGCCGACGCAGTCACCGTAGCACTGGACGCATCGCAACGGCCGCCACCTGTGCCAGATGTGTGTGTAAGTACTTCCTCCTCGATGTCACAACATAGCGTTGTTTTGAGGATGTTGCTGGACTCGAAGATGATGGTATCACCGCCGCCGAAATCCAGCGTGTAGCGAACCTTGACGTTGGAGGCATCAACGACAACAACGCTCAGATTGTGGGTAATCGTGACGGAGCATTCGCTGCTCGTCGTCGTCCAGGTACATCCTGAGAGGCTCCCAGGAAAGTACGTGCCATCGATAGCCGTGCAGGTGGCACAGCTGGAATTCGCCATGCCACTGAGTTCAGCCTGCCACGTCTCTGGCAGAGTGCCCGTGCATTCGCAGCCGTCTACGCAGTCGGTGCCCAGCTTGCCCGCACTGGTGAGCAGCTTCTTACCTGTACTGGTTTCGTAAGCATGGCGTCCTGTGGGCATCTAGCAAGGTTCCAGAGCGTACGGCTCAACCAGCCACTCATCGGCTGCAGACCAGTCCATCGGACGAAAGGCCCTGCACCAGACGCCCGATAGCAACGTCTGTCCTGTCAGGTTCCGTACCGTAAGATTCTCCGTAGAGTCGGTCACACTGCTGCGGTAAATGCTGAACGTACCTGTACTGCCACTGGTAACATTGGCATCCAGCTGGCCGATGTAGACGGATGACTTGGACTGATTCACAAGCACCGCGATGGGCGTATCGAAGTCAGCCGGGTACACGATCTCATAGTAGCAGTCCGTTCCCGCTAGCAGATTGGCATCTCCCATGTTCCTAACGTTGTTGATGGTCTGTGTCACATTGGGCGTGAACACACCACCCGCCAGACCCTGAACCGTAAACGCACCAGTACTATCCTTCTGGAAGTCTGACTGGGGCTTACCGATCAGCGCTAGCCGTTCGACATTGGTGATCAGCCATTTCCCCTCAAACCAGCGGACCCAGACCCGCTCACCCGTAAACAGCTTGCGGTGTCCGTGCGTGCTGTTGTGCCCGTTACAAGCCTCTACTTGATGCTCAGGGTTGCTTTGGGCCACACCCGCGCAAGTAGCCGCCGAATGTGAAATGAGCCGTACGGTGCCCTCTGAGCCCACATCGATGTCATCTACCAGCTCAGCATGCCTGTGCGTACCCACCGGCACCAGCTCATACAGATCCGGTGCAACAGAGTCGTCAATCAGTACCGCCCAGCCGTACTCCCCCTGGATCAGACACGCATCGCTGTTGCTGTTCTGTACTTCGACATCCTCCCCGCTATCCACCCAAGTGCCCGCCGACCAGTTGTAGCGGTCCATCGTCTGGCCAGTCGCGCCGGGCTGGAAGAACGCCTTAGCCAACACCCTGATCAGAGTCGTAGCCGTACCGGTGACAACGTCTTGGTCGGTCTCCGTGATAAACCATTCCTGCATTTCGACGTGATAGGCCACAAACACCTTATCATTGGCGTCCACATCGATCTTGGCGCAGGCCGTCACGTCCACCGTTGTGTCAGTGCCAGTACAGCCACCCGAGGCATTGTTGAGCAGACTTACCAGTCCCTGGTTGCCCGTAGTAATAGCTGAGTCAGCCTCACCGTACCTTCGCAGCCCCCTCGAGCCGATCACTACTTGCCGCTGCGTCACCGGGTCCCAGCGAGTGTCGAACACTTCGCCGCTGAGCCCGAAGTTAACGCCGTAGGGTTCACCGCCACTGCCGCCCCACGTGTTGCTGTCATCCCAGCCACCGACTAAGCCATCGTCCCACACACCTGGGCTGAATAGCCCACCGGTAGGATCATAGTTGTCATAGATGGTCGTGCTGGTCGTGGTGTCGTCGTACTGCTCCGTGGTGGCATTCCAGGCCATCAGCGTGGCTGCCGCGCTACCACCGGGCACCAGCGTAGCCGTCAGTCGGTACTTCTGGATACCCTGACCGTTGAGCAGGCCGCTGGGTGTTGGATAGCCGATCTTCTGCAGACGGTCGTTCCGCAATCGTGCGGAAGCTGCAACACCGCGCAAGGTGCGCGCGTCGGAACGATTGAAGCCATATAGGGCTGGCATCAGGTAGAGAAACCTTTGATCAGACAGTTGACGTTGGCGGTGTCTGCCTTAGCCCTGAGCGTCTCCGCATCGGCTAATTCAAACAATGCAATCCCGCCGGCACTTACCTTGATACACTCCTTCATCGTGCTGGCATCATCCTTGCCGAACTCAACGAAGTTGGTAGCGTCCAGATTCTGGATAAACACTAAGCCAGGTGTGATGTCACCGAAGCTGATGTTCTCTTCAGACGTACCGATTGTCACAGAGCCCGGGTTGCCGCCCGTCGCAGTCGATTGATCGTACGTGATCTGGCCAGGGCGGATGCTGTCTTTGTATGTGCCATTGCTGACAGTCACATTCAGCGTGATCTTGATTTCGTCTGCCATTGCTATCCTCTAATCTGTTGGGCCAATCGCCAGCGTATCGAAATTGGCGGTTTTGTGTTTGTTGAATCCGGTATTGTCTGGCAAGACGAACAATGGATCGCCCACGTCTAACGGGTTGCCCTCACCATCCAGCGGCCCAGTAATTTGCGAACGATCGCCAGTAGTCACGTCAGGATCACTCAGATATGGCACAAACTTCGTCTCATCGTCTGGATCACGATGGATTGTGCCCATGTCGATAATGCGCCACAGCCAGCCCTTGTTATCCTCTGTGACTGGTATTTTAAACTTGATGGTGTACCGCACCCGATCATAGAGCGTACCGTTATGCACTTCTAACGCATCCTCCTCAGCCTCTATGCCAGCCATCAACGCCGTCTTCGCAGGGGCGCTGTAGAACGCAGCCGCATTTACATGGTTGACATAATCAAGAATCTCTTGATGGTCGAAACTCTGCTTATAGCGTTCCACAGTCAGCACTGGAATGACAATGTCCTCTGTCAGCTCCAAAGGCTCATTTACACTGTTGACAAGTGCCGCACCACTAACCGCATCTTTGGTGGCAGCTACTTGCAGCGTCTCAAATGACCACCGGCGCCGCAACCTGCGATCCTCCGGCGCCGTATCGTTCTGAAGCTCATCGATATCGACTATGGGCATCTGCGTCGTGTAAAAAACCGGCACGTGCCAGACCAACCGGTTGCCAGACTCACGCACTGCAGGCCCTACTCTCTTGACATACGCAAATTCATCATCGAAGAACGTATCGCCCAATCGTAGATTGAGTGTCTCAATGATTGCCTTGGGCCCCTCGCTCTCATTAGCGGCCCGCACCTGCCATTGGTCCTCATACGTGCGGACAATGCGCCGACCATCCCAGTCGGCTGTGCCTTTCGGGAATCCGCTGTCACGTCCCTGGAGAGTCGCCATTAAGCCGCATCCGCCGATAAGAGACTACCAATCGTCAATCCAGTGATCTGTGCCAGAATCTGCTTCTGTATCTTCAGGTTGTCAACTTCCGTTTTCACCAAAGCCTCGGTGTTTTTAGCTGTGCGTTCCTCCGCTGGAGCACCTGCGGACGTTGCCAGCCTGAGAGCAGCTAGACTGCCTGCCTCCACCGCCTGGATGGTGCTGGGGCGTGTAGTGAATTCAGACCGCACAGAATCGGCCTTCTCCGCAAACGATGTGAACGCCCGCCGCAACGTCACTTCATCTATAAAGCCCGCCAGAAACAGTCTCTCTAGTTCCGCCCGCTGCTTCTCGATCTGTTCAGCCTGTGTTGCAAACGATGATGTGATCGCTTCTCCCCGCGACTTCATCGCCATAATCTCCCGCTCCGCAGCCTTGGCTGCCTTCTCACGGGCCCGCGCCACTTTCTCCTCAGCCTCAGCCCGCCGCTTGGCCTGCACTTCCAGTCGTTTCTGCTGCTCCCGCTCCTCACGAGCCTTCTGGGCTAACTCCTCAGCCATAGCCCGCTCTTTCTCCTTTTGTTGGAGACGAGCCGCCCGTGCCTTGTCTTCTTCCGCAAATGCCGCCTTGAGACGTGCAACGGTCGATTCCTCACTCTTGGCCAGTTCATCCTGCTGCATGGCAGACGCTTTATACACGCCCTTTAAGAATGACAGCTTCTGGTTTGTGTCTACAAAGAAGTTGCCCGTCTTTGAGACCTGCTCGCCTAGTCGGATGTAGCGCTCCGTCAACCATTTCACATTGTCCGCCAGCTGAGCAGTGGCAAGTGCCATTTCCCGCATCAGCAACCTGAAGGACTCTGTTTGATCTTCCGAGCCAACCAGAGCACCTGTCAAGTCTTCTGCTAGTATCTTGACCAGCGGTGCAAACTCAGACGCTATGATATTGAATCGTCCTTCTATCGCTGCAAATAACCGCCCTACAGCATCGTTCGCGGCTTCTATCGATTCAAAGTTAATAAAGTCTGTCGCCTGCAGACGGTTTGCCTCCTCGATAATCTCGCGGATCTTATCCCCGCCAGCCTCGAGGGTAGACACGAGACCGGCGCCTTCTGAATCGAACAGCTTAAAGGCCCGCCGCAGCTTATCGCCGCTCAAACCCGCCTCCTCCATCCGATCTGCCAATACCAGAAACGCATCAGCTGCACCCATCGTGTTTAATTCATCCGCAGAAACGCCTAGCTCTTTCAATACCGCCTGCGCTTCCCCGCTCTCATTCGCCGCCTCCGCAATCCTACGTGTCATTCTCTGCAGGGCTGTATCAAACTGCTTTCCCGCAAACCCTGAGAATTCCGCTGCAGCTTGACGGAGGCCTACCAACTCCCGTTCCATGATGCCCAATTTGTCGGCCGCTTTGGCAACAGCATCCAACTCCTCAAACCGGTCAGCTGTTTTGCTAATGACCATACTGACAGCATCCATAGCAGCCCGCACTGCCCGTGTAGCCGCACTCACAGCCAGCAAAGCTACAGTCGCTGGCCCTAATACGGGCACCAGTCCTTTTACTGTGCTTGCTAGATTTATGGATGATCTGTGACCACCGCGCATCTCCTCACGCAAGCGGCGCATGCTCCTCGCATACACATCCTGGGTGATCTTGCCCGTGCGGTAGAGATGCTCGAGGCGCTGCAGAGCAATGTTGTACT
>JAAOEI010000887.1_pt1 | contig 11254 bp, 20 predicted proteins | sample 7059261 | NCBI WGS metagenome assembly JAAOEI01 (sample SAMN14008812, study PRJNA610033) | viral metagenome | isolation source: viral particles filtered from seawater | place: China: Hangzhou Bay, Yangshan Deep Water Harbour | collected 2017-10-31
GTATGCAAGAGGAACCCTTTTAAGTTGGGTGATCCAGTCAAGCTCTTCTATACAAAAGAAGAAGCACAAGTAGAAGCTAACAAGTGGAACACAGGAGAGGTCGTGGAATATGGACGTAAAAAGATTACTTGAAGAAAAAGCAGGTAAGGCTTGGTTTGAATGGGAAGTGGATCAGATAGAGAAAGGTCGAAGAGAGCCGCTTCCCAATAGTCCAGAGGTCTGGGCTGACAGAGGGATAAAGACTTGGTTCCCAAAGGTAGACCTTATCTATAAACTTTATGGTAGGCTTAGTGTAGACCTACTTGTTAATATTACTGCACTGAAAAGACGCAAAGCAGAGTACATGGTAGATACCTACTTCGATATAATAAAGGAGAATGATGATGACTAGCATCAATGAAGAAAACAAAGTGGAGTGTTACATACGTGTGGGTCTCAAAACCGCAGCGGGGGGTCTCGTTTACAGGACTCTAGCCCAAGCCAAAAGCGCTTGGTCACGTCCACCCCCATGTATGTGGAAAATCACATCTGACAAAGACGGCAGCAACCCAACCATTGAAGTTATTTGTAAAGGAGAATGATGATGAGGGTATTAGTAGCTTGTGAGTTCTCAGGAACAGTGAGGGATGCTTTTCTACGGAAGGGACACTTTGCTATATCTTGTGATCTTATGGATTCAGACAGTGACTTTGGAGAGCACTACAAGGGAGATGTAGAAGACATCTTATATGATAAGTGGGACTTGCTTATAGCACATCCCCCATGCACCTACTTAGCTAACTCAGGTGTGAGTTGGTTGCACAGAGACCCTACACGTTGGCCTAAGCTTGATGCTGCAGCCAAGTTCTTTAATATGCTTCTAGACGCTCCGATAGAAAAGAAGTGTATAGAGAACCCTATTATGCACAAGTATGCAAAGGAGAGAATAGGGTTGCGTGACCAGTCTCAAGTGATACAGCCGTGGATGTTTGGCCATGCTGAACAAAAGGCTACTTGTCTCTGGTTGAGAGGCTTGCCAAAACTGACTGAGACCTTTAATGTAAAGGAGCAGATGGCTTCTCTCAGTAACAAAGAGAGGCAGAGGCTTCACTACTTGTCACCTTCAAAAGATAGGTGGAAGTTGAGAAGTAAAACGTATAGCGGCATAGCAAAAGCTATGGCAAACCAGTGGGGTTGATAAGATGAAACGAGTAGAACCTACCCTTGTTAGTAAGGAAGCAATAGAGGAGAACGTAAATCATCCTCAACATTATAATAGTACTATTGAGTGCATAGACGCTATGGAAGCTATGACTGAGAACGCTGCGGTAGACCCTCACGCTTCTTACTGTTGGCAAGCTGCGTTCAAATACGTCTGGAGATGGCCTTACAAAGAGAACCCTGTGCAAGACTTGAAGAAAGCACAGTGGTATCTTAACAGGCTTATAGACCTGCTAGAGGAGAATCAGAAATGATATTTGATATAGAAACAGATGGGTTAAACCCCACAAAGATACACTGCCTAAGCTACAAAGCTTCAGGGGATGGAGAGGTCTCTTCTACTACAGATTACCAAGAGATGAGAGACTTATTCCATACTGAGAAAGTCCTGATTGGCCATAACATTGTAAGGTACGACATCCCTGCAGTGGAAAAGATCTTAGGTATTATCCTGGATAAGGATGTACAGATCATCGACACGTTAGCTGTGTCTTGGTATCTCAATGTTAGCCGAGGCAAGCATGGCTTAGAATCTTTCGGTGAAGATTATGGCATACCTAAACCTTTCATCAAGGATTGGGAGAACCTGTCAGTAGAAGAATACATACACAGGTGCGAACAGGATGTTATGATAAATGAGAGGCTGTACAACACACTGATGATGAAGCTCGGTAGGCTTTACAGACATGATGATGATCTAAAGAAGTGCCTAGATTATCTCACGTTTAAGATGCAGTGTGCCAATGAGCAGGAGAAAGTTGGTTGGAAATTAGATGTAGACAAGGCTACCTTGCACTATAACCAACTGCTGTCTTTGCAGGAGTCTAAGGTCAGACAGTTGGCTGCAGCTATGCCTGTACGTAAGATATATGCTACTCGTAATAGACCAAAGAAGTACTACACTAAAGATGGCTCCCTTTCTACACTTGGACAAAAGTGGGAAGACCTTATGTCCAGTATGTTCCTACCCCCTACGACGGAAACAGTCCGTGTTGTAGTTAGTGAAGAGCAAGCTAACCCCAACTCTGTTACCCAAGTTAAGGAGTGGCTACGCAGTCTTAATTGGCAACCCATAACCTTTGAATACAATAGGGATAAAAAGACTGGAGATGTTAAAGCGGTAGAACAGATAAGGAAAGACGGTGAACTGTGTGAATCTGTCAAGGATTTGATAGAGGTTGATCCTGCAGTAGAACTGTTGGATGGTCTTACTGTTATTAATCACAGACTAGGTATACTCAAAGCTTTCCTCAGTCATGAGGAAGATGGCTACGTCAAGGCGACCATAGCAGGGTTTACCAACACGCTTAGGTTCCGACACGCTAAGCCTTTGGTCAATCTCCCCTCAGTGGAAAAGCCTTGGGGTGAAGAGATACGTGGGTGTCTGACTTGTCCAGAAGGTTACAACCTCTGTGGTGCAGACATGACTTCTCTAGAGGACACTACTAAGCGGCACTATATGCAGCCTCATGATCCTAAGTATGTAGAGGAGATGTCTAAGGAAGGTTTTGATCCCCACCTAGACTTGGCTAAGCACGCAGGTAAGGTTAAGCAATCTGACATAGAGGCACACAACTCAGGTGTAGTAGACCTTAAGCCCCTGCGTAAGAAATTCAAGGCAGTAAACTACAGCGCTACCTATGGTGTAGGCGCCACTAAGTTGTCTAGAGTTCTTGGTATTCCTGAGTATGAAGCCAGTCTTATGCTCTCTGCTTTCTGGGATAGAAACTGGGCTATTGAGAGGGTAGCTAAGGATGCTAGGGTTAGGGAGATATCAGGTGAGTCTTGGTTGCTTAACCCTGTCAGTGGGATGTACCATAACTTGAGGTACGAGAAAGATAAGTTTAGTACTCTTAATCAAAGTACTGGTGTGTATTGTTTTGACCTATGGGTTAAGGCTTGTAGAGAAGCAGGGCTTGTTACTATTGGTCAATTCCACGATGAGATAATAGTATTAGTAAAAGAAGGAGAAGAGAGAAAGACAACTGTAGTTATGAACGACTCGATAGCCAAGGTTAATGAAACTGCAAACCTGAATGTACCTTTAGGGATAGACTACAGCCTTGGAAAAAGTTATGCTGAGGTACACTAGGAGATTGCTATGAAAGTTTTAGATTTGTTTTCTGGTATTGGGGGAATGTCCCTAGGCTTAGAAAAGGCTGGAATGGAAACAGTGGCCTTTTGTGAGGTACTAGAGTTTCCAAGAAAGGTGCTAAGAAAGCATTGGCCTGATGTACCTATCTATAAAGATGTTAGGGAGCTAACAAATGACACGCTTAAAAAAGACAAGGTTTACCCCGATGTCATTGCAGGGGGCTTCCCCTGTCAAGACATATCTACAGCAGGTAAACAGAAAGGGATACATGGAGAAAGATCAAACCTTTGGTCGGAGTTTAAAAGGCTCATCAGAGATGTACAGCCGAAGTGGGCGCTTATTGAAAATGTATCATCCTTACGCTATCAAGGACTTGCCTTGGTCTTACAAGATTTATGGGAGGTCGGGTATGATGCGGAATGGCATTGTATATCCGCTAGTGACATTGGCGCACCTCACCAAAGAGACAGGCTCTGGATCGTGGCCTACCCCAACCACGAAAGATTACTGGAACCTTCGGTCTCACAAGGCAATGGTGCGTATGTTTGCCACGGCAAGAAAAGGCAGGAAAAGGCCTTCCAATCTTCGGGAAGCTATTCATCCAGCTTGCTATCCAGAGAACTTAGACAAGCCAGAGATGTACTCAAAAGCTCAAACCTCTGGGCATCTGAACCCCTTTTGGACAGAGTGGTTGATGGGGTTCCCGATAGGGTGGACAGAATTAAAAGCTTAGGGAACTCTGTTGTACCTCAGATTCCCTACTTAATAGGAAGGGCTATTATTAATAGTAAAAAAGTTCCGTATACCCCTTGACAAACTTCTAAAGACCACTATATAAAGATTTCGTCTCAAACAGAAAGGATGAGAAAATGGCTAATAAACCTAAGTCAAAAGCCAAGACTATCTTCATGGAAGGCTACCTAAAGTGGCCTAAGTTCTTGAAGAGTAATATGGACACTAAGTTTAATGAGGATGGTGTCTATCAAACCGAGTTCTACCCATCATCTAAGGATGAACTCAGTAAGCTTCTTGATGAAGCAAAGTCACGTAACAAAGAGATTAGGGTTGGAGACCCTAGTGATGGTGACGGTTATGGCATTGGTAAGTTTGTAAGGCTCAAGCGTAACAATGTTAATAAGATTCCTGAGTTCGCAGGTCCACCCCCTGTTGTCCATTTGGATGAAGGGAGTGCTCATGGCGAGCCTTGGGACTACAATAGTGATGGTCTCATTGGCAATGGTACTAAAGTTAAAGTCAAGGTTGTCATGTATGGCGAAGGTCACATGGCAGGTGTCCGACTTGAGAAGGTTGGAGTGATTGACCATGTACCGTTTGGTGATCCTGCGGAGTTTGCAGAAGCCTTTTAAACTTAAAGCCCCACTAGGAAACTGGTGGGGCTAACTTGGAGACTACTATGGCTGTAACAAAGGTCGAGATAACCATAACAGAGCATGACGAAGGGGATCACAAAAAAGTTCTCAAGTTCTCTCAAGAGGACATTCTTTGTGCAGAAGACTTCGAGTATGTCTGTATAAGAGCAGGACTGTCTTGGGGCTTTGAAAGCGTATTTGAAGATCGTCCTTTAAGGATGGATTCTGATGTCTAAGACTTTAATAGACGGAGACATCATTGCCTATAGAGTTGCCTTCTCTTGTAAAGATAAGAGTGTAAGGTTAGCTTTGGAATCTGTTGATGAGATGATAGATTACATTCTAGAGGAGTGTTCTTTTCATAATGCAACAGGGGATTATGAAGTCTACTTAACAGGCAAAGGTAATTTCCGAACTGAAATTTCTACTACTCATGTTTATAAAGGAAACAGAAAGGGAGTAGAAAAACCAGTACACTTAGAGGCTATCAGGGACTACCTTATCACTGACTACAGCGCTACAGTTTCTTTAGGTGAAGAGGCAGACGACTTGATATCTAAAGAGGCTACAAAAGTAGGCAGTACTGCCGTAGTAGCATCTGCTGATAAAGATATGCTACAGATACCTGCTACTCATTTTAATTTTAATAAGGGTGTATGGAAGAATGTAACTGAGAAGGAAGGTCTTAAGTTTTTCTACACTCAAATCTTGACAGGTGACTCTGCAGATAACATCTATGGACTGTATAGGGTAGGACCAGTGAAAGCTAAGAAGATTCTAGAAGGTTGTGAAACAGAGGAAGATCTTTGGGAAGCAGTCATAAACGCCTACGATGGTGACTTAGAAAGAGTCCTGGAAAATGCAAGGCTCCTTTGGTTAAGAAGATATGAGGGTGAAATATGGGAACCGCCAGATCAGCGAAAGCAAAAGGAAGAAAAGGGCAACAAGAAGTAAGAGATGCGTTGCTCAAGTCTTTTCCAGAACTGCACCCTGATGATGTTAAGTCACAGATCATGGGTGTCAATGGTGAAGATATAGTTTTATCCCCAAGGGCTAGGGAAGTCTTACCTTTGTCTATTGAGGTTAAAAGAAGAAAGCGTTTTGCTACTTTGTACGAGTTTGTAGAACAAGCAAAACAGGATGGTAAATATGAGCCTGTAGTATTCCTTAGAGCAGATCACGAAAAGTGGCTAACCCTCATTAACATGGAATACTACTTAAGTTTACTTAGGAGATAGCATGGCTAAAAAAGACCAACCAAAGAAGATAGTCTTACATTGGATTTTTGGTGAAGAAGTTCCGAGAGAGTATGACTATGGAATAGAAGCCCTAGTTAGTGTAGGGAGAAGTAAGAAAGTAGAACGTACATGGCTCTTTAATGAGGATATTGATGAGATAAGAGAACACGTACTTCACTTTAAGACTAGCATAGAACCAATAGAACTGGAGTTGTAAATGTCTGTAGTGCATACCCGACAGAAGACTGCGATAGTTTTCTCTTGTGCTCACGCTCATCCCGATGCAAGTAACGAAAGATTTTCTTGGTTGGGTGAACTTATCTATGACGTGTGTCCTGACTATGTGATAGACCTAGGGGATGGTGCAGATATGCACTCCTTAAACACTTACGATACGAGGTATCCCGAAGCTGTTGTAAGTCAGAACTATCAAGAAGACATAGAGGCATACACTGATGCTCAAGAGAAACTTAGGTGGAAGCCTAATCACAGAAAGTATAAAAGGTCTAAGTGGTTTGGATTTGAAGGGAACCATGAGAACCGTATTAAGAGGGCTGTATCGACTGACCCTAGGCTTGAAGGAGACCGCTTCGGCATATCGTTTAGCCACCTACAGACAGGCTTATGGTTTGATGAATACCACGAATACCATAATTCAGCCCCCTCACTCGTTCACTACGATGGTGTACTCTATGGTCATTATGTTTCTAGCGGTAACTATGGTACTGCTATGTCAACTAAGCATCATGGCTATTCTCTTGTTGAAAAAATGGCCTGTTCTGTTACTGTTGGTCATAGCCATAAATTTAGCTATTACCATAAAGCTGACGCTCGTCCTTCACCGATTAATGGTCTCGTTGTGGGCTGTTACAAAGGTAAAGACGAGGCTTGGGCTGGACAAGCCAACCAAGAGTGGCGTAGAGGGGTTGCAATCAAAAGGAATATAAGGGATGGTGACTATGATCTACAGTGGGTCAGTCTAGAGGCACTGCAGAAGGAGTATGGCTAATGGGAAAGGTTGAGGTTTGGGAACTTTTAGAGACTTACGGTTTAGATAGGATACTGGAAGACAACGAAACTGACTTGGCCTCAATACTTCTAGTGCTCAATGAGTTAGGTTTTATTTACTTGGAGATGTACAATGATTACTAAGGAAGATATAGAACACTTTATGCGAACAGGTGTTCAAGATTTTGACGAGTACCAGAACAAGGCTCGTAAGTTTGCAGTGTATAACGAAAGGCTTAAGATTGTGTACCCTACTCTTGGTCTTGTAGGTGAGGCAGGTGAAGTCTCAGAAAAGATTAAGAAGTGGTTTAGAGATGGTAATCTTGATAAAGAAGAAGTGGCTAAAGAACTTGGGGATGTGCTTTGGTACATAACTAATTTGGCAGAAGACTTGGGCTATACTTTATCTGAGGTAGCCCAGATGAATTTAGACAAGCTCTCTGATAGAAAGAAGAGAGGCAAGATAAAAGGAAGTGGAGATAACAGATGACTATAAAGAATGAGTATGGGCCTACCTTACCTATCTCAGAAGAAATTCATAAGATGAAATACCGAGGTACTAACGAGACCTTTCGGGAAGCTATGACAAGGGTTGCAGAAGCTCTTAAGGACGACGAAGAGCACTTTGATTCTTTTCGTACTATTCTGTATAATCAAAGGTTTCTTCCTGCAGGTCGTGTACAGTCAGCTATGGGTTCTCCGCGAGAAGTTACACCTTATAACTGTTTTGTGTCAGAAGGTATCCAAGATAGTATGGATGGCATTATGGCTGCGGCTAGAGATGCTGCACAGACCATGCGACTTGGTGGTGGTATTGGTTATGACTTCTCCACACTACGACCAAGGGGAGCCTTAATTAAGTCCTTAGACAGTCGCTCTAGTGGGCCTCTAAGTTTCATGGGTATCTTTGATGCTGTCTGTAAAACTATCGCTTCTGCAGGACACCGTAGAGGAGCCCAGATGGGGGTGCTTAGGGTAGACCACCCTGACATCGAGGAGTTTATACGAGCTAAGAATAACTCTACAGAACTTACACAGTTTAATATTTCTGTAGGAGTGACTGACGCATTTATGGAAGCAGTCAAGTATGATACTGACTTTAACTTAGTTTTTGATGGTAGGGTTTACAAGACTATTAAAGCTAAGGCTCTCTGGGATGAAATCCTTCGGAGTACTTGGGATTGGGCAGAGCCTGGAATTCTCTTTATTGATCGTATTAATAAAAAGAACAACTTACACTACTGTGAGAAGATTGCTGCTACTAATCCTTGTGGGGAACAACCTCTTCCGCCTAATGGTGCTTGCCTTCTTGGTTCTTTTAACTTGGCTAAGTATGTGTCACCTAGAGGAGAGAAAGGTTACTACTTTGAGTATGAGCAGTTTAAGCATGACATCCCTATTGTTATCCGAGCTATGGATAACGTTATCGACAGGGCTACTTATCCTCTAGTAGAACAAGAAAAAGAAGCTAAGAATAAAAGACGTATGGGTATTGGCCTCACTGGTGTTGCTAATGCTATCGAGGCTCTTGGCTATTCTTATGGTTCTAAGGACTTCCTAGGAACCCTTGAGTTAATCATGAAGGTCTTAAGGGACACTGCGTACACTACCTCTGTGTCCCTAGCTATGGAAAAGGGAGCGTTCCCTAAGTATAATGTAGCATTACTGGAGAGTGATTTTGCAAAGACTTTACCTAATCATATCAGAGATGATATCCGACAGTATGGACTACGTAACTCTCACTTGTTGTCTATTGCACCTACTGGTACTATTTCTTTAAGTGCAGACAACGTGTCCTCTGGGATAGAACCTGTGTTCTCTCACTTTTATGACAGAACCATCCAGACTTTTGATGGGCCTATGATTGAGAGAGTAGAAGATTACGGCTATCGTGTCTTTGGCATTAAGGGTAAGACTGCTGATGAGTTGTCAGTGTTTGACCATGTTAAGGTTCTTAATCTAGCCAGTAAATATGTGGATAGTGCTTGTTCTAAGACTTGTAATGTTGGTGAAGATGTTTCTTGGGAAGACTTCAAGAATGTCTACATGACTGCATATGATGGCGGTTCTTCTGGTTGTACTACCTTTAGGGCTGCAGGGAAACGGTACGGTATTCTCAATGCTTCTACTTCTGAGGATGTAGCTGAGACAGAACCTGAGCTACCCTTTGATGACTTTGTGGATGAGAAGGAAGGGGGAGCCTGTTACTTCGATCCTGCAACTGGTACAAGAACTTGTGAATAAAAAAAGGGGGTCTCGAAAGAGACCCCTTTAGTTTATAGGAGATAGTGTTTATTTAACTGTTTCTAAGAATATGTCAACCCTTAGCATCTCCTTTTTTAAACAACCTTATAAAGCTTAAGAATGTATTGCCGAACCAGTGGCCTATTTGTGTAGGAGTAGGTAGTAACCAACCAAGTATAAGTAGCAGCATCACCCAGATGGGTATGTTAGTATTGCTAATCTTGATCTCTTCAACTGGCCCTGCTTCCACTTCCTTGACGGTCTCCATCGTAATAATGTCCCTACCTGCGTCCTGTTGATTTTGTTGACCGACCAGTTGTTGAGTATTTTCCTTACCTGCCAAGGTGTTTGCATTAACTGTTGGACCTCCACTTGAACTTAAGGGATTTAAAAAGGATGGTATACCCATGCAACCTGACAACAGGAATGGTATAATTAGAACCCATCTCATTTTTCTATCTTTGTAGTATCTTTAGACTTAAGAGAAGTAGGATGATGTTCTTTACCCATCCACACTGCAAAACAACCTGTTAGGGCTCCTAGTACAACTGATACTAATCCTGACTGTTGTATTGAGGGGTCAGGTAGCTGCATAAACCATTCTACTACTCTCCAAGAAAGAATAGTAACAGCCAACATCATGACCCTAGGGATGATCTTCCATTCGTCTAGTAGTTCTGGTCTCATTCAGCTCTCCTATACTACTACAAAATTAATAAGCATACCGCTTGGAGCAGGCACTGTACTCTTACCGTATTTATTATAGGCCATATTAATCAGTTTTATTTCTGCTCTAGTGGTTGGTTCTACTGGTCTAGGAGTTTCACCCTTCTTTCTAGCACCATCATGATCAAAGGTTACGTTGGTATGAGTGTCGAAAGGCATATTCACTCGATTATCTATATTAAAACTAAGATTCATATTAAGTACCCCCTACAGTGGAAACAGACCCCTACGGTGGAAATAGGGCTTACCACCAACCTGCTCCCAGCCCCATTAACCAGGTGCCGCCCCCAAGAATTATAGCCACCATTATAGCTAAACCTATAACTAACAAAGTCTCAAAGAAAGCAGCTCTACGTTCTTGTTGTTTGTAGAGTGTCTCTTCGCGTTCCTTCTTGATCTTTCTTCTTAACTCCACCATTTCTCTGGCTGTACCATAACCAAATCGGTTGTTAAGTAGTTGCTCAATATCTTTCTCTTGTTCAGCTAATTTCTTAGTATGAATAATCATATCTAAAGCTTCTTGCTCTACAGAACCAGAAGAGAATAACTTAGTAAAGATAGGCGGGTTCTTGCGCTGTTGCTCCGCACGTCTTAAGTCGGCAGCAGCTCCGTACCACTTACCTAACTGTCCAGCTATATCCTCTAGCTCTCGTCCAGCATATACAAGTTTTTTCACGCCACTATACGCAGCAGTAGCAGCAGATATCGCTGTAATGGGGTCGATCATTCTTTGTTAGCTATTCTTTCTACAAAGCCTCGGATCGCTTTTATGTTCTCATCTATCCTAGCCATAGAGACTGCTTGTTCTTGTACAGCATCCTCTACTTTAGTCAGTCGGATTTCTACCTTGCGGAGTTCTTGAGCGTTCTTATCAATGTCAGACATCATCATACTCACAGTCCAGACTATAGCTGCACCTTGTGTAATCAGCCCTACAATAAGAGTAATAGGAACACTCTTGGATAAATGCCAGCTATCCTCTGACATCATGCTGGGTACTTTTTCTTATTCAACTCAAAGTGAGGTGCATCGTAGAAGCTCTTCCAGTCGCCTCCCCAAATGATTGGGACTTCTAATTCCTTAGCTGCAGCCTTCATAGCTTTAGCCATAGCCTCAAAGCGTTCTAGGTCTTCCCAGTCTACAGGCCAAGGAACCATGTCCACTGCATGACCTGTGAGGTGTCTAGACTTTAGTGTGGTAGACTTACCATCAGCTAACAGTTGCCTTTGACGTTCAATGTTTCTAACACCTTCGATAACTGTAAAGTCAACTTCACTTAGCTCTAAGGCTTTTTCTACTACCGCTACCATGTCAGGATGTACACCTGATAGATTTTGTCGGCTACGTGTACCTAGTTTAAAACTCATTCTATT
>JAAOEI010000888.1_pt1 | contig 11250 bp, 19 predicted proteins | sample 7059261 | NCBI WGS metagenome assembly JAAOEI01 (sample SAMN14008812, study PRJNA610033) | viral metagenome | isolation source: viral particles filtered from seawater | place: China: Hangzhou Bay, Yangshan Deep Water Harbour | collected 2017-10-31
AAAATAGCCAAAGATTTGCAGTTGAATTTGCAGAAAAAACCGAGACCATCTTTCTTAGGTGAAAGGGGATGGAAAAATGCAACAGAACAAAAAATCTTTGAGGACTACGCTATTGCCGATGTGTTGGTCCTGTGGGAGTTGGTGTATTGGATTCTTAATATCCATCGTCAATATGATGTATCGCTTTCGGTGTCTTTGGCCGATCTAGCGGGAAAAATTTTTCGTAAAAAATATGTAGACTCGCCTATTTTGCCGTGTCCGCATGATGTCACAATGGCATCACTTGCCAGTTACCATGGCGGGAAAACACAATGCTATGTGCAAGGTCCGTGTATTGTGCCGGATGTGAATGAATACGATTTGACAAGCGCATATCCCTATGCCATGACACAAATCGGAAATTTTTTTGACTATCAAATTGTGCCGTGGCAATCCAATCAACAGATTGTGAACGATGCCCTCTATAAAGTCGATGCAAAAATTTTGTGTCAGTATCAACCGATCTTTACACAAGATTTCAAGCGCGAACGGTATTTGCGGGACACATGGGTTACAGGGTATGAATTACAATCATGTCTCCGTGAGACACACTGTCTTGATTATGTCATTCAAGACGGATTTGTGATGGAGAGTAATACCGAAGTTGATAACGGGCTTGCCAATTATGTATGGGAATTTTTTGAAAAGAAACAAATTGCAGAGCGCGAAGGCAATATCTCAGAACGGTTGATTGCAAAACTCTTTTTGAATGCGTTGTATGGAAAATTTATTAGTCGGATTCAAGAAGAATTTGATTTGGGGGATATGTGGAAAGGGGGAGTGATTTTTCACCCTCTGATTGCGACGCTCATTACCGGTTTTGTACGGGGTTATTGTCATACGATTGAACATGCGTGTATGGCCTTGCATACTTCTACCGATGCCTTTATTACACAAGGCACCGGCTTTGAGAAGGTCTTTCAAGGGTCGAATGGTCTAGGTGGTTTGAAACATGAATATAGCGGAGACGTGTTGATTGTCCGTCCCAAGGTCTACGTAATTTTTGACAGACTTGATCCTTCTTGTTATCATAAATTTGACCTTAATGAAAATGACCAAGTATTTTGTTTGTATTGTCATGCGAAGGTCTTAAAACATGCGACACACGGGTTTTATGGGTCGGTGCAAATGCTTTTGAATATGTGGCGCGGCAATCAAGTCAATTATAAGGTCAAACGGATGGTGCGATTGAAAGAAGCGAAGCGAAGTCGAGACCCTGATCTCTTGCCGTTTGTGTTTAGTAATCAACGTCGGACCTTGAATGTTGAGTGGTCACAATTAACCTTATATAAAGGGGGTGTCTAATGGAAAAGGATGATTTAGGTATTGAAGTGGATGACGATGTAGCCGGAGTGTTGAAAGACCCCAAAGGGGGGTTGTTGGTCAAGACGTTTGGGTATCTTAGAAAGCGGGAAATTCGTCAAGCGGAGATAGATGCTGATAAGAAAGCAGAAGAAGCCAAGTCAAAAGAAAAAGAAAAATTGTTTGGCATTTTTTAGTCTCATAATGAGACCTTGAAAGGGGGTCTATGAAATGTTTGGAATGGGTAAGAAAGAAACAACTGTGTCTGAGGAAACTAGTAAATCGAATGTATGGGGTAGCCAACTTAGTGCCGCTGTTGCCGAAGCTCGCAAAGGCGGTATGGACAATGCGGGGGGAACTACGGGCAAGCGAAAAACTGGTCCGAAATCGGAAAGTGGGCCAAGTGTATCTAGAGAGATGGAAGCAGCAGCAGCAAAAATGTTCGACCCCGAAGCATGGCGAGCGATAGTCCGCGCACCATTTGCTCTTGGTCAAGTCATGACAGGCCGGAAGTGTTGGGCCTTGGATAAGACCCAAGAGGATACCTTGACGATCTCAACCAGTTCAACCGCAGAGTATTTTTTACAGACTGATCCTAAGTATGTGGCTTTGACATTGTTTGTGTTCAATTGGTCGGTGGTTCTTACTGAAAAATTTATGGCAAATGCCGTTGAACGGCAAAAAGAACAAGCCTCAGAACCTCAACCTCCGAATGCACCATTAAAAGCGGTGTAACATGCATAAACAAGTGTTGCCAGAATTGCCCAAAGATGCCGGACAAGTTGACGAGACAGACCCTCGAATCAAACGAATTATTTGTTTGATTTGTAAACGGTTGTTATGGGTTGAGCGGGGGTCACAATTGGATAAAGAATGTCTCTGTCAACGGTGTTCCGTTCAATCGGATATTGTGGCAGAAGCCATAGGAACACAATGAGCAAGCTAGAGCGTGAAATTACGATTGTCATGGGGATGACCGGATGGGGGAAGTCATGGTGGTCAAAACTCTATTCTCTCAAGTGGAAACCCTTGCTTGTGTATGATCCATCTATGTCTTTTCCCGAAGTGATATGGGGAAATCTCTCCGATCATATTGACAATGTGATAGGAGAGGAACCCGTCCCTGATTTTCGGTATGGATTTGTTGACGAGAATGACGTACCGCAAGCGGGAAGCGCGGCATTTGTACATGGCAATATGATGTTTATGGTTGAGGAATGTGCCGCTGTCTTTGAAAAAGGTCAAGCCCGTTTACCGGAATGGGCAAAACGATTGTGTTTCTTTGGTCGGCATCGTGAATGCTCAGTCACACTCATTGCACAACGGCCTACCTATATACCGATTGATTTCCGTTCTCAAGCGAACCGCGTCATTACCTTCTGTCAGCACGAAGATGCAGATATGCAATGGTTAGGGGATTTTTTTGGGAAAGAACGCATGAACCGCATGTTGACCATCCCAAAGTTTACGTGTTTCGATTGGCATAATGGAAAAGTCTCAGAGTATTCGATTGTGGATTCTGTCCAAGACACGTTTGGCGTTTCTCTTGACAGAAGTAGCACTAGTGATTTATCCTTAGTCTGACGTTTTAGAGAATGTCTATCCTTTCCCTGTAACCGTCATGGGGAAAGCATAGCGAGAGGCGTGCAAGGGTCTAGACCCCCCTTTGCACGCCTTTTTTATTAGGGGTTGCTTATGGAGGTTTCTATTATGGGTAGCTTGACTGGTTTGCTGAAATGGGCTGTTGGTACGTTGGTGATGGTGGCTTTTGGTGTGTTTGTGATTCGTCGAGTGACGTTTTTGAATAACCTTGTGTTTGGAGCGTCTGCCTAGTCTCATTATGAGACAGAAAGAGAGGGCCTTATCAATGGCACCGAAATCAAATGTAGTCACCGTGGTCAATGTGTTCCAGGGTAAACAACCCATTGGAACTTTTGACAGTGAAGTAGAAGCAAAAGCGTATATCGCTGCTAAACAAATTGATTGCCGCAGTCGGGGAATTGATTATAGGGATAAAGAACATGCTTTTTCCTATAAGCCCCATACCGTGACTGTAGAAAGTGAGGTTGTCGCATGAGAGGGAACGCAGAACCAGTTAATCTAATTGCCGGTCAAACACTGGTCCCGAATGCTAAGACCGTGTTTTCTGATCCGTTGCCGGTTGGCGAAGGATGGTATCGGGCAATGGTGCGCGTTGGCATTGTGTTTGTTGTTGGCACTGGTACAACCCCCATTACCGAGGGGGAGTTGAATTTCATTAAGAACGTGTTTCTGAAAACAGACCGAGGGGAAATTATCTGCAATCTGCCAGGGAGAGCCTTGTATAAGATTGCTTCGTTTAAGGCGGGTATTGTTGCCCCTCGTAAAGATGCCATTGCCGCCGCCTCTGCTACGTATTATGTGAATTTGCCAATCTGGTTTGCTGAGCATGTCCGTCTTATGGACCGGCCAGAGGATACCATTCTTGACACGAAGCGGTATTCATCGGTCACATTGGAAATCACTCTTGGAACGGTTGCCGATCTACTGACAACGGTTGGTACATCGTCGGTAACTGCTACTCTCGATGTAGAAGTGATACGAACGAAGGGCAGTCTTCCGAAGCAGGGCGAACCGGTTGCCGTGATTGCCTACGATTATCGCAATCCAGTTGACGCAGCATCGCGTCAAGAGGTCCTACTCGAACGTGCTCAAGATTTGGCGTTGAAGCGGTTGTATATTCATAGTGGCACATCGGGAACGGCGGGTATCCCCTTTTCTGGCGCGAATTCGGATGCTGTGTTGAACGTGGTTCAAGTCAAAGACCAATCCGGTTTTATTGTCAAAGACCGGATTCATCGAATGATCCAAGAAGGCAATCAAGTTGATTTTCAGCTTGAATCAATTATGACCGGCCTGGAATGTCTTGATTTTGTGCAAGAGGGTTCATTGCAAGCTGCCTTGTCAACGGCGGGTAAATCCCTGTTACAAGTCAGTTGGACCAATCAGGGCGGTGTCGGTGCGAATTCTATCGTGACTGTTGCACAAGAAGGCATTCGGTCTTTGAAGTAAAAACGGGCGAAGCAAGAGGCAAGATGTAGCCCTCTAGTCTCATAATGAGACTAGAGGGAACACTTGAAAAAAATATGCTGTTGGATTTTTTCGGTAGTGATGACAATGTAACCCCCTCAAGCTATACCATGCTTCCCGCCGGAGCCGGTGTCTTAGAACGGGGCGCACCTTCGTATTTTGAGTTGGAAATGTTTGGGACTCCGAATTTGAATCCCGATGGTGTCAATTTGATTGACCAACGGTCGAACACGTCATTTTTTAATTTTGACCAGTCGAAAGTGTCCGCGTCAATTATAGATGTGATGAAGTCAGGGGCAGAAGCGGCCTTACGGGTTGGTGTCCAAGCGGCATCGGATTCGATCAATCGGGGTTCAAATCAGAATACCATGCTCGGAAGTTTTTTGAATAACTTCCGGTCAACTAAAACGGGCGCACAAATTCAGGCCGGCGCAGCAGCATCACGGGCACAAGCCTGGTTGCTGAATCCTATAGTATGGGTTGCAGGTATTGGCTTAGTGGCATTGGTATTTGTGCTGCGAAAATAAGGACTATTCTATGTCTAGCGTCATTTTTGGTACTAAGTCAGAGGTGGTTGGCTACAATCAACGTGGTACCACAGCCATTTATGAACAGCGTACAGACTATGTTTTGAATACCAATAACGATCCGAGGGATCAGAGTCATTCGACTCGAATGCTCAGAAACTTGGAACACAACATTCTTGCTATTGATCCTAGACCTTCTTTTACCTATCAAACACGCGGAGAAACTTTTTTTTATTTTGGTGGGGATAGAGGGAAGTATAATAGAGCCTTACAAGCGTGGAATGCTCGCAGACAATCACGCGAGACGGCTCAACGATTTGCGATAGACTTGTATCGAGCCAATAAAGAGGATTTTTATGGTGCAAGAGCAAATCTCGAAGCGGTTTATATAAATTTTGGAAAAAAGTTTCCCGCTCAGTTTGAACGCTTCAAAGCAAAATATTCAGACGAAGATTTATCACAAATTCGGAAAGCCATCACTGCGGCAACAGATTCATTAGAGTTTACAGCAAGAATCACGACTCCTGCACCAAAAGGGAAATTATTTGGGTTTCTTCCCATTAAGGTTAAACAAGGAGTACAACAATTTGTTGCGACTTCGTTAGCCGCTGTTACCGCTGGAATCGGTGTCTATGTAAGCGGTGCCCAAGCCGGCGCGGTAGGCGGAACCCAAGCAGGAACGGTTGCAGGAACTACGGTTACAACTGTTGAAGCGGGAGCATTCTCCGCAAATCTAGGTATTCGCGGAGTACAAGCAGCAAACTTAGCTTCGGCTGGAGGCTATCCAGGCGCGGCATTAGGATTTTCAGCCCCCTCACTTTCAGGGGGAAGTTTTGCTATTACTGCGGCACCTTTAACAGCAGTGAGTCCTCAAGCGTTGCGCTTGGGGATTACAGGCACGACAATTAAATCTGGTGTGATGGATACGCTTGTCGCTAGAGCCACGTCATTGATTGATAATGTCAAATCCTATGTGATAGAAAATCCTACTCAATCAGCCATTGCTGCAACAGGAACATCATTGACACTTAAAAAAATAGCAGAGAGTTCTGACCCCTTAGCGGCATTGGTCAACACAGTAGCGGGGGCAGTAGGTCTTCCACCAATCATTCAACCCCCTTCCTGGTACAATTCCAGCATCATTTTTTGGGGGGAGTCATGGTGGTGGTGGCGGTACTAGTCAAGGGTTTGGAACTGGAATCAGTCAATTCATGAATACAGGAGTTTTATGGGTGTTATTGATTGGTGGAATCGTGTTACTCGCGTTGAAGTTCCGCAAATAGCAGGGTTACGGAGTCGCAAGTTACACAAAGCAGGGTCGTTCTCTGAAACGGGAATGGTACAATCTGTTGCAGGGGGAACCTCTACAGTTCCAGGCCGTATTGTCTTGGCGTCACGAATTGTTCCAAGTGGATGTGCTCTACAATTAGATGCGTGGTCTGTCAATGTGATTGATACAGGTAATTCTAATCAAATTTATTTTGCGCTCTTGCGGAATGGGACACCTGTGAGTAGTAATGTACGGCGCGTCTCAGGGGAAACTTTTGGAGTATCGAATGTGCTCGATGTGCAAGAAGTGGTTGATAGTGGAGTCATCGAATTAGTGGGATATAATATCAGTGGTATGTTGTCAACCTTAGAAGCTGATGCACTGGCTGTAGCCACATCAGTTCGATGTCAAGGCTGGTTTACTGGAACATTACTGAGCGAACGTGGAGGAATCTAATATGGGACTATGGGATAGTATCGCAACCGCAGAGTGGAACCCGTTTCGGCGCAAGTCCGTCATTCTCGACAATCAATCATTCCTTGATTCATTGTCTCAAGGTCAACCGGTTCACGATGAATTTGGTGTATCGGAACCCTTTACCAATCCGTTGACACAAGCGGCAAAGAACGCCAGTCGCATGTTGGATGCGTCACGCTTGCAAGTTCAACCGCAAGAGGGTCGCGCGTGGTATGATGTAGCTGGTAAACTCAAAGACGCTATGCCTAGCGCGGGTTCTTGGATTCAGTCAACCTTGACAAAGGTAATCATCTTAGTTATCCTCATTGCTGTCGTTGCCTTGTTTGGAGTCTCCTATGTCAATGCACAAGCTAATCGTCTGGCTCTCTCTAAGTAGTTTCATACTGTTGTTCAGTCTCATAATGAGACTGGAACCAGTGTACGCGCAGGCTAACCGCTCAAATGGCGGTGATGTGACGTGTCCAGTGTCAGGAAGTTCAATACAAGTTCTTCCCGCACGTTCAAGTCGGTATTCATTTGTCTTGAATAACACATCAGGGATTGACATACGCATAGGATTTCTCGAAAGCGGTACCGTAGCATTGACGGCAAGTAATTCGCTTTTATTGAAGGGTGGTCAACCCTATTCCGACAGTGCTCCTGGCGGGTTTTCATTGCGTGTAGTGTGTATGAGTACAACCGCTGTGACTGCGACCATTTCATTTATGGAGACGTACCGATGATTACGAACAAGCTCGCTGCAAAAATGTTGTTGGTGGCTTGTCTTGGTCTCATTTCCGCATGTGGTCTTGTCTTTTTGCCCAAAGCCAAAGCCACGACGATTCTCGGTAATGCAGATCCCATGAGCGTGGCATGTGCAACAAACTATTTAAGACGTTCTCCTAAAGTGTGTATGTCAACAACTGCCAAAGCAGCTTTTACCTTTGTAGATGATACTGTCAATGTATGCAGAACTGGTACATTTGCCAGTTTGCCTAGTTCTGCTGTCTTTGCTGTTTTACAAATGGATTATCTCGATGCAACCGCAACCCCTGGGGCTTCGCTTACCATGTCTTATTATCTAGATAGTTCCTGTACTACATTAGCATATACATATGCACATAGAGGGATGACGGAAAACAATCGTATGGTATATCAAATCATTGTCCCTGTTACAGGAACAAGCCTATACTATAAAGCTATTGATGTTACCTCTACAGCGTTTACGCTAACGGGTAAACCAATAGCCTACTATGATTAGACTATGAAAAAAATCTTGTTCCTTTCCATCGGGATCATTCTGTGTGTGGGACTACTCGGTCGTGCTGTCTTGTACTATCACGGCTTGTCTGTTACGTCCTGGTGGCGATCTCCCTGGAAAAATGCGAGTGTTGAAGGCAAGCCCCTGTCATTGCATTTGATTGGATGGGCCTATGATGTAATACCCGTCAATGGAGCCATTCGCGCCGCACTTGCTCAATATCCCTGGAAAGTGGTAATAGAGTCCGATCATATACATTTACAAATACTCTAAAGGAATACTATGACTTTAGAAGATGTCATTAAGTTTGTACAGGGTGTTGGTTTTCCTATTGCGGTGGCCGTGTATTTGTTGGTGTTCATGAACACCACGTTGCAAAAAATGATACAGATTCTCTCAGAGTTGAGAGTGTTGATAGAGAGTCGTTTACCCCACAATGGAGGATCATAGCACCATGGACAAACATACCGTTGATATGACGACGAATGCCGTTGGAGGAATTGTCGGGCTCCCTCAGATTGCAACCGCCATTCCAAAGTTATTGGCCGGCGATTTTATCGGAGGCGGGATTGACTTGATTCAAGGGCTTGCCTTGTTAATCGGGTTCTACATGGTAGGGAAGGGAGACTAGTCATGATTACAGTTCCCGTTGACCAATACTTGAAAGACCTCGCTTCGTTTACATGGACGTTTTTGCATCGGCGGTTTGCAACCGCTGATTTGAACCCAACACTGATTAAAGCAGACCCCGCGCTGTTGTATAGTATCTCCATCACGCCGATTTCAGGCATGGCCGGTGAACTGTTTGTGAAGTTTCACAATACATCGGTTGCGCCGGTTGGTGGTTCGACACCGGTGGTGAAAACCGTCAAGATTATCACCAATGCCAATCCGGTACCCGTGATTCAGGAATTTTCCAGTCCGATACTGTTTGACAGGGGATTAGCCTACACGGTCACAAAGGGCATTCTTGACGATAATACAACGGTGTGTGTGGCGAACGATGCCATTATTGAAATTGGCTACCGGTAAAAAGAATACTTGACAGGCTAGAGGGGGTTTGATAGACTCCCTCTAGTCAGTCTCATAATGAGACTAAGCGCAAAGGGGTCTACCAATGCCTTCCAAGAAACCTGTCTCACTAGTCAAAACAACGGTCATGTATCAATGCCGGTCGAAGGAGCATTCGGCTTGCCCTCATGCGTTTGTCACGAAGCAGGGGCTTCGGGTGTTGTGTGTCTGTAAGTGTCACTCATTTTTCAGATAGAAAGGGGGTCTATGATTACGATAACCACGATTGAGGGGTCTCGGTATCGCGTGGAATACCGTTTACAAGGGACTCTCGTAGCAACCAGAGAGGGCGAACTCGCAACTATGGCTATACTGGTAAAAGAGTTTATGGCACATATGCGCTGTCTCGCTCAAGGGAAAACCGTTCCAGTACCATCACCGGAGAAAAAGGGGTAAGGATATGTCTACATCACGCATGTTAGTTGCGTCATTGGTCAAAGAAATCAATGAAGCAATCAGTCTAAGAAAACCGCACAAGGATACGATCAAATCCTATGCAGAGAAAATGGAAGCGGGGGTTGAATTTCCGCCGATTGTGATTGGACAATGGCCGAAGTCTGATAAGTACGGAGAGTCGGGCATTGTGGACGGCTTGCACCGACTCGCAGCGGCAAGCGAAGCGAAGTTGAAAGACCATGCTGTTGAAATCGTCAAGTATGAATCCTTGGATCAAGCCCTTGCCGATATGTATGTGCGGAATATGCAGCATGGGCTTCCTCCAACAGAAGGTCAACGGAATGCACGGATTAAGCTGTTGAAGCAGATTAGTCCGAATGAAACCATTGATACGTTAGGGAGAAAATTCGGGTTGAATCGGTCCTCGATTGACCGGATTTTGAAAGGCAAGCAGGGCGAAGGCAAATCAGGGCGCAAGGGGGGTGCGAACGCAAGCGCGTCACATAAGACCCTGGAACCGCTCAAACCAAAGCCCTTCTTTGCCCTCTTGGATCGGGTTGAATTTACGCTAGCCCGTGTGAGACCGACAGCGGATATTATCGCGTATTGTTCACCCGAAGTTGAGGACAAAGGACCGGATGTGGATAAAGAGAAGGTCAAGAAGCTACAGACCGTGGTGAAGTATTTGAACGGGATACTCTCGGAACTGGCATAAGTCTGCCTCTAGAGAGTCGGGTTTCATAATGAAACTATAACAACTTTCATGTAAAAAAAAAAAAGGAATTACACAACATGGCGAAGAAAAATCAGGAAGTCATAACCGGAACAGTCGAACAAGCCTTAGTGGTACCACAAGCCCTGACTCCTGCTGTGGTTATTGGCACCAATACCAAGTTAGCCATACCGCAAGACATGCTCCCTCAAGAATTTCAAGGGCAACAGTTGGAAGTGATTGAAACCGGTTTTTCGCCAACTGTGAAATGGATGAATGAGGGCAACATGGTAGCCGGTGTGTTTGAAGGGTGTGACTCTGAAGTAGGCCCGAATAAAGCATGGTTGTATAATTTCAATGCCAAGGGAAAGAAGTTTGGAGTGTGGGGAACCACGATTCTCGATAGAGCCTTGCAAACTGCGCTCAAGACCGGTCAATTGAAGCCTGGCTATCTCGTGTGTATTATTTATCTTGGTGGTATCCCTACAGATTTTCAAGATGCCAAGATGTTTAATATACAAGTGGTGAAGAAGGGTTAACCTAGCACAGCACGTTATCGAGCAATGGCTAGGTGTTGTCTACGGGGATTCAGGCACCATGCACCCCGTAGACACAACATAGAAAGGGGTCTCTCATGGACAAGAAAGAAGAAAAAGTTGGTTGAGCTGATATATGGAGTGATGGAAATGAAATCTGACGGTAAAAGTCTCCGTGTTAAATGTGAGGTGTGTCATAACATAGCCAAGGTCTCCTCCGCGGTGATGGATACACACCGGATCTATTTGTATTGCCGGAAGTGTCAAGCGCATGTGTTACACAAGAAGATTGACTAACATGATTACAACCGGAATCCGTGTTGCTATTACTCGCTCAGTTTTTTCCCCTTTCACGGGGTTATACGATATTGTAAACACAACAACCTCACCCTTTCAAGGGGCTTCGGTGTGGGACGAACATAACGCAAAGAACATTTTTGAAACTGAATATCGGAACATTGTCAAGCAAGTCTCATTATGAGACTGGAAAGGGTCTTTCATGCTCGCACTCTATCGCACGAAACACACACAGAGAGAAACGTTGGGGATAGTGTGTTTCAACGGCCTTCCCTTATTTTTCACCCTAGAACCGCCCTGGAACAACAATCAAG
>JAAOEI010000889.1_pt1 | contig 11231 bp, 26 predicted proteins | sample 7059261 | NCBI WGS metagenome assembly JAAOEI01 (sample SAMN14008812, study PRJNA610033) | viral metagenome | isolation source: viral particles filtered from seawater | place: China: Hangzhou Bay, Yangshan Deep Water Harbour | collected 2017-10-31
CAGTGTAGGTTTCGTTGCTCATGTCGGTATTCCTTGTGGTTGGTGACTATTTCTTGTAAACGCTGCCGATCTTTTTCGTGCTGCGGTTGCCGTCTGCGTCGATGGTGACGAGAACCCGGTCGTGCTTGACGCGGGTGTCGGTCTTGTCCCACGTGTACTGTGCGCTGCCGATCTTGTTCGTGTCGATGACCATGTTCGTGTCGATGTACTGCTTGCTGCCGTCGTCGAAGGTGACACAGTCGCCCCGGTTCAATGCCGTGCGTATGTCGGCAGGCATCTTGCTGATTGCATCATTGCCCACGTATACGTTCAGCGTGCCACCGGTTTGAAACGATGCGGTCGGTGCGTCGCGAAGTATCTGTGCTGCTTGTGCTTTTGTCATGTTGTCGTTCATGTCGTCGTGTCCAATTGATTGGACGGTCACCTCACAGTGAGGTGTACAGTCCGGTGTTGCGTTCGATGCTGTCGCGCAGCATGTCGAAGTACAGGCCCGACTCGTTGCTGCGTACCTTGTAGCTTGTGCCGCGAATGTAGCCGAACTCGATGTCGTACAGGTCGGCTGCGGTCAACGTGATCTTGATGTAGTTGACGCTCTTGCTGTTGCGACCGACGCGGAAAGAAAGACCGTCGTCGTGTGCGAGCAGGTTCTTTGCGCCGATCATGTACAGTGCGCTGCCGCCGATCTGCTTGCTGATTGTTTGTGCGATGTTCATTGTTTGCCTTCCGTGTCTGTTGTGTGTGTCGTGTCAGTGAGTACATGGTCGCACAGGTGCCAACCGTTTGTCAACACCTGATTGAAAAAAAGTCAGGGGGTCCGTAGACCCCCCACCCCACCGAGGACACAACCCCTCGGTGTCTTGCGACAGGACACGACCCCTGTCGACTTGTGGGGTCGGTCATCCGACCCCGAGGCTTTCTAACTGTATTCGATGTTTGCGTGTATCGGTCGAACGGTCGTGTACTCGCTGCCGACCTCGTAACGTCTGCGGTTCGCTGCCTGCCGGTTCGCGTACACCTTGAAGTGTCCGTGCCGGTCGACGGGCATGCCCTTGATGCCGCCACTCGTTGTGTTGAACTTGTAGACTACCACGTACCCGACGATGTGCTTGACGTTGTTCATGCTGCCCTCACTCGCGGCTTGCGTGCCGTCCAGAAGTCGCAGGACAGGGAACCGAACAGTGCCCGGTGCACGTAGGTGCTGACCCACTCGCCACCTGCGTTTGCGTTGCAGTTGTCGAGGTAGTCGCCTGACAGGTGCTCGAAGTCTGCGAAGTTCTTGCACAGGTACTCGTACACTTCTTGCCTGATCTCTTGACTGTAGTCAGTGTCGATGCTGACGTACTTGACCTGCGGAATGTCGTCGTTGCCGTTGCTGTACATGTAGCAGTCGGTCATGCCGTCAAAGTGTCCGTACTGGAACTGCTTGCAATACTCTTCGACTGCTTTGCGAGTCGCGGGCAGCGGGTCACCGGTCAACGTGATGTTGACTGCGGTCATCATGCTTGCGCTCTCGCTCGTTACTCGTGCGGCAATGCCGTGCGCCTTGAGGTGCTTGCGAATCATTGCTGCTGCTTGTGCTTGTGTTGAACGTGCCATTGTGTGTTGCCTCCGTGTCAGTGTGGGTGCATTAAATCACAGGTGGTGGGGGTTTGTCAACGCCCGATTGCAATTACTTTGACCTTACATGTCAGGCAGGTCTGCGATGTCGTCGATGATGTCGTCGACCCCGTCCGGGTCGCGCATGCGCATGCGTGCGATGATCCCCTGCAACATGGCAGTGCCGACCTTGTAGCCTGCACATTCGCGATAATGCGTGATGCTGTTGTAGTTACGCTCGCGCACTGCGACGTGTACGCGGGTCTGCGAAATACGGTTCGAGCCTCGCTTGTCGAACTCGCACTCGCATGCGTGTGTCACCTTTGTCGGTGTCGAGTCGATGCGTTCTGCGATCTCGCGAACACTCATGCCGCCTGCGTTGCCGTTGACGAAGTCTTCGACCAATACGCGAACGATTGCGTCGCGTCGTGCGTTGATGTGTCGTTGTGCTTTTTTCATACCGTTGTGCCTCCGTGTTATCCGCGAATCCATGACCCCGGCTCGTAGCCGAAGAGTTTCTCGACCCGCTTCATCTGCTCGTCAGCCGCTGCGTGCAGTGCTGCCTTCTGCTCTTCGGTCAGGTCGTCGTTGTCGTTGATCGCATAGAACGCTGCCGTCATGCCGTGCATCAGTGCGTCCTGTGCCGCGTGCTTGATCTCTGTCTTGTTCACCGTGTTGCCTCCGTGTCCTGTGTCGACGACTCAGAATGCTGAGTCGTCATAGTCGTTCGGCAACATGCCGTTGATCGAGCAGCAGTTGAAGTTCGCGCCACGTGCACGACGTGCCCATACTGCTTTGATGTCCCACTTGTCGACGACCGGGTTGCCGAACTCATCCTCGTCGATGACGACGTAGACGACCGTCTTCAAGACTTTCGCGAAACGAAACGAACCGTCAGACATTGCGATCTCGTGCGGCATGTCGGACAAGTCGGTGCGCGTGTTGGCGCGCTACTCGAACCGTGCGTGCGTGTTCTCGAACTCGCCTGCGACGGTGCGGTAGTCGATGTCGGTGTTGAAGTGTGCCATGTGGTGTTGCCTCCGTGTCAGTGAGATTGCATTAAAGCATATCTGATCTGCGTTCGTCAACTACTTTCGTCAATTATTTTCAGGTCGTTGAGCGGCAGTGTCGGGGGAGGGTTCTGCCACCCGTCTGCTTCAAGCAGGTCGTAGGTCGTCGCCAGTGCTCCGGGGTGCGCTGCCTTCATGTGTGCGTGCATGAGAGCACGTTGACGGTTGCCTTCGCGAAGACCTGCACCTCGACCCCCACCTCGGCGACGGGTCTCTGTGTGTCCACACAAGCAGCAGGTGCGCATGATTGCGAACGGTCCCTCGACCTTCGTGGTCAGTGCGTCGGTTGCTCGTGTGATGTGTGCCTTGCTCATCTGTCATACCCTCGTGATCTCGATGATCTCGAACTCGGTCATCTCGTCGATGTCTTCGACGTGCCTGCGTCGGCAGTCGTTGCCGAACGTCTTGCCCTTCGGTGCGATGAAGTCTACGTCGAACGGACCCTCGTACTCGATGCGAATGCGTTGCTGCTTGCAGTGCTTGCGCACGAGTGCGGTGATGCCGTGCTTGTCTCTGTTGCCTGTGATCATCAAACCACCTCCATGAATCGCTCGATGTCGTCGTCTGTCATGAACCCGTGCGGGCCTGCCTTTTCGAGATCATCAGCGAGTGCGTTGTGCTCGGTCTCACCCGAGGTGCGCAGCATCGCGATGATGTCTTTGCGGAATGTCCGGTCGAGTCTCTTCATCGTGCTGCCGTCTCTGCGATCTTGTCGATCAGTATCTCGCGATACTCGTCGACCGTGTGATCGGTCAGGAACATCGTGCAGACCATCGAGTTCCACAACTCGGAGGTCTCGATTGTCAGGGGGTAGAAGTAGAAGTACCCCTCGCCCTTGACGATCTCGTATCCGAGGTCGGCGATGCTCTTGTTGATGTTGTTGATCGTGACTCTCATCTCATTGCCTCTGCTGCGCCGTTGCTCAGTAGCGACCGGCGAAGTGTTTTTTCCAAGATGCCGACGAACCGGTCATCGCGTTGAATATGGTCTCGCCGTCGTTGATGCGAGCAGGTGCGGGTTTGCGCCACCCGGATGCTTCGCAGTATCCGTCCCAGTGTGCTGCTACCCGGTCGTCGCCTTCGTTCGGTACACTGTGGTCGCCATACTTGCCGCCGCGCATGTGCCATACATTTGCTTCGAGCGTCAGGGTCATCGTGTAGTTGCCTGTGGTGCGGGTGTCGTTCTGTTTCATCTCGTTGCCTCTTAGATCGTGGTGCTGATCGTGGTGGTGGTGTCTGCTGCTGCTTCTTTCTGCGGCATTGCGACGGTGCTGCTGAATGCGACCATTGCGATGATCGTGAAGATTGCTGCTTTGATTGTGTTTGTGTGCGTCATGGGTAGTATAATCGCATAGTGATGACCGTTCGTCAACCCCAGATCACGATTATTTTCGATTATTTTCAATCTTTTTTTGGTGCCCTGAGAGCACCTGAGAGCGTGCCTGTGCGCCTGTGCCCCTCTGAGGGGTCAGCATGCAGGTGCTACGGGTGGATTGCGTACAGGGTCTCTGAGAGCGTCAGGCAGGCTGATCTAGTGCATCGGTTCCTGTCCGAGACGGGCAGTGTGCCGCACTGCCTCGTCTTCGGCATAACGCAGACTTTGTGTGCGGCTCAGTGCCTGCTGCACACTGTCCGGTATTCTGGACAGGCTGACCCCGTGCCTGATGTACAACTCGCGACGGGTCGTGAGTCCGAGCACCACGCCTGCGAGTGCGTCGCTGCAGTCCTTCGAGCCTCGCGGGGGGTGGTCGATCTTTGCCTTGTTCTTCTCGCGAATGTCTTCGAGTGCCAGTAACTCGGCTCGCGTCTTGTCGTGTGCGGGCAGGTGTAGCCGGGTATCGTAGATTGCCGACTTCGTGAACTCGTAGCCTCGCCGGTCTTTGTCGAGGGACGACGTGCCGGTCTTGAACTTCTGCTGATGCAGTAGCTGAATCGAGTCGACTGACTGATACGAATCGTATGTGATCCACTTGATGTTCATGCCTGCCTCGCGCAACTTGTAGAACATCTCGCGAATCTTGAAGAACTTGATCTCGCCGCCCTTCGGGGGTTTCACTTCGAGCACACCGTCGATCACGATCAGGGGCAGGGTCTCGTACACACCACCGTTGCGGTCGACCTCGATGAACTCCGCGATGTACCCGAGAGCAACACCGGCACTGTCACCTGTCAGCCCGAGGTCGACGTGTGCGAATCGCGGTTGATGCAGGTCGTGGAGTCGGTTCGGGTAGTAACTCACCTCGTACTGATCGAAGTCGGTGTACTCTGCCGTGAATATCGAACGTCTGCCCTGACGCATGCACTCTTCGATTGCTTCACGGTTCGCGATGAACGGATGCTGCGACATGGTGGCAACACCTGCGATCTCGCGCAGTGCGTCGTATATGTCTCGCTCGAACTCTCGCCGATAGTCCTCGGGTACGTGCTTGACGAGGTGCTCGTCATTACTGCTGATTTTATCGTCGTCGCGCACTACCCTCGGTCGACGGGTCACGTCGCCAGTAAACACCGGGAAGTATCCCGAGGTGAACGTGCCTTCGGGTTTCACGTCCCACACGCACTTGTCGTACACGTAGATAGTCGGGTCGCTCTTTGCCTCTGCTTCTTTCGTGTCGGTGAACTGTCCGGGGTAGCGCCGCGATGACACGAGGCACAGCAGTCCGGGGGTCTTACCTAACTGATGAAACCGTGACTTGCGTCGACGTGCGATAGACTCGTATACCGCGATTGCCTGATTGTACGTGCCACCGTCGACCGACCGTTTCGACTTCTCGATCACGTCCATGTAGTTCAACTCGTCGATCAACCCACCGATCACGTTCTCACCGATTGCCGCGAACTGCCCACCCGATACAGGCTTGACCTCGATACGGTTCGGGAACTTCATCCACGAATCGACGTTCGGGTTGTTCGAGAACTTCTGCTGGAAATATGGCGACGACTCGATCATCGACTTGAATCTGTCGTACCCGACACTCTTTGCTTTCTTCTCGGTGATGCTTTGAAAGACGATCAGTATCTCCGAGTGCGGGTCGAGTGCGTATGCCTTGTGCGGGTTCTTGTAGCACGACAGCAGATACAGTTGATACGCGGTCGTGTACAGTGCCGTCGTGGTCTTTGCCGAACCGATGCCCCCGGTCAGCAGCACCTCGACGTAGCCCCCCGAGTTGATCTCGATCAGTTCCTCGATCACCGCAGGCCACAGGGGTGAGTCTTTGTCGCCGAGGTACTCTTCGGACAGCAGGAACTCTTCGGGATCGACCGGCATGTACTTGAGGTTCTGACACTGCGTGAAACGCCACACGTCACCCTGTGCTGCCTCGTCGATAGCGAGCAGTATGTAGTCCCTGAACCTCGGGTTGCGAACAGTACGTTGCGTGTACTCGCGTGCCTGTTGCAGCAGGGTCGGGCTAATCGACGGGACTGAGGTCGTCATAGTCTCCGTCGACCGTATCGGTATTCGATGCCGCTGCCATGAACGACACGACCTTCGAGAAGTCGTCGCCGTCTTGTTCGAGTGCCTTGCGTGAGTTGCCCTTGAATGCCGCACTCTTCTCTTCGTCGAGTAGTTGCCACAGACCGAGTCGGGCTAGGAATGCGTTCTTGCTGTCCTCTGCCTTGATTGCCGTGTTCATTGCCGCGACACAGTCGCTCGTCTTGTTGACCGGGTTCGTACCCTCGATCAGTGCCGCGTTGCGAATCTCGCGATAGAAGTCGAGCGACTCGCCGATTGCCTCTTCGATGCTGTACTGAGTGACGTTGCTGCGCCACTGCTCGCGCACTGCACGTGCGTCTGCTGCCACCGTCGCGACGTTGACACTCAGGTGCTGCGCGATCTGATACTGCGGCACACCTCGAAGCATGAGACGTGCGACACGGGTGCGACGGTCATGCACCGCAAGCAGTTCGTCGTCGTGCTTCTGCGGTGCTCCGGGTCGCACCTCGCCGGTCGGGGTTTCTGCGATCTGCTTGATCTCTTCGGGGTCGACCGGTTTGTTGCTGTCGCGAACAAGCACGAGCGGGTTGCTTTCGTAGCCGCGTGCGAGTCGGTCGTTCTCGCGAGTGACCTCGTTGACCTTGCGTTCGAGACCGATGATTTTCTTGCGCAGTGCCTGCACGGTGTTGTGCCGGGGTTTCTTGCGGGGGGTCTTGTCTTTCGACCCCTTCGGGCGACCGGGTCGTGCTGACTTGATCGTCTCGATACTGCCGTCTGTTTTCGCGATTACCACCGGCATCGTCGTCTCATCCCCGTGCTGTTTGCGTCCGATCTGCACCCGTCCAATTGATTGGACAACGCGCATTATTTATCAAACTGTACCGAGTATTTTCGAGTCGTGCAATTTTTAACAATTACGCACTGAACGAAACGACGCTCGTCTCACCCCCACATTGCGGGCACGTGTCGCCCATGTCGACCGGTGAACCCATTGATGCCTGCCACCCGTACCGGCAGCATTCATGCTTCACTTCGAGTATGTGCTTGCAGTAACTACCGCGATACAGATACGCGGGACAGGTGCACGAGAAGTCGTTCTGCACATGCCGGTTCTTGTGGTTCGTGCTATCGAATCGCACGACGTACTGCTTCGACTCGTCGCTTGACTTCACGATGCGTGACCACGTCTCGTTGCTGTTGCACCACCGTGCGGTGTGAAAGGTCATGTCTGCCATGTTACCACCTCGGGTCTTCGTCGTAATTATCGTATGCGTCGTTGTCGCATGCCTGCTCGATCTCTTCGAGTTCTGCTTGCGTGAAGTTCAGGAACTCTGCCGACTTACCTGCCGGGGTCAGAATTTCGTACACCTCTGCGTAGGCTGACATGATACCGACATCACGTTCTGCCGGGTTCATCTTGTAGATTACGCGCAGGGGAAACCCACCTCGAATTGTTGTCTCTGTTTCTCTCATCGTTTTGTCTCCGTGTTGATCGGTGCGAACTTCGCGAGCACATACACTGCTGCATAGATTGCGAGGGTTGTTGTCAGTGTTGCCATAGTTGCCGTGAACATTACTTTACCTCCGTGCCTTCGTCTTCGGGATTGAAGAACCGGTACATTTTGGTTTCCGTGTCGTACTCGACGTGCGTCGAGTCCGGGTTGCCTGACCACCACTTCTGCGTGAGGTAACGGGTGATCAGTTTGGGGTTCTTGTTTTCGTAGACTTGCTTCATTACGCTGCCTCTGCCTGTTCTGTCGTGTCTTCGGTTTCGTTGTTGTCTTCGCTGCGTGCCCATGCCATGAGTGCGTCTTCAAAGAGGTCGAGTTTGTCTTGTGAGGTCATGTCGTTGCCGTCCGTGTCTTAGTGTGTTGCCAACCATGCTATTGCGAGGTCGTGTGCTTTGCCGGGGATCATTGAGAAGAATTTTTTTGTTTCCCAAGTGTTCTTGCTGGTGACTGTGCAGGTGAACATTGTTGTGTTGGTCATTTTCTTCGCTTCCGTGTCTGTTTTGTTGCTGCTTGGTTATTATAATGGACTAATGGTGACCGTTTGTCAACCTTTCAGAGCAAAAAAAACCGAACTATAATCGTCCGGTTTTCAATGACTTACGTGTGTCGCAGAAATTATTTTCGATCTACGTCCTCAATTTTCCATGTATACCCGTCCTGAATGCCCTCGTAACTAATCACCTGCATGATCAGGTCTTTCGAGTTCCTGATCGTGATGCACCCGTTGAGACTCCACGGAGACACGTGCCAACCTTCGGGGAGTTGCGGTTCGACCTGCTCGATAAACTTCTCGACGTACTGCGGCAACGTGTAGAAGTCATCCCGCATGTGTTTATGACTAAGGTCTAAATCCTTGCGAGTCGGTATCAAGTGATCGAGTCGTTTTTTCATTGCATCAACCTAGTCAGTGCCTCGTACATTATCACCCAGAACCACCCGCAGAAACCAACCACTGCCAGCAACACAATGTATGGAATGATGCCCTCGGCTCGCCGCACTTTGCGGTCGTAGTATTCATCTCTCAACCGTCGTCGAATGCGTTCGACTTCATCGTCGTTCATGCGTTCATCAATTCAGTGAAGTCGAAGTTCGGGAACAAGTCGGTCACGAGTCTGCGGTCACCTTCAACTGCAATCAACTCGTCATGGTACAACACGATGCGCTCGGGTATTGCCACCTTGCCCTCGCAGAACATAGCACCCTGCTTGGTGATGCGATAACACCCGCTCGTCTTTTTCTTTGTGCTCGCCGGGTCCGGTCGGTCGATCATGTCGAGGTGCCGAAACTTTGCGAAGTCACCGTGCCGAATAGTTCCCGGCATAAACGTGCTGTAGTGATACGTCTTGAACCCGTGCCGCTTGCTGACTTTGTACAACGAGATCAGATCGGCGACTGCTGCCTTGTTGATACGTCGACGATAAACTTTGTCGAACCGATCACAACACGGACAGGTCGCACCTTCATTCGTGTTCGCTGCCCGCTGCAACCACGACCGTGCGTCTTCGATGTTGGTGTAATGCTCGGGTAGTTGTTTGCTCATATTACCAATCTCCCATAGTGCCCTTTTCTTTTTTTAGACCGACGACAAGACGTTCACGAAATTGTTTGTCTGCGTCGATTCGGTATGCCAATTGCGGGTGTCCTCGCAACGCGTCGTTGCACAGTTTCCTGATCCACTTCGTCGCCGCCTCTTCGTTGTTGTTGCGCAGCCTGTAGTAGTCCTGTGCCAGCTTGCCACGAAGCGAGACCCGCAGGTTGCTGACCTGCTTCGTGGTGTTGCTGTGCTCCGTGGTCTTCATTCAGGTGGGGTAACTGCAACGTCGATGTCAGGCCAAATTTTCTCGAAGGTTTCGAGTTGAAGTTCTCCATGACGGTCTTGAGGGTGCCGAGGTCGGGTTCGCCGAGATCATCGACGCTTGCCTCGGTCTTCGGTGCACTCGGGCCTGCGAGAAAGTCGGTGCAGATTGCTTCGAGTGCGACGTTGTTGTGCTCGGTGCCCGACTCGTCTTTCGCTTTGTCGAGTGCCGCTGCGACAACTTCTTTCTGATCGTCGTGCATCTTGAACGTCATGCTGCTGACACTCGGCACACCACTGTCACTGTCGGTGTCACTGCCGCCTGACTCGCCTGCCTTGTACTGTCTGACGTATTCGTTCAACTGCAACACGGTCATCTCGTTTGCACGCTTGACCCATGACTTGACGTTCTGCTTCGTGAGCACACTGACGATCTCTTTGAGTTTAGACCACCCGACATCTTTCACGTCTTGCCATGCAACGCCGCTCGACAGCAGTCCGTTGTAGATGTTGATCAGGTACATCGCCTTCGTTCGCTTGATGCCGAACTCCGCTTCGACGAACTCCGAGAACTTGCCGAACCCCTCGTCGGAATACCACCCCTCTTCGTTGATACGATTCAGGATGCCGCCGACCTTGAAGTACGAGAACTCGATGTCCTCGGCTAAGGTCTTGACTGCCTCGTATGCTTTGCTCTTTTCGTAGGTCTCGACTTCATGTGACACATTCACAATCAGGTCGTCGACTGCTTTCTTTGTGCTTGCCTTCTTTTTCGTAGTAGTTGCCATTACGCGTACCTCCGGTGTCGTGCGTTCAGATTTTCAACGGGCACAATATCAGAATGATATGGGTTCGTCAACTGAACAATCGTATGTTTTCTGTGCGCCAATCCCCTGCCGCATCACGTCGTGCCCCGGTGATCTCCGGTGTGATCGACGGATCGGCTGCGTACAATCCAATCGCTGCCAACCCGAACGCATCGACCTCGTTGTCGGTGCCCTCGAACTTCCAGTGCTTAAACACTTCGAGCATGACTTTCTGCTTGCTTGCGTTGCCCTTCGTTGTTGCAAATTTCTTCAACTGATTCGGTGCGCAATTGCCCCACGCGAACCCGAGTTCTGTCAATCGCAGCCTGATCACCGTACCGATCTCGACAAGGGTCACGAGCGTATGCTTGTTCGCAAACCCGTACCCCTCGATGACAGTGATGTTCGGCAACCGCAGCGCAAGTATCTCCGAAAGTTCCTGTCCAATCAATTGGACACGCTCGATGCCTCGCGCCTTCGGGAAGGTGATCTCGCCGAACCCCTCGACCTCGACTTTGCCGTTGTCGCTCGACAGCAAACACCACCCTGTGCGGGTCGACGGATCAATGCCGAGTACTCTCACCCGTCTGCTCGGGTGATGCCGACTTTGAAGTCGTAGTACGTTTCAAGCCACACAGTATGACCTACACGATTGCCGAACACGGCAGTCGGAAACTCGATATTCGAGCACCACTGCTTCGCCTCGGGTTGCCCCTCACTGTCGAGCACGAACACGCAGATCGGGTTCGGGTTGCGGTTCTTGATCTGCTGCCCTGACACCTCGACCCGGCAGATCATCGGTGCCACTCCACCCTGCAACTCATTGGGCATCAGGTTGAACTCAATGATGCGGTCGTCGGTGCCGGGAAGTCCGAGGGGTTCCTCTTCACACAACAATCTGACTCGCCCGTCTGCGCCCGCCTCCATGTCCGTGGTCAGCAGTGACGGTGCCATTGTGTAAAAGTGCGAACACCCCCACCCACCACGTCGAGGATTGTCCACGGTTTCGGTATCCGAC
>JAAOEI010000890.1_pt1 | contig 11218 bp, 13 predicted proteins | sample 7059261 | NCBI WGS metagenome assembly JAAOEI01 (sample SAMN14008812, study PRJNA610033) | viral metagenome | isolation source: viral particles filtered from seawater | place: China: Hangzhou Bay, Yangshan Deep Water Harbour | collected 2017-10-31
GGTATGCGTTCAAGTCTTGTGCAAGTTCTGGTGACCAGACTGCCTTCAACTTACGTGTCTTAGCAACGATTGTTTCTGAACGAAGTTCAAGATCGATTTCAGGAATGTTGAGGTTTTGTCCGTCTGTATCTTCAAAGTCACCACGTGTTGTATCAGTTGGTTGCTTATGATAAAGAACAGAAATATGAGTTGCTGTTGAACCTTCATCAATGATGAAACGAACTGTTGTTGCATCATTATCAGAAGGAGCAACTTCATTGTCGCTACTATCAAGTACTTTAGTATAAGCAGGATAGTAAGCTGTTAAAGCAGCTGAACCAGTTGGTTTAAATGCTCTTACACCTTCTTTATCTGGGTTTGAGAATGCTGTCAAAGCTATATCAAAATACTTAAGGTTTGATAGAGAGCTTGACAAATCGGGTTCAAAGTCAACCATAGCCCAGGTTGCAGAACCTGTATTACCAGCTGTAACTCCTCGCGTTGAGGTAGCTTCGTTGATTGAATATCCGAATCTTCCTGCTCCGTAAAGACCGTCTGTTGGGTCACCAGAACCAGAAGTTACACCAAATACTTGCTCACCACTACCAAATCCAGGTTGTGCTGTGCCGTACTTGAAGTCAAGATAAAATATAAGACCGGAAGGTAGGTTCATTGGCTGAACAGAAACGAATTCCTGAGCTGCTAATTCACCAAAGATTTTACGAACTAAAGGAAGTGCAACACCGCTCCACTCTTCTGAGTTAGCTGATGTACCTGTAGAACTAGCTTCGTCAATTAACTGACGTGCCTGGTTCTCAAGCAATACTGCCATTCCCTGAACTTTTTGTTCTTCGTTCAAACCTTCTAACAAACCGGTAGATTCCCACTTCTTGACTAAACCGCGGGTCTCTTCTTGACGCTGACGGTAAGGATTGTATCCATCCATCAACTTCTCGATTGTTCCAAGATTTTTCATTTTAGACATTTTAATATCTCCTAAATAATCCCGGCTAACTTCTTAAAGCGATTTCTGATTACTTCACCTTCAGAAAGAATTTCTTCTTGTTTCTCTGATTTTGTTGAAGCAACAGCTTTAGATGCTGAGCCTTTGGATTCTTTGATTTCTTTTTTCTCTACTTTCGTTCCGAAAGATTCTGCTAAAGTGGAGTAAACCAATTTAACTTCACGAAGATTTGCTGCTCTGTCAAATGTTTCAACAACTTTCATCTTCTGGTCGTTTGATAAACCAAAAGCTCTGAATAGTTTGTTTGTAAACAACAACTTAGCGTTTAACAAATTAACTTCGTTTAACTTAGAACGTAAGTACTTTACTACATTGCGATGCTCTTCAAGGTCAGCTTTCAAAGTAGAAACTTCTTCAACACTTTCTTTAGGCTCTTCTTCTTCATCTTCTTCAGATAAAGCTTTAAGAACTTCTTCAAGGTCGATATCTTCTTCTACTTCTTCTTCTTCACCTTCAACTACAGCTTCTTCTTCAACAGCTTCTTCTTCAACAGTTTCTTCAACTTCTTCAACTGACTCAGTATGTTTTGCTTTATCAGCTTTACCGATATCACTTGAATCACCTGCTTTTTTGTCGTCTGAAGATACGTCATTCTCATCAATTTCTTCTTCGTCTTCTTCTGCTTCTTCTTCAAGCTCTCTCAAGATTTCGTCTAAGTCAAGGTCTTCATCCATCTCATCTTCATCTTCCTCTTCATCTTTCATTCTTTCCTCAACTTCGTCTTCATCTTCGTCATGCATTCTTTCTTCGACTTCTTCTTCATCTTCGTCTTCATCATGCATAGCTTCTTCAACTTCGTCCTCATCTTCATCTTTCATTCTTTCTTCCATATCGTCATCGGAATGGTCGTCAGATGGGTCTTCATCGTCAGCTTTTAGTCTCATTTCTTCAACTTCGTCTTCATCTTCATCTTTCATTCTCTCATCGACTTCTTCTTCGTCTTCGTGTTCACCTTCTTCAACTTCCATTTCAGATTGAATCTTCTTTGAAAGCATAGACTGTAAACGTGGAGTGAAAGCTTCTTCTAAAGCGATTTTAGCATTTTCAAGAGCTGTTTCACGAACTGCTTTTGCATCAGCAATGGCTTCTTTTAATAAATTATCCATTACTTATCTCCATAATTGGATATTAATATAGTTATTTGGAACTATAATAGAATTACTTCTCGATTACACTACAAGATGAACGGATTGTTCGTAGTGTATTTATTTTTGTATATATAAATATACAGAAATATAAAAAAGAGTTAGTTTTCTGATAATTTTCTTCGTCTTAACAGAGACTTAGCTCTTTTTTCTCTTTTGATTGCAGAGGGTTTAGTGTAAAACTCTCTATCTTTCAATTCTAAAAATAACTTTGTTTCTTTTACTTGTTTCTTTAATTGTCTTAAAGCTTTTTCTATGTTACCTTTACGAACCTTTATTTCTATCAAATTAACCTCAGTCTGTTTCTTTTTTAGCTTTATAATTAGCGTCTACGTAATTAAAAAACTCTTTTTTCTTATCATCATCTTTTAATTCATCTGGTGATGAGATACCAAATTTTTTCATAGCCTTTTGAAAAAATTCTTCATAATCACCTTCTTCAATTTTATTCTCAGTCTTTTCATTTATTTCATAGTAACGAGAAAGTATATTTCCCATATCTTCATAAAGTGCTGACATTCTTTCTTGAACTGCTTTTGCTTCACCAGCTATCTTTGAAAAGTTTTTTGAAAGTGATGTAAGTTCTTTCATATTACGATTAATTGTGATTTTGTCAAACCAATCTTCTGTTTCACTTAAAGTGTGATTTTTAGCTTGACTTGCTATCCAACTCAATTTTTCTGCAATATCTGTAATATTGGACTTACCAAATAGAGCTTCACCAATTTTATTGAACTCAGCAAGTTCATTCTTTAAACCTTCAACATCAATCTCTTGTTCTTCAACTTCACCATACTTCTCTTTTACGAGAGCTGATAAACTCATATCTGAATGAAATGGTTTTGCTGTTACAATACCACCTACACTATGTACGTGACTGAAATTTTCGTTCATTAAATCTTTCATTTTGATTTTCTTACTCATTTTATATCTCCAATATTATATAAATATTTAGTTTCTGAGTTTCCCACGTTTCATATATCTACGAAATCCGTCTCTAACTCTGTTCCAAAGAGCTCTCATCAAATCTCTTTGTCCTGTACCAGTATCTCTAACTGGACCTGTCATTATTGCTCTTTGTAAATCAAATGCATCATATTTACCACCTTTAACACCATCCATCATCATTTTGATAGATTGTGCTGATGCTTTACCTATAATCTTTCCCATTTTCATAACATCTTGTTCAACCATTTTTTGTGCTTCAGGTGAACTGAATGGTAGTTGTGAAACAGAACTAAGTGGAGCTTCACTTAATTCCATTAATTTTTTATATAAAGTTTTTTCGTTCATACTTACTTTAATGCTTTAATTACATCATCGGAATTACTTACCATTCCCTTAACAAGTTTAAATAAATTTTTATCTGCTAAATCACGAACCTTTTTCAAAGCTAGTGGATAGTTAAGACTTAATTCTAACTTGTAAATATGGTTGTAAACCTCTGACATAGCTTTGTGAGGTAATCTGTCTGCAACTTCTATTCTTGCTATCGTTGAGTCGTGTTTGTTTTTGTTCATTTGTGTAATCATTTGTAGATTACCTTTGAAATCTTTTTTCTCATTTATGTGTTCTTTTGTAGAACAACAATCTCCACCACACTCACAATTTTCTTTTAATAAATCTTTTAACTTAATCATTATGCTATCCTTTTTACGTCTTTATCACCAATCAAAGCCATCCCAACCTTTTTTAAGTTTTGAGCTGCTTGTGTTACCATTGTGTATTTACCTAATTTGATTGGTTTGTTTTTAATCACTACGTATAACATACCTCTTTCAGTTTCAAATTGTAGTGGAAATGTTTTCTTTTTATCCATACCACGAATCTCAACTTCAATTTTAAATCCGACCTTATCTCTTTTACTGACTTTGAATCCTCCACCCATCATTTTAGCTGTCATAGGTCTCATACCTGCTTTTTTAATGACGGTAGCTATACCACCTAAAAGCATATCAGCTCCTAAAGATGTGGCTTCATTTACGGATTCGGATGGATTCATAATGTAATCACGAGACTTACCAACGTAATCTTTAGCTAATGTAATCTTATCAGTCCACCAACTTGGTAGTGATTCCTCGTTAGATAAACTACGTAAAGCATTAATCACATCGTTTGCGTCTTGTACAATAAGTTTGAGTTTTCTCTCTATTGAAGCTACATCTGTATGTCCGTCTTCATTTATGGATTCATTTTTCTTCATAAATTTGTCCTTTAATCTTTGAAATATACTCTTAGACTTCTTATGTAACGGATGGTCTTTATCACGAAGTGGTGTAATGGCACTTATCTTTTGACCAGTTGATGGGTTTTGAAGTTTCATCATCGCCATAGCAGCGGCTGCACTAGCTGCAGGATTTTCACTCATCAAATACTCTCTTACCTTATTAGGTAAATCATCGTGTTTTGTAGATGCAAAATCTTTAGCTGATTTCTTTTTCATTGATTTAGCTGCGTCCTTTACGGCTTTACTCACTTTACTTGCTGGTACTTCACCCTTTTTATAAGCGTGAACTAATCCCATAAATCTTTGTTGTGCTTTAGACTTGGATGGCATTACTTGAATTTCTTTCTAATAGAAATCATTTCTCTCATAAACTTAGTTATGTTTTGTTTATAAGATTTTGTTAAATCTTTAGCTAGTTTTACGCTTTTAGGATTACCATCTCTTAAAAAAACTTGTTCTAATTTTTGCATTCTTTTACGTAGTTCACCTTCTAATTTAACAATACGTTGGACTTCTTTATCAGCAGGTCTTTGCTCGTCAGGTCCTTCGTTGACACTATCATTTTTCTTCTCTAATACATCTTTAAGTGTTGGTAAAGGTTCACCAAACTTTCTGTCCCATGCATTTTCACTAAGTATCTGTTTTAACTTAATCACGTGTTTTTCCTTTTAAATTGTTGAAACTTTACATCCATTTCAACGACATATTTCTTATAAAATTTCTGTAATTCAATTACTTGTTTTCTGTAATCTGCATCACCATCTTTAGTGTCTTGAGCTAAGTCTTTGATTAGTGTTTTTAAACTACTACCTACTTTTTTCATATCTTTTTCAATAATTTTAAAGTAGTTGTCAAACCCCGCAAACCCCATTTTTATCTTATCTTCTTTGATATCAAAACGATAATCTTTCCACTTAGATAAAAAACTCATTTAACCTCTCATAATATCATTAATAATAGATTCAACTTTGCAATAATCACCACAAGTTCTACCTTGTTGTGTGTTATCTACTGACTCATTCATTGGATACATAAATGCACCGTGTGTAGATGGATTAGATACAAAGTCAAACGCTATAAGTTCAAAGTCAGGTTGTACTTTAACTACTTGGTCACCATCTTCATTTACAGTTTCTACTGAACCCATACCACGAGAAGAAATACCAAGTTTGATACCTGCTTTAAATAATTCTTTTAATATGTTACCACTTGGTGTACCAACAACCTCTACAGTACCCAATAGGTTATCACCTTCCCAATGCATCTCTGTAATATTATGAGATACATTTTGTAGGTTAACTACAGAACTTTCTGGATGGTCTAACTCACCCATAGCTCTTTTTTCATTTACAAATTCTTTCATATACTTCTTCGCTTCTCTCATAAGAGTTTCACGAGGATATATTCTACCATTTTGATTCTTAGCTTCTGCTCTTTGTAAAACACCACGAACAACTAATTTACCATTGTTTTCTTTAATGGATTCGTTGATTTGTTCAGGTGCAATCTGAAAAGGTAAGTAATCTACAATAAGTTGTTTCATTATTTTAAACTTCCTACTTTAGTTGCTAGTTTAACTAATCTTTCTGAAATCTTTGAGAGTGCTTTATGTGTTGTTTTCCAATAATTTCTTGAATCAACGTTCAATTCATTTTTTAAACGAACATTCATTTTAATTGTTTTGTCTAAAGCATCTAAAGCGTGTCTGACTTCTCTGACTGACTTACCAATTTTTTGTTTTGGACTCATTGATTCGTCATTTCTCCAATCGTGATAACGACCTTCATTTACTTTAGTATAACCCATAGCCTTCATTATAGCTTTTTCTTTTTCTTTATCTTTTTTTGATTTGGGTTTAGATTGGAAAGCGTATGGAGTTTTTGGAGGCCCTGCTCCACCATCTAAATTACCAGTCATTGACGCTTCACCTAACTCTTGTTGAATTAGTTCTCTGACTATTTTTCTAAGTAACTCAAGTTGTTTACTTGTGGACATTTTTAATCTCTTTTACAAGTTCATAGTATCTCATTAAATTTAAAACTTGTTTTTCAGTAACCACTTGTCCTTTTTTCAAGGTTTCTATTTGTTTGATTGCTTCTGATAATTTAATTTTAGTTATCTTATCACTAATAATTGATAGATGTTTTTGTAATTCTTTTTTAGTCTTATTAACTTCAACATCAACAAACTCTCTTAATGAATTAGTATTAGAAATATTGTTGATATAATTTTTCAATAAGTCTTTTTGAGATTCATTTAAAGACTTGTATTTAGTGTTAAACTTATCAACTAATATCTGATAAGCTAGTAAACGTAAATCTTTGTCTTTTTCTTTATACTCTTTCAAGAAATTATCATTTTTAACTGATTTCTTCTTCCCAACTATATTTTCAAGTACAGTAAATTTGGAGTTTACGACATCTTCAGGATTAAAATTGTCGGTTGTTGTTTCAGCTTGAAATATATTATATATAGAGGCTAAAATTTTATAGTTAGGAAGACGAACGTTCATAAAATCAGTTACATTGTAATTCTCTTTTATCTGTTTAATAAGATTATACTTCTCATTACGAAGTTTAGAATTACTAAGTCTTTGTCTTGATTTAATAACTGTTTCTAATAACTGAGTTGCTTTATCAGCTGATTCATATGTTTTTTCTGCTAAAACACGATATAGTTGTAATTCTTTACCCAACTCCGTGTTTTCATTAAAAAATTGTTTTACAAGTTTTACTGTTTTAGTATCTTTACCTGCTAATACGTCTGCAGTTATCTGTCTTGTTAACACTTCAAAAAGAATACTTGTATTCTTTATTTTAGAATGTTTTAATTTTCGAGCCATCAAAATACTCCAATATTTTTTCTGTACTTATTCATAAATAAATATAAAGTTATGTAATAATTGTTCATTTTAACTATCTTTGTTTGTAGAAGTTACCTCTTTCTTGTACTCATCTTCGAGTTCAGATACTTCCGTGATAATTTTTGTGTCTTTAGTAGTAATATTCATTGATTTTTTTAATGCATCATAGTGAGAAAGTGCTAAAGGTTTACCATATTTTGGTGCTCCACTACCACCTTTTTTCATATCGTGTGAACCCAATGGGTCTCTTCCACGTACTCCACTATCTTTTCCATATTTATTAGGTTCTTTAGGTCTACCAGCACCCTCAAATCCACCTTCTGGTGCTCCTCCTTTATCATCTAATTCGTGACCCGTTCTACCCATAGCCATATCTGATGGTGTACCTTGAGCTTCACCTGATTTAGCAGGGTCATTACCTTCATTTTCTATTTGTTGTCTTCTAAACTTTTGTTTATAGTCAAATACTATCTTATCATCTTCATCTTTAATTTCTTTGTCTGTAAAACCAAATATATTCTTATAAATCCATTCAGTAGAAAGTAAACCGTCTCTTAACATTGATTCTGCTAGTGATGTTTTGTTATTCCAAAGTTCAATCTTTTCTTGTTCGTATATTGTAGATGGACTTGTTAACTCTAATTCAAAGTTTACCAAATCTGAATCTTGATATCCTTGTGCAAATAAATGAACAATACCAATCTTAGTCAACTCACTAATAGTGATTCGTTGTATTCTTTCAATAGTTCTAGCAAAACGAACATCTTCTGCAGCTAATGTAGCTTTAGAACCAATACCTTCTTCATATCCTAAGAATGCTTTTGGTATTCTAAGAGAAGCTAACAATTTGTTTTTGAGATATTCAATGTCTTCAGTAGCTTCATAAGTCAAACCTGGTAATGAATCAATACTCGTACCACTATCACCACCACGAACTGGTAAGAAGAAATCTTCTGTTATGTTTTGCATATTGTATTTAAGATTGTAATCACCTGTATTTTCATCAACTACTGGTGCTCTCTTCATCTTACTGATTGTTTTCTGCATAAAGTTTTCAACTTCAGATGGTGGTATGTTACCAATGTCTAATTTGAATACTCTCTTTTCTGGTGCTCTCATAATTCTGTGAATCATCATAGCATCTTCCATAAGAGTTAATTGTTTCCAAATCTTACGAGTACCCTCAATCTGTGATTTACCATAAGGTAAATAATTAGAGTCAGAAAGTAATCTAAAGTGAGCTACTTCATAGTTTTCTAATTCAGTTTTAGTTGCAGAATCTTGAGCTTTATATCTATGTTGGTCTGTAGTTGTTTCAATCAAATACTTAACATATTCTGGATTCTCAGGGTCTAAACCTTCAACTCTTGATGTGTCATATACTGAAAGAGGTACAACATTAGTGATACCATATTTTTCATCAATTTTGAGTTGTAAAAAGAAGTCACCATACTTACACATATTACGAATCCAAGGCCATAAATTAAACTCAATATTTACAATATCATAATATAAGTTGTGAAGAATCTGTTTGATATTATCATCTTCTGTTTTAATTGTCAACACATCACCATATTCTGATTTCATCGTTGACTCATCGGCATATATGTCAAGAGCTGAAGCAATAATAGCATCACTATCCATTTGTTCATAATCTTTGAACAGATTCAATCTCATTGATTTTGTTAATAACGAATCAGAATACCCACTCAAACCTGCACCCATATAAATCTTCTGATATCTATCAACAAGATTTGTTTTAGCTATAGCTTGAGTCCTACTTGTATCTGAGACTCGTAGTTGACGACCACCCACATTTCGTACAATTACATTTGTACTGAACAATCGTCTTAGTCTACTGAATAAACTTGTATCAGCCATTTTTTACCTCACTTATTTGATTAACCAATCTAAAGATTCTTGTTGTTTGTTAACTTCCCAAGTCCAAGAATCGTTTTGGTTGTCATTAGGTGTATAAACACCTTGATTTGATGTAATATTGTTTAAAGCTTTCTTTTGTAATTCTATACCTTCACTTCTTAATCTAAGAGCTGTTTCTCTAATCCACAATCCCATTGCATATGACATTACTAAATCATCGTTATATCCAGTCATAGCTTCAGCTCTACCGCCGTTATATATAAATACAAACAACTCGTCAATTAATCGTTGTGAATTTACCTTTACTGACTTTTCTCTAAAAAACTCTTCTAACTTTGCCACAACTAAAGGTCGTGTTTTAGAAGTTAAAGTAAATCCAGGAACGAGTTGTTTCTCTGCTCTGTTTATTTTGTTGTTGACTTGTCTATGTACATCAACAACTTGTAAATCTTTACTCATATAAAATAAGTTTTCATATCCTCTGTCTATTACTTGTTGTATTGTGGCCCAACCTATATTGTTGTTCTCAATAACAAGTAATGCATTATTGTATTCCATTGATATGTTAACTAACAGATTACCATAATCTCTTGTAGATAATCTGCCTTTATATTCACCGACTTGTTCTAAACTCTCAACATCTAATATGTGAAATGCTGAATAGTCTGAACTGTCACCTCTACTTACGTCAGCACATACTATATAATCTTTTGTATAGTTTGGTGGTTCCCATATCCAAACATTTGAATCAACACCTCGTCTTTCCATTGGTTCTTTGACTTGTGTTGTTCTGTACTCTTCTAATATAATACCATCTACTACAGTTTGACCTGAAGTAATAAAATCACAATCACATTCTTGTGCTGCAAGAGATGGACCTAATAATTTATCTTGTTCATCTCTCCATTCTTGTTCTCTGTCAGGATGAACGGTCCAATGTAATCTGATAAAGTTAAAGTCGTTCAACCCATCTTCAGCGTCCATCCAAGTTCTATGAAACCAATTACCAACACCATTAGGTGTAGATAATGCTATACATTGACCACCAGTTGATAACGTCTGAGATGCTGCTGCCCATATACTATCAATTTTTTCAATAAACGCTGCCTCATCAAGTATCAGTAATGACAGTGCTTCTGAACGACCACTATCTTCACCACTTGAAACAGCTTTTATCTGAGAACCATTTTTGTATCGTAAACTTAATTTGTTATCCTCAACACACTTTTGTTTAATCCAACTTGGTAGGTTAGCATGCATCACACGAACTTTTGTTACTAAGTTTTTAGCTACTTCTTGTTTTGTAGCGATAACCAAAATGTTTTTGTCTTGATGAAACGTCATCATCCATAAAGAATATCCAGCAGTCAATGTAGATATACCTAACTGACGAGCTTTCAAAATAACGTTAAATCTACTCGTAACAAACTCTGATATAGTTTTTTCTTGAAATGGATATAAGTGAAATGGTATTTTACCCTTCATCGGGTGTTGTATAAAACAATACTTTTTCAAAAAATATACTGGGTCGCCAGCACATTTTATATATTCACTTTTTATCGCATCTTTTAATTGTCCTTTTGAGTTTCGTTCCATATATATAAATATTTATTTCAAAGATTCTTCTATTTTTTCTAAATGTTCTATAGCTTCATTAGCTTGTTTTTTTAATTCTTCAAAGTTTTGAGTCCATTTTTCTTTTTCTATAGAGTAACCATCTGGATTTACTTGATTATAAGCTACCATTTCTTTTTGATTTTTAAACTCAACTAATTCTTGTTTCTTATCTCGTATCCAAGCTAATTTATTTGCATTTACTTTCTTTTTTTCCCACTCATCAAATGTACCATCAATCATCATTTTGTTTTCAATTTCAAGTTGACATTCAAAACAATGTCCGTGTAAATACCACATCTTTTCATCAATAGTTCTTTTCATTACACGTTTACAATCTGGACAAAACCACGGTAATCTTGCCTCTTTTGTAGCATCTAATTTTTCATTAATTCTTTTTTGTTCTTCTTCACGTTCTTTTTTAACAAAGTCTTGAAACTCTTTGTCAACATTAGCCACCATTATTCTTTTTTCGGGTGATTCAC
>JAAOEI010000891.1_pt1 | contig 11211 bp, 7 predicted proteins | sample 7059261 | NCBI WGS metagenome assembly JAAOEI01 (sample SAMN14008812, study PRJNA610033) | viral metagenome | isolation source: viral particles filtered from seawater | place: China: Hangzhou Bay, Yangshan Deep Water Harbour | collected 2017-10-31
GGTTTAGATTTAGCAGACCAACAAGCAGAACTAAACTCTTTACAGCGAGACGAAGCAACATTTACCCGTGACGCTATGGGTGGAGGGGAAACTATCTAATGAATACAACAGAACTACGAGAGGTTTTTAGAGACTTTATTGACGAAAGCGACACAACCTTTTTTAGTGATGCTGACGTAGCGCGCTATTTGAGTTTGGGTTACGACCAGTTCCGCAGTAGAGTTTGCGAACACGACCTTTCTATTTACAAAGTTAGGACAACTTTTACGCCTACTACACCCGAGTTTGACTTGGCGACACAAGACATTACAGACAGCGCAGGTGCCCCACAAAGAGCGTTGGGTTCTGCTGCTACTGCTGGTTTTCGTCTTTACAAGATTGTTCGTCTTTATTTTCAGTCGTCAGGTTCTACTTTCCCCGGTCAGTTTCTAAAACCTGTAAGTAGCAGAGAACAAGTTTATTCACCTGACTATCTTACAAGTAAGTTTTGTTTAGAAGGAACAGAGTTTATTTTCGCAGCGCAGTTTGGAGGCACTTTGACTTTTGAGTATGTGCCTTACCATAATGTAGATTTTGCTGCTGCCGCTGCGTTTATTGACGACTTGGGGCAGTTCCACGACCTTATTGCTCTTTATGCTGCTCGTTATTATGCTATTGCCGACGTTGGTGTAAATAACGCATTAGAAAGAAAAATAGCATTTAGAGAAAAGCAGTTAGAAGATTACCTAACGTCAGGTCGCCAAGCGACAGCAAACCTTTATGTAACTTACACTAACCCAGACTTTATTACATAGGAGGCGTCATAAATGGCGGTAAAAGGAACAGAAATAGAAATCCTAAAAAGTGGAATGGATTATTCCACATTAGACAAAAAGTCTGCGTGGTTACAGAACTTACAAGTAAAACAAGGTTCTTTATGGGTTCGCAAGGGTTTCGGGCAACTACACCAAATAGACACTACACTAAAAACAGGCACAAACTCTAAAACTTGGAATAATAAAAATGTTGGAGCAACACAACATTTAGGAACTCATTATGTAAAAACTGCTTTTGGAAACGAGCAGTTCCTTACACTAACCAAAACAGATTGCTACACAGCAAACATTAGAACCGACAATAACTATGCGGCAGGCGACGTTTCACACGAAGGAACGCCTTGGAATAACGGGTTAGTTGGTTCAGGCGACTTTATTAGAACTTACACTCTTCACATTTACGACAAAACACTTGATAAGAGTTGGGAAGAGGTTATTTACAAAAAGTCTTCACAGGAAATCCCAGAGGACTTACTAAAACTAAATAAAGTTTATCCCCACTACCAAACAATAGAAGACGACTTACGCGGAATAGACAACACACGCTACATTAGCGCTGACGATGACGCTGACGAGGTTGGTTTATTTACAGACATAGGAAACTCCGTTGTCTTTGGCGCACAGGGTTTAGGACTACACATTTACAACCCAGTCGTTTTCAACGAAAGACAAGACACAGCACACAACCGCTTTTATGACTGGAACACTTATGAGGGCAAAGGTGAAGCGTCTTATGTTATTCCTTTCAAACTAACCAACCTTTCTTCCCTTGACGGGTTTGATTACTTTTTAGAAGGTGAAATCCAAAACATTTCTGCTATTTCTCTTTTTAGAAACAGACTTGCTATTGCTGCTGGTAAGCGCATTTATTTTACAAATGAGTTTAGTGAAGACAAGTTATTTGCTTTTACAGCAATCCAAACAGACAACTTTGTTGAGATTGACGCACCAGAACCTATTGTAGCAATAAAAGGTTTCAAGCAGTTCTTATGGGTTTTTACAGAGAATAACACCTACATTTACAACTCACCTAACCCAGACACAAATGTCGGGCAACTTTCAGGTGGAGTTTTTGTAAATCTTTCTACTACTACTGGTTGTCTAAATAACCGCTCATTAGTAGAAACACAAAATAGTTTTATTTGGTGTGATAAAAATGGTGTTTATGCTACAAGCGGGACTGCTACTTTCCAAAAAATAAGTGATAGAATAGACCCATTTTTCAGGGACTTTATTACCAACCCTCTTACAAACTTTTTTACTTTGTCTGGTCGCAGCGACGACACACTACCACAACCACGAATGGTTTATGACTTTGCTGAAAGAGAACAACGCAGAGGTGTAAAACTTGATTACAACCCTAACACTTTTGAGGTGTTTATGTCTATTCCTTATTATGGAATAACTTGGGTTTTCAAAGAAGGCAACTGGTTTATTTGGTCTTTTGAGAGTGTAAGAGACCCACTACGCGCTGCGACTGATGTTGCTAAAACAGAGAACCTACAAAACACAGAAATAGTTGTAGGTGGTGCTACTACTTATGTAGTCGGTTGTTTTGACGACAAGTTAGTCCAAAACCAAACTTACATTCAGGGTTACAGAACAGACGGAACAGAGTGTATTTATGACGGAACTTACAAGGTTTCTTCTTATTACCTCTGTGAGTTAGGCAGAGGTGGAGCAGCAGACCGCTCTGTTGGTTCAGCAACTTACAAAGGTTCAGGCACAAACGAAGACACACGCTTCCGTTCTGGTGAGTGGGTCGCAGACCAATCCAACGACGGCATCGAAATAACCGACCTTGGTTCTACAAAGGGCGTTTGGTTTTTTGGCAAACCAGTTCGTAGAAACCCTTTTAGAACAACTGACTTTCCTGCTAATGACGGATTTGACCCAGAAGAACCAGTTTATTTAGTTCCTGTTTATTACAAACTACCTGCCGACATAAAACCAGACACAATAGACGAGTTGTCCCTTCGTGTTTATTACGACAACTCAAAATGGAAACCTCTTATTGAGACTAACATAAATGCTACACCAGCGATTATTTTTGAGGAAGGTGTTGCTGCTTCTTTATTTTACGGAACAAACAACGCCGCACAAATAAGAGTTTTAGACCAAGCAAACAACCCTGACCCTGACGGCATAAAAATAGATTTAGACTGGAATAGAGCGCTTATTCCTGCTCCCAACACTACATTTGGCGCTTCTAATGGTTTTACATTTCAGCGTTTCCAAAAGAACCTAATGTTTTGGTTGCCTATGAAACGGCGCTACATAGACGACCAAGGAGGCGTTCTTGCTGGTTTTGACGACCAAGACACCTTTTCTATTGGTTGGAAACTTGACGACGCTGACCCAACAAATAACCAAGTTGTTCTAACAGACAACAGAGCATCAACTATTACAGCAGAAAACACAGCGTTCTTCTATTACTCCTCAAACGAAATGCCTGAAACACGACGTAGCGACAGGGTTACAACAGGACTAAACACACAAGAACTAAACCCAAAACAACCCGTAGATTGGGTTGTAAGCGGTGAAAACATAGGAATAGACGGCATAGGTAAAACAGGAACGATTGTGCTAAAAGCAAGAGGACTTTACCTACAACTTATTTCTACTGGTGCTGGTTCTTCTACTTATTCTCTTATGTCTATTTTGTTAGGAAGCGACTGGAAACTTTGGTCTTCACAAATAGTAGATTACCTTGGACCACAGCAAAACGACGAAGGCAAAAACATTTCTAATGATTTTGAGACTAACGGAGTTTTGAGAAAGCGTTTCCAACCTTCTCTTACAGGCGACATTACTGAAAGAACATTTAGAAGCGGCGCACAAACAGCAGACAGCGCTGCTACTTACGACAACTCACCAGCACAGGTAGGCAACTACCTTACTGACGAAAGAGAGTTAGACACTATTGCTGTAAGCGACAGCGTAAAAGGTGAGAACTTACATTATGTTCTTTACGGACACGCTTACGACAAAGCAACAGAACTACAAATGAAATCAGCAAAAGCAGTAGTAAAAGCAGCGTCCCAAGGACGCAGACGCAAAGGAAGAGGCATTCAGTAATGGCGAGACAAATAATCGTAAATAAAGATGAAAACGACCTTTATGACGCCAACATTACAGACAGCGACACCGCTGCCCTTTCTTCTTTGGGTGCTTATGGTAGTAGAGACAAACTAAACCCGCCAAAACTACAAAATAACACTTTGCCGCTTTCAGGTGGAAACTTTACAATAAATAAAGTTGATAAGAAAAACACAGATTACAAAGGTTTAGGAAACACAGCAAGTAGAAAAAACCTTTCTATTCAGGCAGATAGTCGTTATTTTGGAATGACTTTTGCTGAAACAATAACTATTACAGCAGGAACTACTGCTATTTTTACAAACTGCTTTTTTGAGAAAGCAGCAATAAACATAGCAGCAGGAGCGTTCGTTCATTTCATAGGTGTAGTTTTAGATGAGAACACAACTTATTCACACACAGGCGCGGCGGCAAACGTTTATGCTATTGGTGTTTCTAATAAAACTGGTGCTGTTCTTGCCAACACCACTATTGTAGCGGAGACGACATAATGACGACAAGAGAAATAACCAAACAGCAGTTTAGCGACGGAACTACCATAGACAGCGACCGCCTTGACAAAATGAATAGCGAGGTTGCTGATTATGTAAATAATGTTCCCCAGAGAGGCATTACTAATAAGTGGGTTCCAACTCGTTATGTTTGGGGTTATGCTCCTTGGGACACAAGCGGACAAGGACCCGGAGTTGGTAATGACGCTGGTAAAGGCGTTGTAACACCTAACTTTTTTGGACCTAACTTTTATGTCCCTTTTATTCCTTGGTTGCCGGTTGTAAATAATAACACAACAACACAACCACGCAAGTCTTCTTCTGCGTTAGACACACCAACTACATTTACAAACCCAGAACGCTACAAAGGTTATTTAGCACAGGACGCAGATTTTTCTAACACCGCTGACTTTTCGCCTATTGACGGAACAAGAAACCAATACTCTTGGGAGGTTGGTTGGGCGACAAATAACCCAACAATAATCAAAGGAATAAGTGTAGTTTTTGATAAAACTTTGGAGTTCCCAGATAAAACCTTGTCCGCTTTGGGTGGTTGGACCAGAGATAGAAACTGGGAAACAGGACCAAACGCGCCAGTGTTTATGGACTTGGTAGATGGAACCCCGCTTTCTTCTGTTGTTATTGAGGTTCTTGTTGTTTCACCAACTAACCCAGCAGAAAGAAAAGATGGTTTTGTAGTTTGGAGCAGAAGCAGAATGCGTTTGGAAGGCGAAAAGTTATGCGCCCCCGACCCTAATGTTCCTGCTGCGACAGATTATTTGCCTATTCTAAACGCAAACGACCAAAGAGCAGATGGTTTATGGTTTAGAAATGAAGACATAAACATTTCTATTCCAGCAGGAGCGCAAGTGTTTTGCTCTGTTATGTTGCCTGATTACCAGTTTGACAACGACTTTTACCCAGACGCAGCAGCGCCCATTACAAACGTTAGTGCCTACTGGTCGCCTATGACGGACACAAACCAGTCCTACACTATTAGTGTTACTTGTTTAGAGGAAACGGAGAACTATGAGTAAAATAAAAAAGCAAGACATTCCAAGAGGCGTAAGGTTAGACCCAGCACACACTCATGGCACTATTGCCGCAGCAGGAACTCAAATAGGAAACGCTGTTTTAGAACGCGAGCAGTTTGAGAAAGGACAAGGTGTCTTTCGTTGTATGTGGAACACACCTAACTTGTCTGCTGATTACTTTGGTGTTAGTAATAACCTTTACACTATTCCTTTTCATTTCCCTCCACTAAACGAGTTCTTTTCTACGCAAGGCATTACAGAAACAAACACACCAACTATTCATTTACGAGAGGTTGGTTTTTATTGGGACAGCAGAGGTGAAGCATCTGCCGTAAATGAAATGGGACCAGACAACAGAGGTTTCCTAACAAATCAAGCAGAAAGAATAGGTCTAAAAATAAAACTTTATGAAAAGCAAATAGGTTTTTGGGGAGGCATAGGTGCTATTCCAAGTAAGCAAGTTTATTCACAAGAGTTCCCAGCAGGTTCTTTTAGCAGCGAACTACAACTACCGCTTCTACCTACTTTCCAAGATGGACTAAACATAGAAATAAAACCTTACCACTCTTACCTTTGGACTATTGAGGCAACAGGTTTAGTTAGTGATGACCCACTTACACACGACCACCTTTGCTTACCTTCACTAACTATTACTGGTAAGTTTATTTCACCTCTTATTCCAAGAACAGAAAACACAGGATTACCAGTTCCTATTACAAACATTCCAGCAAGACACGACGGCAACAAAAGAACACAGGGTTTAGGAATAAACATTCCTGCTGGTGGAGACATAGTTTCAGCAGACGACGACACAACTTACAACTACGCTCTACAAAAACAAATAGAGAAGATTGACGACCGAGTAAGAGAAGGACTTACAGGTGGTTATGACGAGTTTTCTGCGAGAGCAAATGTAGAAAGCATAGACGACGATAGTTGTTATGAGGTTATTTGTCTAAACCTTATGGGAGGTTGGAAAGACATTAGAGGCGCAGACGTAGATAAGTGGGAAAACTTACCACAAATGACGACCGCTGGAACAGGTTATTTCTTTGATAGAAGGCAAGTTCCAATAAACTACCCGCTGGAAATCCACAAGGTTTATTTTTGGAAAGGAAACCAAACTCCCAATGACCCAAATAACTTACAACAAACAAACTTTTCACCAAACCTGATAAATAGAGACCACGCCCTCGTAGCACCAAGAGTAGCGGACACAACTACTTATGAGTTAGGTGTTGGTCTTGGAACACACCAAAAAGGAACAAATGTAGCGTTTTCACAGGTCGCTTATCTAAATGCTACTCCCGGTTTTACAACAACACAAATAGACACATTACAACCTTACAATAACACTCAACTTGGACCACAACCTCTTTGGTCTTTGTTTCAGGTTCCTATGGTTAGAGACGCAAGCATCAACCCTATTCCAACAGCAGGTTCTTACCTTACACAAGATTATTACGCAACCGGACCTATTTATTATGTTGGTAAATCAGCAATAACAACAGACAACGCACCCGGTTTTTCGCTTTTGACGGACAGAAGAAATAATGTTTTTGATGCTACTGGTGCTTCTATTGCTCCACCAACACAAGGACAAGAAAACTTTTTAGAGGTTACACTAAAAGTTTCAGGGACGAACCTTGCGACACCACCAAACGACGCTGACCTAATAGTTCCTTATGGTGGTTATTGGGTCTATTTGATTTGTAAAAAGACCACCATTTCGTAAGTAAAACAAGCAAATAAGGAGACATTTTATTATGGCGAACGGACCAAAGTTAGGACTACAAAAAATAGACACAACGCCAGCAAAGGCAACTGACCCAGCAAAGGTTCAGGCAGCAAAAAACTTGGCAGATAAATACGGCATAGATTTTGACCCAGAAGATTACACCTCTTCACAAGCAGCAACCGACGCTGGTTTAGCAGCACTTTACAGCAAGTATGGTGGTTTGGAACAAGAGTTCGCTGACTTTTTCCAAGCACAGCAAGCGGCACTTGGAGATTTACAACGTGAAAGCGCCAGAGCAACTGCTCTAAAATCACGGCGCAGTGGTTCCCTTGCTGGTTTGAGAGGTTCAGCATTAGAGACTGGACGCAAAGTTGGTGCTATGCGTGAAAAACAAGAAGCAACAAGAGGCGAAAAACGCAGAGGTCTCCTTGACGTTGGCGCTGCTACTGCTGGTGAAATAAAACAAGTCAAAGAAGCACAAGGCAATAGACAAGCAAGAGTAAATGATGCCCTTTCCCGCACAAGCGACATAATCAACGCAGAGTTGGGAAAGTTTTATTCTACACCCGCCCAACGTCGCGCAGCAAGAGACCGCGTTTTGAAAGAGGTTTTGTCGTTAGAGCAAGACCCCCTTGTTATTGAGGCAGTTTTATCGCGTGTAGATAAAATGATGGGTGGAGACACAGCAGGGCGCATTGACTTTTAGTTGGAGAAATAATAATGGCGAGAGTTATTGGTTCATTTGAGCGTGTAAAACTACTATCACCTCAAAGAAAAGAGTATGGCGACAAAGTAGTAAGCACACGCGGCGACTTGACTTTTGAGAACGTAGCGGAAAAACTTGGCGTTGATAGTTTGCCTAACGCAATAAAAACATTAGACAGCATAGCAACCTCAAAAGGAATAGGCACTATTGTTGGTGCTGTTACAAGAGAAGACCAAAAAGAAGCAGACACTCGTTTCAAAAAAGAACAAGACGAACTACTCAAAAAAGAAACTGCCGAAGCAAGAGGCGCTGTTGAGAAACAAAAAGAACTTATTGAGAAACTAAAAACAAAACCAAAAGACCAAAGAGTTTCAGTTGTTCGCAAACTACAAAAAGATTTTGACGCAGCAAGAGACCCAGAAAGAAAAGCGGCAATAAGAAACGACCAACGCGCTATTCTTCAATCACTAATAGACCAAGACGAAATAGACCCAGCGGTTCTAAATAAGTTCCCCGAGTTTGCCCCACAAGCGCCGCAAAAGGTTTCACCCCCACCCTCACCCGCCGAGCAAAGAAAAGTCGCTCCTACGCCACCACAGGCGGCGGGAGAGGGAACTTTTGGACCATTAGGTTTGTCCCTACGAGGAGGACAAGAACCTATGGGACAACCGCGTTTAGACCCTGACGCTATTGACCGAGCAAGAAGAACACTTGGACTAAAACTTACCGACCTTGCCCGACAGGGTAATAAAGAAGGTTTAGACACCGCTATTAGGCGTGTCCCTGCTGCTCTACGCCTACCTATTTTACAAGACACTATGGATAAACTTGTAAAAGGAACAGGCACAGAAAAAGCAAAAAAGATTGTAGCAGACGCAGCGGACAAAGTAATCCAAGTCCAACTAACAGAACAACAGCGTCCTACACCAACGCCTCCACCAGATTACACTATTAGACCAAAAAGCGATAAAAAAGAAGACGTTGAGACTGCTGTTTTTGACGTAGCGGTAGATTACAAAGTTCTTACAGACGAAGAACTTACACCTGAAAACCTACGAAGAAACAGACAAGTAAAACAAAGCATTATTGACTTTATTAGAACTCTACCAGAAGACAAGCAGTTTGGTTTTATTGAGGAAATGCGACAAAACTACGAAGCGTTAGACGGGGGTAAGTCGCCCATTTTCCGCAACATAAAAATCCAGTTTGCCCGTGAAAGAGACCTCAAAGCGCAGGAAGCATTACCAGAACAGGTAATAAAACCCGGTGGTCCAGCAGAAGCGGCAACGCCACAACCACCACCTCCCCCAGTAGCAACAGAAGCACCTTCACAAGCAACCGAAATGGACGCTCTTGCCGCAGCAAGCGCAAAAGACCCACTTGGTTTCTATGAAAGAATGAAAGCGCTTGATAGACAAGCAGAAATGATGGACGCAGAGGAACAACTCAAAGTCAAACAAGCAACTCTAAAAGCACAAGAAGAAGCATTTAGAGCGAGCGCTCCACAACTACAACAATACCTTACAGGTAAAATAGGCATTAGAGAACTGAATAGCAGAGGCAAAGTTCCACTAACGTCTTCACAACTTATGGCATTAGCAAGAAGCGCTACAACACCAGCAGCACAAGCAAAGGTCTTGGGACTAATGAGTAATGTTGTAGATAGACCCTCAACTACTCTTTACGGAATGGCGACAGGACAAGACGAGTTCAACTACGCTATGAAAGTAGCAAAGTTATTCCCCAGAATAGCGCCAATCAAACCTGAAAAACCAAAAACAAAAGAAGAACTTGACGCTCTAAAAGCGCTTGCCGAACAACGCAGAGCATCAGCAGGTTTGAGTGGTGAAAGAGCAAAAGACATTACTGAAATGCGCCCAGTCAAAAAAGAAAAAATGAGGGCAGAAGCAGAAAGAGCAAGAACCTCTGCTCGTAAAATGGAAGAAGACCTCAAAGGCGCAAGAGAAGGAAGAACAACTACTATTAGTTGGAAACCAACAAAAGGACCAAACGCAGGCAAAGTAGTTGATTGGAATAAATACCAAGTAAAACTTTACAAAGACCTTGCTATGGCAGAAAAGGTGCCTCGTGGTAGAAGCAGTGGTAGAGTTGCTGCTGAAAGAAGACGAGGCATCAAGTCAGCATTAGACGCTCGTAAAAAACAAGTAGAAAAACTGGGTAAAGAGGGAGACGCAGCGTTCGCAGCACAAGAAGCAGCGTTCAAAAAGACGCGTGATGCTGCCGAAGCAAAGTTGAGAGCGTTAGGTGGTGTTCCTAAAAAACCAACAGGAACTAAAACTGAAACTGCTGACGGACTAATGAGAACGCCAGACCAACAAAAAGAATGGCAAAAGGCGATGGATAAACACAACCAAGGAAAACGAGCAAAAGAAGAAAGAGACAAAGCACAAAAAGACCTCGCTGATGTTGTAAAGAAAAGAGCGCAGTTGCGTAATGAGGTTGGTAGAGCAACCGACAAGATTATTGACGCAAAAGAAAAGTTTGTCCGCACAGGTAAGGGTGGTAAAACACCCGAAGAAACAAAAGAGTTTATTGAGAAAAAACGAAAAGAAGCAGAGGAAAATAAATAATGCCGCCAGACATAGACGTTTCTTCTATTCCAACTGACCCCGACCAAAGGGACACTTGGTTTGCGAACCTCGCACAAAGAATAGGTTGGAAAGACACACTAAAACTACGACAACAAATAGAAAGTGGAACACCAGTAGAGGCAGGCGAAGGCGCTTATTCATCACAAGAAGCAATAGAGCGCGGTAGGTCAAAAGTCCAAGGTGGCGTTCGTGTTCCTATTATCGAAGAGTTTGCCGAAGGTGCTGCCCGTTTATTTACTGACGACAAAGGGCGCAAAGCAATAGACGAGTTCAAAAAGCGCGAACAAGCAGCAGCAGAAAAGTCAGGCAAAGTTACACTTGACGTAGGACCTTCTATTGTAAAACTTGCTAATGTAGTCAAAGGTTTTTTTCCCAGCGATAAAGACGAACAAGAACCCTTTATTGACCTTTTACCGGGGATGGAGGTAAGAGACAGAGGGCAAGTTATTTCTAAAAGAAGATTACCTCCAAAAGAAGAAAAACCTTTATTAGAAAAACCAGCAACAGAAATAGCAAAAGAGGTTCTTACACTCGCCCCTGTTCGTAGAGCAGTTAGAGAAGCAGCAGAGGAAACACCCGCTACAAGACGTTTTGTAGAAGAACAACAAAGAGACATAGACGCCCGACAAATAAAAACAATAGACGATGGTGCGGCAGAGTGGGTTACAGGTTTCCTAAAAAACACAGGCACCGACCTAAAAGACCTTGTTGTAGGC